>Ga0157307_1000043_pt1 | contig 7972 bp, 5 predicted proteins | sample NitcycUS178409R2_FD_113738 | JGI IMG/M metagenome (GOLD analysis project Ga0157307, IMG submission 113738) | Soil microbial communities from Arlington Agricultural Research Station in Wisconsin, USA - Nitrogen cycling UWRJ-S178-409R-2 | ecosystem: Environmental > Terrestrial > Soil > Agricultural... | reverse complement strand
GTAGAAGCCAATAAAAAAGGGTATTTAACTGTAAAAGAACCCTGGCCCGGAATGCTGCTTTCATTGTGGAATAACAAAGAAAGATATGAAAAAACATACTGGGAAAAGACACGTAATAGTTATTTCGCAGGTGATTTTGCATATGTAGATAATGATGGATATTATTGGATACTAGGAAGAGCAGATGATATATTAAAGGTTGCCGGCCATAGATTAGGAACGATAGAACTTGAAAGTGCTTTTATCTCTCATCCTTCAGTAGCCGAGGCAGCTGTCACTAGTAAAAAGGATGAAATCAAAGGTGAAACAATCATCGCATTTCTGGTACTAAGAAAAGGAGCTGAATTATCTTCGCAGTTAGATATAGAGGTAAATGAACACATTAAAAATACAGTAGGGCCAATTGCATCTGCTGAAAAGATTTATTTTGTAAATAAGTTACCAAAGACACGGAGTGGCAAGATAATGAGAAGACTTCTAAGATCTATTGTAAATAACGAGACTATTGGAGATATCACTACCCTTGAGGATGAGGCGTCCATTGAAGAGATAACTCACGAATTACAAGAAATAAATAAGCATTTATAAAAATAATACGATATGGCTACTCTTGATTCTCTAATTAAGCCACATCCTGCTCTATTTATTCCCGGTTTAAAGCAATTCTGTCCTTTACTTTCTTGTAGCCGGACTTAAGAGTTAGTGATATTGCTCTGATAAAAGTAATGTGTAGTAAAAGAGAAAAACAGAATTCAAGCTAAAATTATTTCTAATTTTGAACTTTCTGTTATGTTGTTGTGTTGGATGAATCCCGCCGAACTAGCCAGTACAAATTCTGCCGGTTTTGTATTCTTAAAGGTGCATTTGGATGAATCAAATATATTATCACAGGGTTGGGCATCTTTTTTAAGATAAACTATATCGCCATTTTGATCAAACCACATTAAATCTAATGGATATTTTATATTTAACAACCACATTGAATATAAATCAGGCTTATCATATATCAATAGTAACCCGGAATCCAAATTTGGTTTGTCGTTCCTAAATGTTAACCATCGTTGTCTATCAAAATCCGAATCAGCAATTTCGACGGTCAAAAGTTTTTCGTCTATTTTTATAGATCCTTTTGAAAAATTGATGTTTGTATTCTTAATATCTGATGGAGCAAAGATAATTCCTAAAATCCCTATTACAAAGGCTGAAATAATCACGGGAATAAGGAGGGTTATTTTTTTTACCATCGTCTAATTATTAAAAAACAGGGGTATTTTAATAATGACTATAAGTGAAAATAACTGTCATGATTATCTAAAAATAAGAGCAATAAAATGGAAAATGAGTCTAACAAAAATATTTAAATCTAGCCCTGAGATTCTCCACAGGCGGGGCATAATTTAATATTTTTAGACATTTTTGAACCACATTCAATACAACATCTAAATTCGTTCTTGCTCATTCAACATCATATAGAGTTAATTGTAATATATTTTATTTACGTTCAAAACTGAAATAATACAAATGGGGAAAGAATAAATTTAGAACTCCAAGTAAGTTTGTCGTTTGTTTTGATCTATAACCATCACTGATAAATCGCTAAAGTCTTTGTTTTCTAGCGAACTCATTTTTCCAGTAAAAGTTGTTTCCTTTCCGTCATTTGTCAAATTTTCAAATACCCAAACGTCAATTTTTGAAGTGTCCAGTCCTTTTTCTTTGATAAATAATGAAATTTCAGAGGGCATAAAGTTTTTTGATGGTTCAGACGGCCACGGTCTTGGCACTAATATTACACTTTTCTTATCTACAATTGACTTTACCAGTTCTATTTTTTTTTCTTCAATATCACCAGTGACATGAAAAGTCATGATGTTAGATTTATCCAATGGAACTCTAGATTTTGCAGCTGCTACCTGTATAGAACTGATGCCAGGGATAATGCAGACATTTTCATCACCGAATAGGTATAAAAGCCGGTCCACAACTTCTGATTCCGAGAAATTTACATCTCCTGTAAAGGGAACAGTGCATATATCATTTTCTTTCATTAGATTATTATATACATTCAAATAAATCTCCTCTTGATTTTTCATGGTTATTTCAAATACTTGATTAAATGATCTATCAAGCAGATGATCTATAGTATTTAGAGTATATTTATATCCTATAATATAATGAGATTGTTTGATAATTTCTTTCGAAAAATCCGTAAGATATTTTTTTGATCCTGGACCTACACCTATAACATACAATTTTTTTGTCAATTTGGCATTCTAGTAATTCTATTGGATATTTAAGTACTAATTATTAGAGAAAACTATATTAGAATATTAATGCACGGATGTAAATTTTATCAGTTTTATAATGGTTATTGAATTCTAAAATTAGAGAAAAAATAAAAATTGGTGGAGAGTTAGCCCTCTTCCCAGCCTTTCGTAAATATGGCGTTTTTCTTTAATGGAATTGGTTGTCCTGGTGTATAATCCATTGGTCTCATCCAGAAAATTGCTTTTGTTGGACAAACGCCAATACAAGCACCATCAGAGATACATCGTTCTGGATAAAAGACAAATGCTTTACCTCTTTTCCAACCTTCCACAGGTTTTACTCTTAATACATCTGGACCAAGAGCTGTACAAATTTCTACACATAAAGCACACCCAATACAATGCTGTTCACTAATATCTGGAAGTATTGCTACTGGCATCTAATAATTCACTGTACGTAAATCTTCATTAAAACTATTTAAACACTATGGCATTTTATAACAATGATATAAAATAATTCAAAAGCTATGCACGAATGACGGATGATCATAATCTTTTTGGAATATTTTCAATCATCATCCATTCTATTATTGCCCCAACAAAAAGCATTCCAGAAACTAATGCTATTTCGATTAGCAGATAAAATAGAGATTTTTTTGTAAATTTCTTTTTTAGTATTTCAAAAAATAAAATACAACCTCGAGAAATTGCTAGTCCATATGAGACTAGCTCTAGGATTCCAAATGGTGTCAAGAAAATTACCAAGGGATTAGAATGTGCAACATTTGATAGGTTCATTATCGAATTAAACACTAAACCGGTAGAAAATCCAGAAATAGTTCCCATTACGAGGCCTATAACTGGAATAAACATCACTAATGCTATTTTCAGGTTATTTAAGAATATACCAAATTCGTCTATGTCACTTATCTGATTAATAAAGTTTTTTGATAACTCCTTAGAAAATGATTCATCCATTCTAAAGGAAAATCCAATATAAAAAATACTCAAGAAAAACAACATGGCAATAAAGAAAAACACCAGTCTCTTTTTAAATGTAATAAGCATAACCAATTATAATACTTTTTTTATCAATTATAATACTTTATTATTTATATAAAAAGATTTAAAGAATATCATCAACTAGTTAATTTGATTATTGACCGATAATTCCGATCTCTTAAAAATAATTTCCTTTATAACTAGTAAAGGATTTCAGATTCATCCCGATGCATTAGTGTTGATTGAGAATCTACAGGTAGATGTGTATCAAATAGTTGAAGAGATTCTCATGATCAAAAGAGAGAGAGACGGGTCTAAGGTTATTTTATCCGACGATATAAAGAATATTTTAAAGTTTTCAACAAATAGTTCACTAATCGTAAATGATAATGCTAGTAATGGTACTACTATTGTAAACAAGCTAGATCATTCTGAAATCATTGATACTAAAAAAAATAATGAAGAGACTATTTTAGAATTAGTAACTCGTGATTCCGATGATTTTGAGAATAACTATTATGTCAACAACATAATTTATGATTCCAATAATAGTATTAATAGCGGTGAAGGAGTTGAAGGATATACTTCACTGTTTAGAAGCCGATTTGATAAATCCTTAAAAATTTTATCTAATAGACCAGACAGTAAAAGAATAAAAAAAATAGCGTTCATTAAACAATTTCTTAACCAATCAAGAATAAATCCAAAGTCACAGTCTAAGGAGAATTTGGAAGAATCTTTATTCATAGCAGGATTAATTATGGAAAAGAAGATCAAAAAGAATAGTTATAATTTGACTATTGATGACCAGAGTGGATTATTAGAGGCATTTGCATACGATGAAGATTTAAAAAAACAGATTTCATCATTAATTTTGGATCAAATGGTAATGATAGAACTTGAGAATAATTCAAAAAGAAAGAACCATATAATAAAAAAAATATTCTCACTAGACGTGCCAGACAGAATTCCAAATAGATCTCATTCTGAGGTATATAGTGTGTTAATATCTGATTTACACATAGGCAGTAAATTCTTCATGGAAGATGAATTTCAAATGTTTTTGAATTGGTTAAATGGAAACGAAGAGAATAAAGATATTGTTTCTAAAATAAAGTATATTTGTATTTGTGGGGATCTAATTGATGGAATAGGGATATTTCCGCATCAAGACAGAGAATTATTTGAAAAGGATTCATTTTCCCAGATGGAGCACGCTACAAATTTGTTGGCGAAAATTCCTAAACACATCAAGGTTTTTATGATTCCAGGAAATCATGACCTGGGAAGACGAGCATTACCTCAACCAGCAATACCAAGAAAATATGCTGATAAGATTTACTCTTTAAACAATATCACCATGCTAGGAAATCCCTGCATGATCAATATGGACGGAGTAAAAACATTAATGTTTCATGGTCAAAGCTTGGATGATACGATTGCTACGATTCCTGGCCTAAGTTATTCTAAACCAGCAGAGGCGATGAAGATTTTACTTAAATCAAGACATCTCTCACCTATATACGGTCAAAGAACACCTATTGCTCCAGAATTAGAAGATATGATGGTTATTGAAGACGTTCCGGATATTTTCCATTCCGGTCACGTACATGTAATTGATGTGGATAGCTATAAGGGAACCTTGGTAGTGAATTCTGGCGCATGGCAAACCCAAACACCCTTTCAGCGCGCTATGGGAATTACTCCTACCCCTGGTATAGCAATTGTAGTTAATTTGGCCACTTTAAGACCATATCAAATAAATTTTGCAAACTAATAAACCAAAAATCATAATGATTTTATAAATAATCAAGTAATGTAGGTTGTTCTTTCTTTGATTGAAAAACAAAATTTCGCTCCACAATAAGTGATTCAACTCTGCTCCGTAGATAATTAGTGACTTTAAAGTTGTTACTCAAGTTTTCTGCTAAAAGAACATATTTTTCTACCGAACCTCGAGTAACCGTCTGTAGCAAGATATTATTACAAGTAAGACATTTACCATACAAAGGAATTCGCCTATACTTATCACCGCACTTATTGCATCTAAACGACTGCGAACAATAAGAACGCATATTACCCATTATGTCAGGAATAATATGTGTCGTCAGGACCATAGAGATTACTTCGTTTGTGTCTACAGAATTAATAAGATTTGCTGTGGATATTTGCATTTCTAATTTTTCACTCATTGTATTTAATGTAGAATAAGCACTTCGATTTATGTCGGATATTAAAGTACCACTAGTATGAGTAAACCCATAATCATAAAATTGTTTTTCACTCCCTATTCGATTTTTTAGTATTTCAATCATATCAGAAACATCAGCTGCTTTTACCCCTAACCAAGTATTTTTATAAAAGTCTAGTGGATATTTTTCCGCAATGTCAACATTATGAGCTTGTCGTTGAACCTCATGAGGTAGTACAATAGGTTGTATTAGTAATGGAGCATCCATTAATCCACCTATTTTATCCGGCAAGAAAGAATATGAAAAGTTCAAAAATGCATCAAATAGTAGTATAATTGAATCAGCATCACCATCACAATCTCTTCTTTTTGCGGAATGCCATATCGGAGAACCCAAACAAACCTGTGATTCTGTAAAACCTATTATACGCCCAATAATACCGACTGAAGTATGAGGAGCTAATCCCACTATTAAATGTCCAATCAGATCATTTTCAGTATAGGCATTATAAATCGGTGGTAAATCATATAAGGTAACTAATTCTTCATCTATGAATTTAGCTGTTTTTAAGAGATATTTTGCAGAATCTAATGGAATTATGACATCTTGAATCAGCAATTCTACGATTTGTCTATCTGAATTAAGTTCATTCTGTAGATAATCAAATTTGTACCCTAATTCTCTTAATTTTGAAATGGATGTATCGATAAAACATGGCATAAAATGAGTAAGTGGTTCATTCGTAGCGTCAAATCTTATGGTGCCGTCCTTAAACACAGATAAACCACATTTTTTTCTGAGAATGCCCTTCTCAATTTGTTCCGCTTCCTTGTCTTTCCCCATTAAAGCTTTCACTCCTTTTAAAGGAGAGGTTACCCTAAAGCTCAACCTTGTTTCGGCTTTTTCTATCAATGTCTTTAAAGGAAATTTTATTGGAGAAAATGTTTTATATTCGTTACCACACTTTAAACATTTGTTCCTTTTTTTTATATTATCAATAGGATCAAACGTTAAATCTAGAGATTCAACTTTACAGACATTGCAAATAAATTTGATAGGAGTCGCCTGATTGCAATAGTTGCAGTTAGTACCTAAGGATGGAATATTACAATTAGAACAATATCGATTTGATTTTTCTGAATAAAAAGAATCTGCATTTGAAGCCTTTAGGAGGTCTCTCATGGGACCACCCTTGTTACCTACTGGAAACAAAACATGAATTGGGGGTTTCATCTTTCGCTCTGAAGCTTTTTCAGGTCTACCAACTCTCACCGATATGGAAGAAGAAAATTTTGAACGTATTTTAATGGAAGATATGGAATTTATTAATTTGATGACATTTGTTTTACTTTCACCCTTCTCCGACTGTAAGCTTTCAACAATTTCGCCTATATCTCTTATAAATCCATCCTGCGACATATAATTAGAAAATGTTGAAAAATGGATTTTATTGTGAGTTTCATATAACAAAGAGAGTATAGATTGGAATTCTGGAATACATAAGCACACTAAGGCAAAAATTTGAGATTCATCTAACAATGCTATAGTATTACTAGGTGTATCTAAACTATGGAACACGCCTAGTTTTTCTAGAATACTTTTTAGTTTATGATCATATGATAGCCTCATTTCCTCGACAGTTGATTCAGTCTCTTTATCTCTGTTAAATAGAGAAATAAAAGATATCAAGACATTTCTAATTATTAAAAAATCTTTTATTGATATAGCTTCCCAGTAGAAGGAATATTTAGGATGTAGTGGTATGTCGAATTGCATCGATATTTTCAATGCATCTCTAAATTGTGGTATTATAGAGGGATTTGAACTCAATTTAACTAACTTATCATATTCAACAACAAAGTCATTTTTGACTTCATTGATGTGATTCAATTTTTCAAATAATTCCTGGGTCCATATTTCTTCAACATAACTTGCTGGTAATAATTGGGCATTATTCTCAAGAAAATCGCCGTAACTGATTAGAATGTCTCCTAAGTATAATATTTTGACTACCCGTGATCTTAAATTTAGCGCTTGTTCTACGGTATTGATCTGCAAGACCGTTCCGTCATCTAATTTTACTATTGGCGGTTCAATGGTGTCTACAAGGGCAATTGTAGAGGCTTTTCCAGGGACATCCATTTTAATTTGCGTTCCAACTACTACAGCAGAATTCAATAATACAGGAATCGTGTTGTGAATTCCTATCGTTGCAAATCCAGTATTAAAACACCTTCCGTATCGTAACCTAAATCCACCAATTTTCTTGTTCATAGATAACACGGGTCTTCCTGTAATTACTTCAGACATCCTATGACTCACAGTATCGTCATCGCCCGTTTGGATTGCACCATTCATATTTGCAAGCCAATCCCAACCTTCTAACTCGAGTGTTTCGACCAATTTTGTGAGTTTTCTACATCTACCTATCAAACCATCGTTCATAACCCTGAGTGCCCCTCCTCTAACTCTATCCGTTTTTATCCTCTTCATCTCCCGATGAATTACTAATTC
>Ga0157307_1000042_pt1 | contig 7979 bp, 6 predicted proteins | sample NitcycUS178409R2_FD_113738 | JGI IMG/M metagenome (GOLD analysis project Ga0157307, IMG submission 113738) | Soil microbial communities from Arlington Agricultural Research Station in Wisconsin, USA - Nitrogen cycling UWRJ-S178-409R-2 | ecosystem: Environmental > Terrestrial > Soil > Agricultural... | reverse complement strand
TAACAGCGACAAAAAGCAACGCTCCTCTTCATCAGACAACAACGACGCTTCCGGTGATACTAACAGCGACAAAAAGCAACGCTCCTCTTCATCAGACAACAACGACGCTTCCGGTGATACTAACAGCGACAAAAAGCAACGCTCCTCTTCATCAGGCAGCAAGTCAGATGATACCCAAGGTTTCGATTTCAAATTTCCTGTTCCGTTCCCATGAGGATCATCATCATGAATAGAACTGCAGAATGAAAATGTGCTATGTCTGCATTTTTTGTAAGTTATTATGAGCGAAATCGTTTCGTAATGACATATGCAGAAGAACTCACATTACGACAACTTGTAAATTAGCAGAGCAAACATATCTCATAGTTTGTATTTGCAAAGATATTTTTGACCCAACAGTTTTGCAAAAAGTTGACCTTCATATTCAAGGTAAAGGGTGTTAGACTATAAAGAAGATTTTCGTATACTACCGTCAATTATCCAGAAAATTGTTTTGTTCAAAAGTAGTGTTTTCTTATTAATTCTCTGGCACTAGGAACTCGATATGCGTAAAAATAAACTAATTTAAAAAATTCTTTTCTGGAATTTTATTTAGTATCAACTGTTTTTAGTATAAAATTAGATAAAATTGACTATGGATTCTAAGTATGAAGTAACCGTCTGTCTCAAATAGATATGACAGCAATAAAATCACTTCATCAAGAAGCAATAATAGAACACCCGGATAGCAACTTCACGACTGGTCAAAGTTGGGGAGCTCTAAGAAAAGCATGGAAAGGTTACAGAATTGCCAAGGTCCAGAACGACGATGCCAAAATGAGAGACTATGCAACAAAAATCAGAAAGATCCAGACAGAGCTTAGAATAAGCCTATCATCATTTCCGCATTTGGACATCTCATAAGGTCTAATGCGATTTTCTTTTTTTCTTCTTTTCATGCGATTTACTTTTCTGAATATTGTTGGGATGTAATAATCAAATACACAATCAATCTACTTCCCGGCAGATCCTTACTATACTTTAATTCTAACAGATGATAACAATTTAATTCCGATATATGCATTGCAGCTTAGTATATATACGTAGTAAAGGTCCAGGGAAAATTTTGCCTGGATTTCGATAAGAACCTTCTAAAAGAATCCTAGAAACCATAAATCGGACAAGCAATAATTTGTCTTTGCTATCTTACATTCCATTGAGAATCAGCTAACAAAGAAGAAAGACATGCAGTAGCTTTGTACGATTTTCAACTAATATTTTTTTATCTAAGGAGTCTACAATGGACTCCAATTTCCTAAAGAAAGACCACATCATCAGGTGATCGATATGTAATTATTATCTAAACTTTGTTCTTTTAGTAGTTGATGATCGGTTTTGGAAAGAGAAGAAGATGAAATAAAGGAAATCGAAGAAGATTCTAAACATGATAATGCTAATGAGGTTTCGACTTTAGGAGATGAGATGACAAAGCTTAGACAAGAACTAGTTGCAGTGCAAGAAGAATTGCGCAAGGCTAGGGAAGAATCAGATAAGAATCTGAATAAATTAAAGTACCTGATGGCTGACTTTGATAATTATCGAAAACAGCTCGAAAAACAATTGGCTTCAAAAATTGAGTCAAGCAAGGCTGAACTTCTATTAAAATTCCTTAGTGTTCGTGATGATTATTTAAGAGGCTTTGAAATGGCAAAACAGGCCAAAGCTGAAGCAGTCGTACTCGAGGGCTTGGAAGTGATTTTGAAAAACCTTGACTCACTCCTTAAATCTGAGGGTGTTATAGAAATTGAAACAACTGGAACACCTTTTGATCCAAACGTACATGATGCTATTACCTTCTCATACAAAGATGATGTTCCAGAAAATACTGTTACAGATGAGATTCGAAGAGGATATATGCTGAACAATAAAGTTTTAAGACCGAGCCTTGTCGGAATATCTAAAAAGATAGTTAAAAATACCGTTAATGATACAGGGAAAATAGAAAAGGAGACTGAAAGTTAAACATGAGCAAAATTATAGGAATAGATCTTGGAACAAGTAATTCCGCTGCGGCAGCATTGATAGGCGGTAAGCCTACGATTATACAAGCTGCAGAAGGTACTTCTGTTGGAGGAAAGGCATTTCCTTCAGTCGTTGCTTTTACCCGCGATGGGCAGCTAATTGTAGGCGAGCCAGCAAGACGACAAATGATATCTAATCCTGAAGGTACCGTCCTTGCTGCAAAGCGGAAAATGGGAACAGATTTCAAATTCAACGTATTTGGTAAACAGTATACTCCACAGCAGATATCTTCATTCATCTTACAAAAGATAAAGAGGGACGCTGAGGCATTTCTTGGCGAAACTGTGGATAAAGCAGTAATTACAGTACCCGCGTACTTTAATGATAACCAAAGGCAGGCAACAAAAGATTCAGGTGAAATTGCCGGACTGCAGGTAGTAAGAATTATCAACGAGCCAACAGCCGCCTCCCTTGCCTATGGATTGGATAAGGTTCAAAAAGATCTTAAAATCATGGTCTTTGATCTTGGTGGAGGAACACTGGATGTTACAATAATGGAGATGGGAGGAGGAGTCTTCCAAGTTAAAAGCACTTCTGGTGATACTCAACTTGGCGGAACCGATATGGATAATGCCCTTGTCGATTATGTTTTAGAGGAATTCAAAAAACAATCGGGATTAGATGTTAAAAACGATAAAGCCGCAATGATGAGGATAAGGGAGGCAGTAGAGAAGGCGAAAATCGAATTATCAAATATCGTTACTACTGAAATCAACCTGCCGTTTCTCGCATATGATCCTACAACAGGTCCAAAGAACCTTGTACTAACCTTGACGAGGGCCAAACTCGAAGAGCTATTAAGGCCAATAGTTGAAAGATGTAGGACACCGATGATGCAGGCAATCCAGGATTCTAAAATAACGCCATCTGATGTTGATAAAATCATATTGATAGGTGGACCGACAAGAATGCCAATTGTAAGGCAATTTGTCGCATCAGTCATGGGTAAGGAGCCAGAGCGCGGTGTTGATCCAATGGAAGCTGTCGCAATGGGGGCAGCTGTTCAAGGAGCTATTATTTCTGGTGACGTATCGACAGATATACTGTTGGTAGATGTCACACCACTTACTCTGGGTGTAGAAGTTCTAGGTGGCTTAAAAGAGCCTCTAATAGAACGCAATACTACAATTCCATCAAAAAAGAGCAAAGTATTCACAACTGCAGCCGATTACCAGACTGCAGTTACAATTCACGTAGTACAAGGTGAAAGACCTATGGCTTCTGATTGTGTTTCCCTAGGAATGTTTAACCTCTCAGGAATTCCTCCAGCTCCAAGAGGTGTACCACAGATAGAAGTTACGTTTGATATAGATGCAAACGGAATCCTCAACGTTACCGCCAAAGACTTGGCTACATCAAAAGAGGCAAAGATCACAATAACTGCAAATACCAAACTATCAAAGCCAGAGATCGAAAGGTTGAAAAAAGAATCGGACCAATTTGCAGAGGCTGATAAAAAGAAGAAGGAAGAAGCAGAAGTCAAAAACGAAGCTGATAATTTGATTTATGCCGCAGAAAAACTGGTAAAGCAAGATTTGAAGGACAAGATCAAGCCAGAACACACAGAAAAAATCAACAAATCTAGTCAAGAACTGAAGGATGCGATTGCTAGCAACAATACGGATAACATCAAAGCAAAAATACAGGAATTGAAAAATGTTCTTGGTGAGGTCAGCACAGAAGCATATAAAGCCGCAGGGGCTGCGTCTGCTGCCACCGCTGGTGCTGCAGGAGAGACAGCAGGTGGTGGTGGTGGTGGTGCCGATGCCAGTGGCACCGGAACTTCACCTGAAGGATTTGCCGGCGCCGATACTACTAGTGGTACTAGTAATACATCATCAGATCCAACACAGCAGCAACAACAGCCACCGCCGTCATAACCTTTGCTTATGGCGATTACGAGATATGTTATTTATATGATGGGCATAGGAATGGGAAAAAAGCATGAGCACTAACAAAAGGGACTATTACGAAGTTCTTAGTGTTCAGAAGAATGCAAGTAAGGACGAAATCAAGAATTCTTATAGAAGACTAGCATTACAGTATCATCCTGATAGGAATAAGGCACCTGAAGCAGAAGAAAAGTTCAAAGAAATTTCTGAAGCTTATGCTGTCTTGTCAGATGACGATAAGAGAAAAAAGTATGATACTTATGGTCATGTGGGAACAGAAGACGTATTCAGGGGCTCTGAAGCAAACTTTGATGAAATCTTTAAAGATATAGGGTTCGGTGGTTTTAGAGATATTTTCGAACAGATATTTGGAGGTCGCGGTAGTGTTGGTGGTGCAAGGGGCAGCAGCAACATAGGTGGTGGTACTAGTGCTAACGATCCATTTGGTTTTGGTTTTAGCTTCGGTGGCGGTAGAAGAAAGGGACAAGACCTCCTTTATGATATGGAACTTTCTCTAGAGGAAGTTCTCAAGGGAAGGAAGGATGAGATAGAACTACCAAAACTTGATAAATGTAATAATTGTGGTGGAACCGGAGCTGCGCCTGGCACCAGACCTAGGAAATGTAGTGTTTGTGACGGCCAAGGGCAAACGAGGCGCGTTTATAGCCAAAATAGATTTTCCACCTTTGTATCTTTGGAACCATGCAGAACATGTCAGGGCCAAGGCGAGATAATTGATAAACCTTGCAATAGCTGTAATGGTGTTGGCAGGGTCAGAAAAAACAAGAAAATAGAGTTAGAAATTCCTCCCGGTGTCGAAGATGGGATGACATTGCAATTGCGTGGTGAAGGGGAACCATCGGACGGCGGAGCACCTGGAGATCTACTAATAAGGATTCATGTTAGACCGCATCCGCTATTTGAAAGATTAGAAGATGGTCATTTGCTTTATAATCTTGATCTTAAGTTTACTGACCTTGCACTCGGGACTGAGGTTAGAGTGCCGACTCTTAACGGTCAAGAAAAATTAAAAATTCCTCAGGGCAGTCAACCAAATACTATTTTAAAAATTAAAGGTAAAGGATTGCCTCGATATGGTAGTTATGGCAAAGGTGACCTAGTGGCTAGAATCAACGTAAAAATTCCAACAAAATTGAACGATAAACAAAAGTCATTACTAAAACAGCTGGATATGGAATTTCAACACGAGGTTTAACAGAAACTTTTGTTGATATGTATAAAGAATACCATGGACGATGATGAACACTCCAAAGAAAGAAAGAAAGAGCGTCAACGCTATATCTTTCTTTTTTACAACACACAATAATATTCATGAAGGTACGGGTATATTTCTGCAAGGAACTTGATGCCGAAACTATTCTAAGAAGACGAAGAGATAAGATTAGTAAACAGGCATTAGATACCATCTATGATTTAGTGTGGGAATCGGAGTTTAAGAATATTCTCAACGTGGGTAGGGTTTGGTTAAAATTTAAAGAAGAGGAAAGACCATTTGGAATAGCTCTGAGCAATAGGAGGAGAAGCCATGATAAGATATTACCGGGAGATATTATTCAAATAGCTAATGATTTTTACATGGTCGATCAAATAGGAGCTAGGAAGGTAAAAGCTATTGACTAGAATAGACTTGTCTTAAAAAGAATAAATTCTATAAAAATCAGGATGGCGCATATATAGATCGTCAATAGCATAAGATAAAATGTAGTAGTCTCTAATGGCTTAATTTTTTTGCCTGCTGCTGATTTCTGGTAGTTGATTGTTGGTTGGTTGGCAGAGTAGAAAATAATAGAGAATCTTTAAAGTTGTGACCTCTGTAATTAATGAATCATTCGTTAAAATGATGGCTTCTTGGAATTAGAATGGCAAAATGAACCTTCTTTACCGCTGCTTCAATTTAGAAATATGAGTGTCCGTTAAGATATGCGTGCTAGACTGATTATACGGATGTGTGCTGTATAGTTTAACTGAATATCAATAGCCGGATGTCTTGCTCTCAACTCCTGCATGGCAGGTTGAAACAAAAATTTCCATCTTCCCGGGTCGCCTTGGTCTTCAAGGATAGCTAAGTCTGCATAGCAACTTGTTATTGCTATCTTTTCTTACACACTTTCCGCATATGTAAGCCATTGTTAAACTAAAAATTGTTTAAGTAACTCTCACTCTCTCTGTAAAGTTTTAAATTTCCTAGGTTCTGAGATATTTTTACAAAATAAAAAAAGAATATTTTTACACCATGTTTTTTCCAAGAGTATGTCTGAGTGCCTCCTCTAAATATGGAAAACGAAATTGGTACCTGCTGGTTTCGGTAAGGCGAGTGGGCAGAACCCTTGTGCTGGATAGGATCACCGAGTCAGCTAATTCTTCCCCTAGTACTGCTCTTATGATAAATTTAGGAATCGAGAAAATCGTAGGCCTTGATAAAACCTTTCCTAATATTTTCGTGAAATCTGAATTAGTAACAGGATTAGGAGCTACAGCATTTACAGTCCCGACAAGGGATTCATCGCCGATAGCCTGTAAAATTATTCCAAGCAAATCATCTAAGGCTATCCAACTTATGTATTGATTGCCATTGCCAATCTTACCACCAAATCCTATATTAAAAGGACTAAGAATTTTTGCTAATATTCCTCCGGATGCAGATAAAACTACACCAATTCTCAAATTAACAACGCGTATTCCTGCTTCTTTTGCCACCTGGGTAGCTTGTTCCCACTGTGAACTAACATCTGATAAAAAATCAACAGAAAATGAATTGCTGGAGCTATTGGGGGAAGGAGCAGCAGTACTACTACTACTAGTACTGCTGTCTTCTGTCAATATTTCATTGTCTCTGTTACCATAATATCCAGTAGCAGATGCGGATACCAATACCTTAGGAGGCTTATCAAGAGAAGCTAAAGCTTTACATAAAGATCGAGTAGTGTTCACTCGACTCTCTAAAATTCTCTTCTTCTTTTCTTTTGTCCATCTTCCAAATACATTTTCTCCAGCAAGGTTAACTACTGCATTAATAATAGGGTGATTATTATTATCATCATAAGCTATTGTTGAAGATGGTAGACCAATAGAATCTGAAGAAGAAGGATTCCATTGAATAGATTGTACGCTTGCTGTGCTTTCATCAGGATTTGGCCGCCTCCTTAATAGGCGTATCACCTTATGACCTCCAGTAGTTAGAAACGGTATTAAGGAAGAACCAATAAATCCGCTAGAACCCGTAATTGCTATTGTCAGGGGCTTATTATTTTTCATTACTTTATGTATGACTAAATGATGATTACGGATGTCTTGTCCTGTAATGCGATGTCGATAATCAAAGATTTTCTGTAATTTTTTATTGACTAGATTGCGAGCTATTATGCCCCCTAACGGACCACCCGGTAAAGAATACTCAATATGGTCTTGAAGCTGACACGAAGATGATCCAAGTGACTCAAATAAATGATTATGCGTCCATGAAGAAAAAAGTCCTGAAACCTGAACATCCCGAAATTGCTTACCTTCTATATAATCAAAATGCTTAACAACCCATTTCATTTGTAGGGGACCAAAGCCCACCATCCTAATCTTAACGACACCATTATTTTCGACGCTTCCTTTGCGTTCAATTACGATAAATTGCTGCCATGGTGGATTTAGCCGCTCAAATGCGCCTTCTCGTGTATGCCACAAAAACACTTCGTTTAATGGTACGTTGTCTATACGAGTGACCCGTGTAAAAGATTCCATTATGTGTGTATGTTTTACCTATGCAGATAAAGAAAATGTTTTGGATTTGGATTTGGATTTGATGGCCGCATCTAAATAACCATCTCAGAATATCGTTTTAGAGTAGATAAAATGAACTTTGTTGTTGTGTAGCTCAATATATTGGCATTTGCGATGAAAATGTGTTGTTATTGTACCGGTAGTAAGAGTAGTAGTAATTTGCCTCACCTCACTTCCATACATATAATGTCAATTGTAAAAAATGTCTTGTTGTTAGGTTATCCTGTGTCATTT
>Ga0157307_1000040_pt1 | contig 8151 bp, 9 predicted proteins | sample NitcycUS178409R2_FD_113738 | JGI IMG/M metagenome (GOLD analysis project Ga0157307, IMG submission 113738) | Soil microbial communities from Arlington Agricultural Research Station in Wisconsin, USA - Nitrogen cycling UWRJ-S178-409R-2 | ecosystem: Environmental > Terrestrial > Soil > Agricultural... | reverse complement strand
TTATTGGTCCGGATACCTATAAATTCACAATGTTCTTTTATTATTTTGTCGTCATTTTTTATCGTGATGCCTATTGCAGATAATCCCGGGTTTCCTCTACTTGCACCATCAATATGTACGTCCAACAACTACATTATTAAAAAACTATTTTACATTTATTTTTTTTATTTTTTATCATTAAGATAAAAGTCAGTATATCATGTAGGTATTTCTAAAGAATTTATATTGTTAGAGGAATACTGAATTTGTGCCCAAGAGAAAGATAAAAGAGGGGACCCCAAAAAAGAATTTTTTCCAAAAAATGGGTAAAAAGGATTTACTTTTGCCTCCGATAATCATAGGGGCAGCCGTATTGTTTGGACTTGTATTTACACAGCTTGTTCCACCTCCACAGATATTGAGTGTCTGCCTCAAAGCACATTCATTGGATAGTTACAATGTTTATCCAAGGGTCCAAGTGTTTGTAGATAATAAACAATACTTGTTTCCTGATAACGTGGGGAAGCAAATCGTAGAAGGGAAAGAATGTTTAAAACCAATTCATACTGATTCAATAGGTGATACTCTTCATGTCCAATATATTAGACCGGTTCATTTGTCCTTACCGGATTTGATGAAAATCTATTCATATGATAATAAAACTGTTAATTTGGTAGATAACTCTACTGGCAAATATGTAAATAACACTATAGAGCTTGAAGATTATGACATTCAGTATTCATATTATTCAGACAAAGGAGAGTTTACTAAAATTGTAAATAATAGCGAGTTTCCACCATTTTCCAATGCTTTTTTTGGGAGGATTGATTTTATCCCAAAGTAACTGAATAAATAAATATGAATATAATCAAACATTTTTTGAGTTCATTTGAGCAATAAAAAAGCTGCTATAATAAATGGTGACGGTACTGGTCCTGAATTAGTTAATGCGATGATTAAAGTTCTAAAATCATGTAATACTAACGTTGAATTAATAACATGTAACGCAGGTTCTGAATGGTGGGAAAAAAATGGAGGTAATTCTTATATCTCAAATGAGGTCTGGGATACTCTGAAATCTTCCGATGCTTGTTTTAAAGGTCCTACTACTACTGTCCCAAATCCAGATGCCCCAAGAAGTGTAGCCGTAAGCATTAGACAAAAATTTCAACTTTATGCAAACATCCGCCCGATCAAAACATACAAGATTTCGAAATTACAGCTAAATTTTATTTGTGTAAGAGAATCAACAGAAGGGCTGTATGCAGGTATTGAGTTTAAGACAAGTGATGACTCGGCCATAGCAATTAGAAAAACCACAGGAAAGGGTTGCAGGAGGGTAGTCAAAAAGGGCTTTGAACTAGCCAAAGAAAAAGGATTTAAGAAAATATTTGCCATAACTAAACGAAATATTTTAAAAGAAACTGATGGGATTTTTTGGAATGCTGTAGTGGAAGCAAACAAAACATATCCAGACATCGAAGTTGAAGAATATTATATTGACAACATGACTCAACAACTAGTCAAGAATCCAGAAAGATTCAACAATAGCTTACTACTTAGTACAAATTTATTTATGGACATAATCTCTGAATGTGCCTCAGGACATGTAGGGTCTATCGGCAATGTTTATTCTGGAAATTATGGTGATACATATGCAATGTTTGAGCCTGCTCATGGGAGCGCTCCAAAGCATGCTAGGCAAGACAAGGTAAATCCGGTGGCAACTATTTTGTCAGGTGCTTGGATGGTCGAATATTTAGGCGAGAAGCATATCTCAGAAGCAATTTTCAAAGCCACTGAACAAACGATTGACGAGGGAAAGTTTTTGACATACGATCTGGGCGGATCGTCGTCATTATCAAAAATGGCAGAGGCAATTGCTCAAAGGTCAGCATCATTAATCAAAAAATAATGCCAATAATCTAAGACGAAAGTCAACTTATACCTTTTATTTTTTGAGTCTTTCTTTTTATCGTCCTAGTCCTTGATCACATATATTTTCTTTTTACTTTGTGTAATCAAATCATAGAACTATTTCTTACACCAGAGAGTTCCAATATTTCTAAAGATTCAAAAAAGAAATTTTTTTTTGCGAGTATCTTATTGTTCAAAAACAATTTATCAATGAAATCATCCATTTTATTAAGGTCAGATAAGGATGATCTCATTATCACAATTTTCCCACATTCGCTTAGTTGCAATCGAATTGATCTCAATAATCGGATAGTCAATTCTATTCCTTTTTTTCCTCCATAAACGGCAGTATCATCAAGATTGCCAAATTCCGTTGGTAAATACGGAGGATTGCTAATGATCAAATCAAATTTACATTTTAATGGTAGACTTAAATCAGAGCAAACCAACAGTTTGTTTTTAATATTTGCCAGTGTATTATTTTTAGCATACATGACGGAATTAACATCAATATCAGTTCCGACAACAAACTCAAAATTTGTACATAATAATCTAGTCAAGTATCCGGATCCAATACCCACCTCAAGGGCAATTTTACCTCTATAATTTGCTAGAATATCCTCCATGAAATAAGTATCCTCAGAAGGGCTGTACATTTAGTAATCGCTTAGCAAGTAAAAAGATAAAAGGTTATTTAATAATATTTTATCAGAAATTCTCATTATCCTGAGTTTAACAAAATATTGAAAAATCGCTTTTAAATATATATTTGTGATTTCATGTTACATCATATTTTTTGATCATTTTATAACAATTTCTCCCTTCATTTCGGGATGAAAAGAACAATAGTATGTGTAGTTACCTGTTTTATTACTTGCAATTCCTGTAACGAAATCTTGCTCAGTTGTCAAGTAGGCAGTATTAATGCCTAGTTCATCGGAAATGAAATCATGTTTCACAAAGTCTTTATTAAGAATTATTAATCGGGTAGGTTGACTTGCATTCACATATAATGTTGGATTGGTCTGGTTAAAGGCATTATTTTGAGCTATTAGTAAGATCGAATCATTTGACTTTTGAATATTTTTTTCCTGAGGAGCATTCAATAGACTACCAATGCCCCATAAACCGCCAACTACAATGAATGAAATGGCTATGATTGCAATGATATTATGCAACAAGTACCTTAATTATTGTTATCTACCAATAAATATCTTGAATGAAAAAATTTTTCACATCAAACTAGTTACATACTTCTTAAAGTGCAATCACTACACTACAGAACACTAAATTAAAATCCATAGTACTAATAACCAAGTTCATCCCTGTTCTGAAAGATATTCAATAGATATTCTATCGATTTATTTTCAATCTTGTTTACTTCTTTTTGTTCCGAGTCCCTCATTTTGAAAGGAGAATTATCTAGATGATATTTTTTCAAAGCCAGCATCACATCATCGATAGTATCAATATCCACCTTCAAATTTTCGTGGTAAAATATTTTCAGCGAGACGCCATTATCAAGTGCTTTTCTGAAATGGTTGAAAAAACTGTTATCATCGAAGCTCGTATCTATTATCGAATGCGGCTTTCTCAATAATATGTTGGTCCCATCGAATCTATTTGAAGGAACCATACTAATAATCTCTTTATAGTCCCGTGTGAAAGAAATGATCTCTTTTATTTCCTTTAGGGTTAACAGCGGTATATCTATTGGGATCACAATCGAACTATCAAATTTGTTTTTCTTTATATAACAATCTGCAATTTTAACAGCATCATTTACTCCGCTGCTGTGGCCTTCAAATAGCACTACAACCTTTTCCTTTGATTTCTCCGGTATTGGAATAATTTCATTTGTAACCAAAAACAAATTACTTTCTTCTAACTCGGACATTTTTTCAATTAAATCATTTACCATAAGATGACAAAGCCGGGCCCTTTGTTCTTGGCTAAGAAACCCACTCAACCGTGTCTTACTCTTGTCAAATCTTTTTATTGGAATAATTATTGCAGTTCTTGTGTTGTTCAAAAAATAACCCTATTCTATCCTAAAAATTAGAAATTATGTACCGCGCCAGTGATGTTTCTTTTCTTAAATTCGTCATAAGTATGTTAGAATAACAAAAGTTTATTTCAGGATAATCGTTTTTTAATTTTTTTTCAATCTCAGCTTCATCAAGTTTATCGAAGATCATGGTATTAGCAATTTTAGAATAAAAGTCAATTAACCCCTTCAAATTAGGAGAGATATTCTTCGCCTTCATATAAATTTCACATGGACCACTGACTGCTCTATTAGAGATAAGGGGGGAAACCATAACAATTTTATTTTTTAACTTCTTCAAAAGGTTTTTCATACCAGGTATGCTTATTATTGGTCCAATGCTTGTGATCGGATTTCCTGGAGCAAATAAGATTAATCTTGATTCTTCAAGCGTTCTTTGAGCTTGTAAAGTTACCCTGGCTTTTTTGATGTTATTGTAAATAATATCATACACCGGCATTGAACCTTTGTATTTTATCCAATATTCTTGTAAATGAATTCGCTTATTGCCTTCAATTACCATGTTTGATTCATAATGAGTATCAGAAGCAGGAGCTACGAGTAGGGACAGACCATATTTGTCAGTAAAGAATTTTGTGATTTCAGTTAAACTCTTCCCTTCTTTTAATAGCTGCGTTCTTAAAACATGGGTTGTCAAATCTTTATCCCCGAGGTTAAACCATGTCTCGGGTCCAAGGGTATTCATATATTTTAAGAAATTAAAAGAATCTCTTTTGACTCCCCACCCCTTCTTTCTGTCCAAATTATTACTGAGTCCATAAATGATTGTATCGATATCGGGACAAATGTAGAGCCCATAATGCCAAAAGTTATCTGCTACGTTTGAAATAATTGTAATGTTTTCTGATTCCTTATACATTCCTCTAACTAATTTAACAGAACCTGTTCCCCCAGCTAAAATGGTAATCAATATTACATTTCTATATTTTCTTTTTTTATTATTTGTTTTTTTTCTCTTTGTTATGTTATGATTTTTTTACTTTTAGGCTAGATAAAATATAATTTTTTATTCTAAATATGCAGTATTCAATTTGAATTCACCCCAAGTAAAGATATATCAATAAGCTTATAAACAGGCTAAATGGAATTCAAAAATATTGAAATTAAGATCTCTAGATTATGTAATAGTATTATTGGCTATTGTTTTTTTTAGCGGGATTATTAATCAAAGCTATGCCATACAAATGGAAGCAGGAGTCTCACCTGTAATAAATACGGCGGATGCTTCCTTTACAGGTGATAGAATTATTACTTTAAAGTATCCCGCTAATAGCACTATGTCACAAATCTTAGATGGAAATAAAACAACAATCTCATTTTCATTGAATTCTTCAGATAGCGGTAATGGTGTATCTGAGATATTAGATAAAATAAACAATCAATTACTTTCTCAAAAACAAAGTTTAGTAAAATTTGAAAACGCCACACTAGATTATAAAGCAACTCTCAATGGGGGACCTACAACTGGAACTGTTTCCTATCAGGTGAAATTGCATCCAATTATTACTAACCTTGTAACTGGATCAAACGGATCTACTACATCTATTTTGGATATAGATTGGAGAAGTATTGCATTGGAAGAGCCATTGATAGTAAATACTGAAGAATATGGTCAGATTGACATTAATCATCCTATCAGTGGTTTGGAAAAATTAGCTCCAGAGGTAGCTAATAAAATTCAAAATACAACTTTAGCACCTGCATTTGAAGCCCCTATTATGGATTTTGCAGAATTTGGAACATCGATGAACAACTGGCACTTTTTGTTTGACGCAACTGGTGCTCAAGCAGGTGCAGCGAGCTTTGGGTTTTCTGTCACAGAAGGTGGATCAAAGATAGTTTCGATATACTCTTTGGGCGAGAGCAGTTTCAGAGAAGGAACTCATACAGCAAAAGAAACCTCTGCTTCCGGTGATATAGACGGGGTAACTGTTACTGCTAATACTTTAACAGCACCTCCAAGTGGACAAATGCAGATAGGGGGATTCTCTCAAGTTCAACAAACAGGAGGTAAAGAATATCTCTCGGTGTCATCCGTAGCACCTCAGGGTGTGGCTACTTCTTCAGGCAGCTTTCCCATACAAGTATTTTTGATATTTGGAGCCATGATGGCAGGTGTGGCGGTCTTAGTATTAGTAAAAGCAAGAAAATAGCCTATAGAACTTAATTTTTTTTGCTGTTTGTATTTATAGTGAATGGTCTTTATTTTTATCAGTAGATTTAGATAGTCTATTTTCATTTTTTAGATAGTATGTACCAATATCTTGAGTAGTATCTATCGTTATCACATCAGGTTGAATAATCAAGCTCCCCGAGTATCTAGATTTGCCTAATCCAATAACCTCCTTGTTATGGTTTAATATTATGGCTTGTTGATTTTCTTTTATATCTTTGAAATATGACAGAATTGAACTTCCCATAATGTCCCTCCCAAAAACTATTAGACTTTCAGCCTTTGTATTGATGATAACGTGAGGATAATCCATATTTTTATTATGTTTGACTACGAATTCGGCAAAATTTAAGCCGGGAGAAAATTTCTTATTCTTAATAGTTCCAATTTTCAAACCGACAATAACGGGATGTATTTTATTAAAAAGCGTATTGTCATATTTGATGTTGGAATGAACGAAAACCTCTTCTGTTCTCTTTATGGTTTTTTCTGGCTCGGTGAATTCAGTACCGTTTGAGTATCCTAACGTTAATGTATGCTTTTGATCGCTAATAACGGCGTCTAAAACCAGGGTTCGGATTAGTATTCTCAGTGTTTTAAAAATTTCAAAAATTCCCCAATTATTAAAGGACCTTTTCAAAATCGTCTCTTCAGCATTAGTCAAATTTCTAAAAGTCATTTTAGTTTGATATCTTCCTTATTTTTGCTATAAAAAATCCGTTGGTGGAATGGATATGAGGATAGAATCTTTTGGTAAATACCATATTCTCGTCGAATTGGTACTTTGAAAATCTTGTCAAACCATTCATTCCATAATTTAATGGCTCGAGTTTTGCATCTTTGCGATTGTTTAAGAGGTGTTGTATTATCATCTCATTTTCTTCTGGCGCAAAGGAACAAGTGCAATATATCAAGAGTCCGTTTGGTTTCAAAACATCAAAACCAGACATAATCAGTTTTTTCTGTCTGTTACTACAGGTTCCCAAATCCACTAAATTACGACTTTTCTTTCTAGAAGTATCTTTCATAATAATCCCTTCACAGGTACATGGTGCATCAAGCAGTACTCTATCAAAATGTAATCCAAGTTTGTCTATCTCCTCTGCCTTAATATTCAACACAATTGTATTCTGTACAAAACAACGTGACAAGTTAAAAAGTAGAGATGCAAGTCTGTTGGAGTTTAATTCACATGCAAAAATTGCTCCCATATTATTTAGTTTTTGAGCGATATGCGTTGTCTTGCCCCCAGGTGCAGCAGCCATATCTAATACAACAAAATCGGATCCATTATCAATTTCTAATTCCTCTACTGCAATACAAGAGCTCAAATCCTGAATGTAATAGTATCCTTTCAAATATTCAATCGTTGAACCTATACTAGGCTGTTTGGATCCAGCGTCATTATCTTTACTAGATTGCAAATCGTTATCTCTTTGCGCGGTAACAACAACCTTATTGTAATTGTTATCATCATTATTTTGATTATCATTTCTAACCCCATCGACCTTATTTTGAATACCCATGAATCCAGGGTTCTTTATTTCAAATACTTCTTTTAGAATTGTCTCGTTTAAGTGATATCCTTTCTCATCTAATCGCCTCTTTAGTTCCTGTGGATTAGTTTTTAGGGTATTTACTCTTATATAATAATGCAAATTTTTGCTATTATGGATATACTCTAGCATTTTTTCAGGACAAGGGATAAAATTTAGAAATCTAGATATCATCCACTCTTTATATCCATATCTTTTTGATAGGAACCGCGAATGTTCGTTACCCGTTAGAAGCACCGGACAGTCTAAAATATCATCCATTCTATATTACATTTTATCAGTAGTGGCAATTAGAATTAATAGATTTTCGAAATCTATTTGAAGATAAATAGCATGGGATTCAAAATAGAAGATTTTCCATTTTGAATCCCATATCGTGTGTCCTAGTAGTAACCCTCCTTTTGTTTTAAGCAAGATTTAGCTAAGCAGCCTACCTGAGTGTATGTACGGGTTCCTAA
>Ga0157307_1000039_pt1 | contig 8172 bp, 6 predicted proteins | sample NitcycUS178409R2_FD_113738 | JGI IMG/M metagenome (GOLD analysis project Ga0157307, IMG submission 113738) | Soil microbial communities from Arlington Agricultural Research Station in Wisconsin, USA - Nitrogen cycling UWRJ-S178-409R-2 | ecosystem: Environmental > Terrestrial > Soil > Agricultural... | reverse complement strand
GCATACTTTGCTGTTCCCACTACCTTTCCGTCATCACTAACCGAAATCGGCAATACTACTTTCTTGTCTAAACGGATAGGTCTATGTCTATAATACACAGTACCAAAATTTTCTTCAGGTTCTTTTTTTGCATTAATTGACAATATGTTTTCGATTATTCTAAGGTGTATATCCTTCTTTGCGAAACCCGGTAAGTCAATCATAATAATTAAATCGTTTCCATCTTCCACCATATCAATGGCCGGCATTACAAATTCGTAGAATTCTCTTGATCTATTACCCAATTCCCTCATAACCTCTTTTGCCATATATTGCCCTAAACCCATATGTGTTAACTTCATCTTATTGATATAAATCCTTTCTTTAAGATTCATAATACTATATATATATATATATTCATAACCCAATAATGTCTGAAAATGGATTCAAAAGATACATTTAGCCTATTAAATTTAATATGATAAGATGTCGTCAGCTACAAAGTAGCTATTCGTATAAAGCACTTTATTATATCATGGCTTTTGCAATTTCTTGTAACGATCTGCATCTTGCTGTTCAAAGGTTTATACAAAACTTCTATTCAATATGCAAATGTGCTTGTTTACAGCGTCTTAGAATTACATCGGATCTTTGTCAATATCGGAGATATCATTTTCAGCATGTAATGGAATAGGTAATTCAAAAGATTTTTTCTCCGCTACAGAAGCTTTTTCCCTTATAATCAACACAGTAAAGGATAATCAAACACATGGCAGGCAACTGCCACTATGTCATTGACACTGCTTCTACAATATTGTTCATATTGTTTTTTGAAACACTAATCAAGCACAATTAGATCTTTTGTAAACATATTAAGATTTTTTACTTTTCCCTTATTAATACTAGTATTGACTATAACGCTGTCTTCAATTCTTACTCCAAACTTATCTTTTAAGTATATTCCAGGTTCGATTGTTACTGCCATATTTGTTTTCAATGTCTCTTGATTTTTCATTCGCAACCATGGTGGTTCATGGACATCAAGACCAATTCCATGTCCTGTTGAATGAATGAAGTATTTGGCATAGCCTTCCTTGTCAATTACATATCTGCAGGCGTTGTCTACCTGCTCACATGTGACTCCATCCTTTGCTGCGTTTAGACCTGCCTGCTGAGAGTGTTTGATGATATTATACACTTTTTTCATCTCAGACGTTGCTGAAACTAGAGCAAAAGTTCTTGTTGCGTCAGCTATGTAGCCAGCATATCTCAAGGTCAGGTCGACGACAATCATATCACCTTTTATGAATTTGCGGTCAGAAACTTCTGCATGCGGTAGAGCACCATTTGGACCTCCTGCAATAATCAATGGATTCAATGTCGATCTGTAAGATGGCAGATTTGCACCCATTTTCATGGCTTCAAAAATTAATTTTGCCTGCAAATCGCGTTCTGACAATCCAACTTTAATCTCTTCGGTGCAAATTTGGTACAGAGTGTCTATAATTCCAGCTGTTTTCGAAATTGTTTTGATTTCTTGTTCATCTTTAATTCTTCGGGTCTGAAAGAATGGTTCTTTATTGACAACAAACGATTTCTCGCCAGTTTTATTCTGAATAGCTTCGATGGTAGAATAATCGCTACAATCTGTGCATATTATTTTTCCATTGACCTCAGAAATAAAAGTAGAAATCAAATCGCTGCCTCTTTCTGTTGAAACAATTTCACAGTCTTTGGACGACCGTTGAGCTCTGCCGACTTCTAACTTAGGTGCAATGAGTTTAGTTTCATCATCAGTACAAATGACAACTGCCTCTCCCCAGAAGTCTGTAAGATAGAAAACATTTTCAGGTTGAAATGCAGCTACTGCATTGTATCCAGCTTTACTGGCATGCTGCAGAAGAGTCGACCGTCGTTCTTTCCTCATTATTTTAGAATAGCATGTATTAATCCAGTTTATCACCTTTGCTAAAGGCACAAAGTAATTATATAAATATCGGTGGATGCCCGTCTAATTGAAATACCATGGAATATTTGGTTATGCTGCCAGGTCCTACAAACGTATCAAATAGAGTTATGAATGCTATGCTTTCGCCTATAATTAATCACAGAAGTGATGATTTTCGTGTATTGTATAAGGCTATTGTCGAAAAGACACAAAAAGTCTTCAATACAGAGAATGATGTCATTCTAATGACAAGTTCCGGAACTGGAGTAGTAGAAGCATCTGTAGTTAACCTGATTAGAAAAGGCGACAAGGCGATTGTCCCTGTTAACGGTGAATTCGGTACTCGACTTGCAGATTTAATTGACAGTTGGGGAGGTCAGGCGATCAGAATCAATGCTCCATTTGGAGAAAACCCTCCATTTGAAAAGATCGATGAAGCCTTTGATCGAAATAAAGATGTTAAGGCAATATATGCAGTTTACAATGAAACGTCCACTGGTACTACGCTTCGATATATGGACAAGATAGGCGAACTATGCAGCAGAAAGGGTGCATTCTATATTGCAGATGCAGTTTCAATTCTAGGCGGAGACGAATTACCAGTTGATAAATGGAATATCGATATCTGTGTAACTGCTTCACAAAAGGCGCTGGCTGCACCACCGGGGGTATCTCCAATGTCAATTAGCCCACGAACAAAGAAACATATGCAATCTAATCCACCTCCTACTCAGTATTTTAATCTAAAACGATATTTCAAGTATTATGAAGAACATGTTGAAATGCCATTTACGCCGGCACTTCCTCTCTTCTATGCATTCAAAGAAGCCCTTGATATGGTTCTAGAAGAAGGAATGGATAAAAGAATCAAACGTCACAAGATATGCGCAGAAGCTTTCTACGCAGGCCTGAATGTAATGGGGTTAACGCCATTTGCCAAGCCAAATGCACGAAGCAACGTGATAATAGCATTTAACTATTTGCCAGGAATGGAAGACAAGAAATTCAGAGGATTGCTCTCAGAAGAATTCAGGGTTCTTATCGCTGGCGGATTTGGTGACCTGAAGGGCAAGGTGTTCAGGATTGGATCTATGGGAGAAGTCAGCAAGTATCATGTAATGAGAACACTGTCATCTATTGCATCTACAATGAATATGCTAGGGTTAAAACCAAACCCAGAAGCAATGTCTGTTGCGCTAGAAAAGATGAAAACTCTATCGTGATCTTATTACATATGATCACAACAGGAAATGTGATGTTGCCCAAGGTTATACTGCCTATCATCAGAGTCACGGAAATGGTTTTATTAACCGATTAAGCTCGTCTCATCAGAATTTGCTGTTTACTTTTTATATCCAATTCCAGTGTTTCACAAACAAATATCAGAATCATGTAGTTAGTAAAACCTTTTTCAATTCACACTCTTCAAACTAAAATTCAGAGATTGACCCAGATAAAGCTGTTTCATTTAAGAATGAGGAATGGCATTTGTTTTAATTCAAAGGCTGGGCAGCTGCTTCTATTGCTTAACTAACGAGTGCAATTCCTGATCTTCCTGCCATTAAAGCATATAATATTGCAAGGAATTTCCACGTTATGGAAAAACAGCCCTTCTGTAGCATACAAGAACTCGTCAGATTAATTGCGCAGAGGTAATAATTTAAGTTTGATACGTCCATTAATCGAACAGAACCCAAAATAAGGTTCTGTTAACCTGTCAGGTTGTCCAAAATGGCGTTAATAACCGTCCGGGCATAATGATATAAAAAAATAAAATACAAGAGCTTTCATAACCTTACTTTGATATGACTAGAATATAGGTATAAACAATACGACTAAAATCTAGTGAAATATATTAGATGCTTATCTTCACAATTGCTATTAAATAATACAGCGCATAGCAACTTTGCAAAAAGATATGTCGTCGCCCTCTAAAGAGCTTTGGTGTTTTGATTGTAATTCAATAAAGGTAGTGTGTCTGCATGGTTGTTGTCCAGAACATTGTGACATGTGCAGTAGGATCAAAGCAATGCTGATGAAATCAAGCTTGTAGTATCCTATGTTAATTTTTCTAGTATATAGTAATGTTATCCACGATAGATTCTATGGGTCCAATGTAAAAAAATATACTTGAAAAAAGTAAAATCTGTAGAAAACGATCGTTAGGAAGAATGAATGAGTCACATTTTGAGGAGCAGGATTCGTAGAAAAGATTGCTAATTAGGCGAAAGTAGAATCACGGTATGCCAATAAAAAGTAAAAGGAAAACAGGATTAAATAAAGATAGGTTATAAGCATAAAAAAGGTTCAAAAATGGCAATAAAACTGCCTTATAGCACCTATATGTATCACACTCAGGTTTTTGTTTCTAAATGCATTGACAGCAAATCCAGAAAATCATCTTCCTCTGCCACCCATCATAAAGAAATACTGAGATTAGCTGGGGAGCTTTATGATAATTTGTTAAGTTGTCGTAATAATACAATATATCCTCTCACAGCACCAGCAACTCAGACCAATGTCATTAAAGCAATTAAATGTGGATTAAAATCATCTAGATTGGTTCATTACATTATAGATTAGAAATTTTAATAATACGGACTTAAAAAATGGTAACCGAAAATTGAGTTCAGATTATCGAAAATATGTCTCCGAAATCAATGATCATCGTCATTTTCCAACGGTAGGTCTTGTGGCTACATATAAATATGCATATATATATGCAAAGCAATATTGTACTTATAACAACAACTTTTAGCTCAGGAAAAGAAAGGTTGGCTTTTACCATCAGAATAGTCATTTTGATTATTGATGCATATGTATATATCCATAAATGTAATAATAGTTCTAATAGCTTTAAGAAAGATCATGAGTACTAATGAGCAATATCTTTCTAGACCATTGTTATGGTTAGGCATCCCACTTGGAGTTATCTTTGCTATTTATTTTTATACTCCTTTTCCTTTATCCATACCATTAGCGATAACAGCTTTCATTTTGTTAAATTTCTATTTGAGAAAACAAGTTATTAAAAGAATGAATACAATGTTTGGTAATGCTACTAGCAGTAGTAATTCCTCCTCGTCTTTAATCTATTCTTGTATTAACTGTGGAACAATACATAATGAAACTGCTTGTCCCAAATGTGGTTCAAAGATGAAAAGAGCAAATTTCCATAGATTTTAACTCAATAAAAAGTGGTGGCAAATTATAATGATATAATATTTGTAATCTACTACCATTACTGCTCTACTACCTCGTAGATTTGTGTGGTAAAATTAATGAGTGTATAAACTAATCGTCAATCCCAACCAGATATATTCTTCTTATGGTTGTTGTTACTGTTTATTATGATCTCCGAACTGCTTATTTTCCACGAATATATCAAGACATTCTCATTATTAGTAATGTATCTCAGTCATATTTGGTCAGCTATCATACTTGTGTCATATCTTTTACATTTATACAATGATTTAGATTTGCTAGATCATTTTCAATGCTAATTTATGGAGTTGTTTTCAGTGTGATCTATTCCTAATTTTAATTACCATTCCATTGCTTACTAACAGTTTAGGTTTCAGTCTCAGTTAATATACCCCGAGATTATGCATCTCTACTACTAATCAGTAAAGTCTTGGCTAAAAAATTGCGTCAAATTTGGTTAATATTCCTCTGAGCTCGGATTAGAATGATTCTAACCATGATTTACATATTGTGCTAGTTATATCAATTCGAGAATGTGAGGGTTGTGTTCAAATCCCACTCCAAGCACTTTATTACATAAAAATCCAGTACGAGTTGCACCAAAAATACCATTTCAAACAATAAATATTTGATAATCCAACCATTCTATTTGATACTATAGTAGTATTGTTGCAGCTATTAATGTTATGTGGATATAATCATATAAGATAATACGTTGTCGTAATTTTTTTGCTAATAATAATAATAATTTATGCATCTATCAAACTTAATATATGGTAAATCAATAGCGGATTTTATGACTTTGGAGAAAGGTTCTCTTATACTAGTGGATTATACCGCTAAAGTCAAGGATACTAAAGAAATTTTCGAAACTACTAATGAAGAGGAGGCTAAAAAATCTGACCTCTATGATCCCACTCGCCGATATGAGCCAAGACTTGTATCCATTGGCGAAGGCTGGGTTCTAAAAGGGTTAGACGAAGCTCTGGCAAATGCTAATGCAGGCGATAAACTGAGTGTAGAAATCACTCCTGACAAAGGCTTTGGTGAAAGAGACCCGAATAAGGTTAAAATGGTTCCACAGCGAAAGTTAGGCGAGAAAGCCGATGAGGTTAAGGTAGGCGACGTAGTTGAAATATACGAGCGCACTGGAATTGTTAGATATATAGGATCCGGAAGAGTTCAAATTGACTTTAACCATAGATTTGCAGGTCGAACTTTGACATACGATGTTAATATAATCAAGAAACTTGAGAGTGACAACGATAAAGTGATGTCTCTAATAAAAAGAAGATTATCAATTGATGATGAAAAGATGAAAATTGATCTTTTAGAATCAACTTTAGAAATCGAATTACCAGAAGAAACTTTTATGGTTGAAGGATTGCAAATTATCAAGCGGGCAGTGGCAAACGACATCTTCAAATTTGTAAATGCTTTAAATAGTATCAAATTTATTGAAAATCACAAACCATCTACACCACCCCAACTACAACAACCAAAACATGAAGAAAAGCCAGTAGAAGCGACTGAAAATAAGTCTGCCTAACCATCATATCACTTCTGATGTCAGGTAGACATAGGATAAATCATTTATCAGTAATTGGCCAACAGTTAACGATAGCTCCTATATTTTTCCTAAACGAAAGTTTCACCTAATTAAGGAAACTACTTAAATTACATGGACAGATTTGGCCAGTTCCAATGCGGATTGTTTGTCTAGTTTTAATTTGCTTAGAATTGTGTACCTTTCAGGTCTAAGTGATTGTGCAGTTAGCAGCGATCTGATTACCTGATCTTCATTCAATTTGATCTGTTTTGCCTTTGTCGGAGCACCAACGTTTTGCAATGTTTCAACTATCCTTTCCCAATCAAGACCATGTAGTTTGGCCATCATAATAGTACCTAAACCAACACGCTCGCCATGTAATCCACAATCCTGACCTGCAACATACTCTAATGCATGACTAAAGAGATGTTCTGCACCTGAACATGGTCTGCTGCTTCCTGCAATGCAAGCTGCAACTCCTGCACTGATTAATGCCTCCACAATTGTTCTAATACCAAACTTATTTTTTTGTAATTTCTGTGGCTCATCTAAAATAATTTTTGCACTCATATATGCAAGGTTGGCAGCATAGCTTCCAAAATATTCATTTTTCTCTTCCTTTGCAAGTTCCCAGTCTTTAACCGCAGTTAATTTTGCAACTAGGTCTCCACATCCACTTGCTAACAATCGCATGGGCGCCTCAGAAAGCAAATGAGTATCAGCTAATACTCCAATAGGAGTATTTACTTTGACCGAGTATGGCTTATCGGTACCTCTTATTGAAACAAAAGGGCTAGAAATTCCATCATGCGAAGCTGAAGTAGGTACGCTAACTAATGGTTTATTTAACTTAAATGCAGTCATTTTAGCCACATCAACGGAGCGTCCTCCGCCAAGCCCTACAATAACATCTGGAACATGGTCTCCAATCTTCTTTTGTAACTTATTTACAGAATTCATAGATGCATCATTCACAATGAACCAAGATTCCTCCAAAGAACATTTAAGAACTGATGACCTGCAGGCTGCTCCTGCCCTTGCTTTTACAATGTTGCCTGTTATAATGCCAACCTTTGAGGCATTACTATTAAGATCCGTGATAAAATAACCAAGTTGGGAAATTACGTCATCTCCTATCAATATCTTTCTTGGTAATTCCATCAAATGAGTAGAGGGTGAACTCAAATGCAAAAACCGTAGGAATGGGATATATTTAATGTTGTAGTATTCTTATTAGAATAACATAAACCATAGTTTGTAAGGTAAATAAATATGTAGAGTAGCAAAAAAAGACTGAAAAACTTGTATTTTACTCAAACGTTATTTTCTATTCACTCTTGTTAGAATAATGGGAAATTAACTCTTGCTAGTTCCTCTTGGCTCCTGAGTGTTAAGTCTTACTGTTCGTCAGATGTTGTTTCTTCATCCAATTCAGCCGATGGAACTTTTGTAGCTGTTGTTTCTTCATCCAATTCAGCCGATGGAACTTTTG
>Ga0157307_1000038_pt1 | contig 8183 bp, 1 predicted proteins | sample NitcycUS178409R2_FD_113738 | JGI IMG/M metagenome (GOLD analysis project Ga0157307, IMG submission 113738) | Soil microbial communities from Arlington Agricultural Research Station in Wisconsin, USA - Nitrogen cycling UWRJ-S178-409R-2 | ecosystem: Environmental > Terrestrial > Soil > Agricultural... | reverse complement strand
CTATTTAGGTTGCTGCTTCGTCCTTGAAGCTAACTGTTGATTGCTTGAAGCGCTGAAGTCGCACCGCCCTTTAACGATTTTTAGAACGGGATAGTTTATTCGCGGCGAACTCAATGCGATACGCGTTACCGATAACGAATTAAAATTTTCACGCGTTTACAGGGATATATCCTTTCAAGCGTAACACTTGCCAAGATATAGTATGACGTGATGATCACGTCGGGGTCACCATTAAATGTATACGATTATACACTTAGTTTTGAGACAAAGGCACTTGAACCTTGACTCTGAGAATTGCCGAAAATTAAGACACGATTTGTTTAATTAACAATTGCATTCTGTTTTATTAAAGTTCAAGTTCTGTTATTTATACAGCAAATTATGACCTAAATTGATTTTAATTAAATTTAACATTACGAAAGAAAGCAAAGTAAAATATGCAAAGTGACAATTATTAGTTATGTTGACTAAGCAGCTTGGTTAATGAACTTGGCTATTGCAGCATTAAAGATTGGTTTAATAAATTAAATGTGCTTGCGTGCGTACTTTTGCTGCGGTTGCCAAATTAACCAAAGAACAAAACAAAAAGAGTTTTTAGCATTTTAAGTTTGTTAAGTAGGTCAGAAAATTTATGTGTAAACATATGCTGCCCGCCTTGAATTACATAATTCAATTTAAGTTGCTGACAAAAAAAAATAATTTCGTTTAAGATTAACAGGCGGTGTCTTGAGTTCTTGGTGCAGGTGTGGGAACGTATGGTTGTTCCTTTCGTTGACCTTTTCCCTTGAGTAGTATGAAGCAAATGGTGATTATAGTAAAGATGATGGCTACATAGCTCACGATCAGGCTGTGTTGTCTCCAAGCAGGTGTTCCAACGGATAGGTTTGATTCATTGATTTGTGCTAGCCCCTTTTGTATAAGTTCAAGTTCATGAATGCGCGGGTTGAACACTGTGGTGCTGATGTTTGATGCGTTCAATTGTTTGCTCCATCCAAGCGGCATGAGTGGTTGTTTGATCGTAGTGTATAGTTTAGTGACCAGGTGGGCGTGGCCTCGAATAGTTAAAAGGTCACTTTTTACGATGCACTCTGGCTGTAACTGCACTAATCCGCAGCCCTGTAGCTCCAATGAGAAGGATTCACTATTGCACACAGCGTTAAGTCGATTGCTGTAGACTGTAGCATATATCCAATGATTTGGTCGATGTAGTTGATGCCATGTTGTCTTATCTTCAAGTCGGTAAAACTCGCATCTTGGATGAGGCTGATTGAAAAATAAATCCAGTTCGCATTTATTAGTTGTCGAGCCTGTTTTATACGTGGCTTGTGTATTCTTGCAGAGATATTCGTTGTCGTCAAGAGTAAGGCATGTATCCAGTTGGTGTTCCGACAAGGAAACAAATTCATCTCTATGTTTACTGATTGCAATATATTTTGTGGATAATTTCACAGTAGTTAGCGAATCATTTAACGTTGCTGCGATTGGCACCAAATGGAGGAGCTCGAATTCTCTAGGATCTGCAAGTGGCAGTTGTATGTTAAAGATAACATGCCTTTTTGCGACAACGCCGCTGACTTTACATAGCCGATAGGCTTCTAGCAGATTGTCTTGGTGAATTGGCAGTTGCAGATCCAGTGCTAAGTGTGACTTGATCTTCATAATTTCTTCGTGGAGTTGATAGGGTGTTAGCAACATTGGATTCAGCTTATCATGGTGACTGTCGATGAGAACGTCCATGATTGAAGAGTACATCCAGAGTAAATTAGAGACCATTGTAAGCAGCTGAACCGACAAGGCCAGAATATGTTGATTCACATACAACTGGTGAAGAGGTGTGTTTTCTGCGTCATCGAATAATAGAGAGGAAATTCGCTTATCTATTTCATCAAATTTTTGTTGAGAGCTCAACTGGTTGGCCTTTATAATGTTGATTGTGGAGTTTATTAGTGAGGTCTGATTTTTAAACAGCATTTCCAGATGGGCGTCGTTTTTTCTTAATATATCGATAGTGTCAGACATTTTACTTGCGTAATTTGAGTCGAGCACACCGAACAGAGAGTTTGCTACATTTCCAACGATGTCAAGTGCTCCCCTTTTGGTCCTTCTTGAGGACAGCAGGTGAAATTTTTTAAGTAGATCGTCCCTTGTATTGTCGAAGTAGTTGAGTAAAAAGGGGCACGATGAATCACTTGTAGCGTGGTCGCATAATTTTTGAAGTGATAGGATACCGTCCAGCAATAAATTTAACTCGTTATGCAAAGGTTGAAGATCAAAAAATACCACCATATTCCAGTCACTTGTTGCAAGTCGTATATTGCCAGTCTTCTCAAAATAAAGTCCAGGTTTGTTATCGAACTTGGTATGTTGAACTGAGCCACACAGCACCAGTGGTAGTAGCATGAACATAAGAATTGAAAGCAGCAAGGTTGACTGAAGCCGTGGGCGCTTTTTGGGGGAAGAATTTGATTCCAGAAAATCTCTGTTTTGCAGCCGATTTAAAGGAATGCTGATTGGCAGCGACATTGCTGACCGTTGTATCTCCTGAGCTGGTTCAGTTTGATTTTCATTTGCATTTGTTGATGGTGGGTCCGAGTTGTTGCTGTTGTTTTCTGGGAAAAGTGGGGCCAGTCGGTGAATCGGTCTTTTAAATATCCCCTTTTGCGTTTTGACTTCACACACCCTTACGAAGCCGTCATCACCTTTGATTGTGTTGAGGATGCGCCCAAGTGGCCACTGTAGAACGGGAATATTGTCTTCCTTAATTATGACCATCGTGCCTGGCAGTATTTCCTTTCTAGGCTCCTTCCATTTATGCCTGTATTGCAACTCGTTGAGGTACTCACGAGACCAGCGTTGCCAAAAGTTATGTTTGAGTTGGCTTACAAGGTTCCATCGCTCAAGTAGAGTCCTTTTGGGTTCCTGTGCGTGCACATCCACGGTCGATGTCAGTTCTTCACCAATCAAAAAATGACCTGGCGTGATTGCGTTGAAGTCGTTGGCGTCAGATGAGCTAGGAATTAGAGGTCTTGAGTTCAAGATGGCTTCGATCTCCACCACCACTGTCTCTAATTCCTCATACGTTAATGATGAGGTCGATACGTTTTTTAAAAGTAGGTTTTTCGCTGACTTCACGGCTGCCTCCCATAAGCCGCCAAAATGAGGTGACCGAGGAGGAATAAAACGGAACTCAATTCCCTTATTACTGCATGTACTTATTATTGCCTTCCTTGATGAATCGCCGTAGATGGCTTCCTCAAGCTCCTTCAGTTGATTTCTTGCTCCAACGAAATTGGTAGCATTGTCGCAATATAGGGTTTTACAATTGCCCCTTCTCGCTATGAACCTTTTTAAGGCTCCAATAAAGGCATCAGTAGTTAGGTCAGTGACTAGTTCCAAGTGCACTGCCTTAGTGGCGAAGCAGCAAAAAACGGAAATGTACGCCTTTTGAGGCCGTTTTCCCCTTATTTTGAAGTGTACGGTGAATGGTCCGCAGTAGTCCACTCCTGTGTTTAAGAATGGTCGAGCTGGCTGAACGCGGTGAGCTGGAAGACTTCCCATTAGTTGGTCGTAGAATCGTGGTTTTGCTCTTGTACATTTTACGCAGCGTTGAACCACTGCTCTTGCTAAGCTCTTGCCTTTCAGAGGCCAAAATCGTTGCCTCACCTGAGCCAGTAAAGCTTGTGGTCCACAATGGTAGTGGTCCTGATGAATTTTTTGTACCAATATTTTGACGATGGGGTCGTTGTCTGGCAACATCATTTGGTGAATCGCGTCATGTTGTTGGTTGGATTGTTTGAGTCGCCCGCCGACTCTAATGATTCCTTCTTCGTCTAGGAATGGGGTAAGTGAACTTAGATGGCTGTTTTTAGAAATAAATCCCGTTTTTGCTAAATCCTTTCTAACATCTGCAAAGTCGCTGAGCTGGATTTGACGAACGATACATTTTAATGCGGCATCCAGTTCCAAGGGCGACAGTTGACGGAATTCTGGACGAGATTCTTTTGGTATCCTTGTGTTGCGTGTGAACCTCAAAATGTATCCAACAACTTTATTTAAATGCAAAAATGAGTTTTTTGTGTCGATGGTGTAGATAATTGGGCTTTCTTCAGTTGTTTGTGTTGTAGTTAGAACACTTACTGCATTTTCGTCCGTACTCTCAAAATTTTCTTCTCTTGTAGAAGAGGTTGGCCACAAAGCCTTTGACTGGTACAGGAACATTGGTCCAAACGTCCATACATGACAAGCTGCAAATTCTCGTGGTTTGAGACCTCTTGATAGCACGTCCGCTGGATTTTGCTTTGATGGGACGTGGTACCATTGGTCCGGTATAGTGAGTCGTAAGATTTTGACTACTCTGTGTGCCACATACACTGGTAGTTTTCCTGGGTGATTGTTGAGCCAGGCAAGTACGATTTGGGAGTCCGTCCACAAATAGGAAGCCTTATCTTGATATCCCAGGTCAATCTTTACTCTTGCCGTCAGCTCTGCAGCTAACAATGCTGCGCACAGCTCTAAACGTGGTATGGTTTGTGTTTTTAGTGGTGCAACTCTTGATTTGGAACACAGAAGATTAACTGTTACGGTGTTGTCCTTTTGAACTGTTCTTAGATATACCACGGCTCCGTATGCCTTCTCTGAGGCGTCAGCAAAGGTATGAATTTGAATGTTTTTGCTTCCAAGATTTTTAAGAACATATCTGGGGAATTTGGCATTTTCCAAGGCTGTCAGCTCCTTTCGATAACTTATCCATTGCTCACGAACATCTTCGGGTAGCTCTTCGTCCCAATCACTTTTTAGTTGCCAAGTCCTTTGGAGCTGTATTTTTCCTGTCACTAAAACAGGTCCGATAAGTCCCAAAGGATCATAGATGTGGGCTAGATCAGAGCTCATGGTTCTTTTAGTTATTGCGTTGTGTTCCTGTACTGTGACCTTTAGGCAAAAGACGTCCGATTTTGGGAGCCACTGTAGTCCCAGTGTTTTCGTGGATTGATCCTCCTTTGACTCAAAATTCAGATCTACTTCTTGGTCTTCAGGAGCTATTCCGCTCAGAAGCCTTGGATGATTGGCGCACCATTTTTTAAGTTTCATGCCCGCGCTTCCTAAGATGGAGATAAGTTGTTGTTGGATTTCCAATGCCTCATGCAAAGAGTCGGCTCCAGTTAAGCCATCGTCTACGTAGAAGTCCTTTCGCAGGGCCCCTGCTCCATAAGGATATTGTCCTGTGCAACTGTCGGCGAGAAAGTTTAGACAGCGGGCTGCTAGATAGGGCGCTGACCTTGTCCCGTATGTAACTGTGTTCAATTGGTATGTCTGAATAGGCTCGTTGGCATTTTCTCGCCACATAATGAGAAGCAGGTTTCTATCGTCTGGGTGGACCAATATCTGTCTAAACATCTTTTCGACGTCAGTTTTTAGGACGAATCTCCGTATCCTGAACCGTAGCAAGATTGAGAATAGCTCACTTTGTACCGTCGGCCCGCTAAACATGATGTCGTTTAGGGACAGGCCTGATGGTCTGCGAGCTGATGCATCGAAGACAACTCGAAGCTTTGTAGATACACTCTCGGGTCTGAGCACACAATGATGCGGTATGAAATAGTATGGATTGCTTATGTCCTTGGAATGCACCTTCGACATGTGTCCGAGTGCTTCATATTCGCGCATGAAGTTAACATATTGCTCCTTCAAAGAAGGATTTTTTTCCAGACGTCGCTCGATGTTTTTGAATCTTTCGTACGCCAATCCCTTGGAGTCGGTCAGTACGGATGGATGGTCCTTTAGCGGGAGTTTTACGACGAATCTACCAGTTTGATCTCGAAATGTGTGCTGTAAAAAGTGTGCTTCACAGCGCAACTCATCCTCGGTGAGTTCTGTATTGTGTTCTGAAATTTCTTCCGCGTCCCAGAATCTAGAAATTGTTTCATCTAGGTCCTTTGATGTACAAATACCACATGTAGCCTTGTTGGTCGTAGATGTTTCTACTTTTCCAGCAACTATCCAGCCTAAGACCGAGTTTCTTAAAATCGGTAGATTTTCCGCCAACTTGATTTGACCGTCTCTAAGTAACTCAAAAAATACTTCGGCTCCAAGCAGGCAATCTATGCGTCCAGGTTTATAAAAGTCTGGATCAGCTAGTACCACATCCTGTGGTATGCCCCATGCTTCGGTACTTAAAAATTGCATAGGTTGATTTGAGACAATTTTTGGGATGATATGTGCATCCACCTTTGTTGTAAAATCGTTTATTTTCGACTGAAATTGAATTGTTATTTGATGTCTCATCCTGGTCTCATTTACACCGACTCCTTCCACGGTCATAGACATTGTTCTTGGCTTGCAACCGAGTTTTTTTTGCATACGATCTGTGATTAAGTTTATTTGTGAGCCAGCATCTAATACGGCTCTGCATTCCACGTGGTGTCCATTTGCTGAGATTAGTTTAATGCGCGCTGTTGCTAACAAGATGTAATTCGATTCCTTTGAGTGATTGTTAGTTACGAGACTGACCTTCGACGACGGTTGAGCACTGCTTGATTCAGACTGTGCTTGTGTTTGTTGAGGAGCCTGTGTGACTTTCTCTGGAGATGCTGCCTTTTTTTTGTTCTCTGAGGAGTTGGGGTTGTGCAGCAATGTATTATGCATTTTGGGGCATTTTGAGCAGTTCCGTGATTTACACTCCTTGACGCGATGATTATCCTTAAGGCAGTTTACGCAAAGATGCATATCCTTTACGTATTTCCATTTTTGTTTTAGATCAGCCCCTGCAAATTTTTTGCAGACATAGATTTTATGTGCATCCTTGCATATTGGGCAATTTTCGCTGGCCCCAGTTTTGGCAGCTGATGCGCAGGTGCGCCTGGAAGATGATTCTCCTTCCTTTTCTCGAGCCTCGAAGGATTGGAATCTTCGCTCTAAGAATTTCAATGTTTCATCTACAGTAATGAGCCGTCTATTGTCGCTTAATCCTTGCTCGAATGCCTTTTGTGTTTCTTCGTCCATTTTTTGGAGTAAAATATGCACCAGTATGGCATCCCAATGTTGTACGGGTATGGCTTGAGCCTTTAAGCCATGTATACATTCTCGTGTCACATCATGTAGTGACTTCAAGGCTGGCGCGCCTTCCTTCTTAATGGCTGATTGTTTTAGCAATTTGTTTAAAAGTGCTGACACCAGGAGCCGTTTGTTGTCATATCTGCTTGTTATCATAGCCCAAGCGGTGGAATAATTGGTTCCAACGGCTGGCAGATGCTTGATAAGGTTCTTCGGTTCACCTTCCAAAGTTGTTGTTAAGTAATGCATTTTCTTGGCATCACTGATTGTAGCATTGTGGACGAGCTCAGTAAACAGGTCTTTAAACTCCATCCACCGCTGATAGTTGCCATCGAATTTTGGTAGAGTTATCCTTGGTAAACGCACGTCGGCTTCATTAACTCCTGGTGTTGATGAATTGTGAATGCTGTGATCCAGTTGCATATGTTGTTGAAGTTCTATTATGGCTTCTTCTGCCTTGGCTTCAAGCTCATAATAAGTCTGGAGCGTATAATCCTCGATTGAGTCCTCATCCGTTAAAGTCCATAAGGTTGCATTATTGGTCGCTAGATCTACCATATGTTTTTCGATTATGCTGGCCTTAATATTGTAATATGATGTAGGTTGATCGCTTCTTCGATTCTTCAAAATTTCATCGATATTCTTGTTTAAGGCAACCATCAAGGCTCGTTGGTTTCTTAGAAGTTTTCGCATGGTCGATCCAGCAGTATCTTGAGTTGTGGCAGCTAAGTCCGGCTCTATCACTTGCATTGCACCGTTTTCAAATATTTTTTGGTACTTCAGGATTAATTCCGTAATTTCCTCGTAATAGTTATTAGTCAGGTATGAATCGTCCTCAGGCTTGTCTCCGAGCTTCAATATCTGCTGATGAATTTTGTGAAATTCGTCGGCCCAATTGGTCAAAGTTTCCAGTTTATTACTGAAATATTCCGTTGATTTTCGCTCCTTTGAGTCTTTGGAGAAGTTTCTTATGAGCCTTTTCACGTTGTCGCCCAGTTCATGTTGTTTTCCCACCAGCTCTTCAAAACTCATTTTGATGTAGCCGGATGTCCAAATTTCCTCGATGAGTTGATGAAATGTTGAGAGCCCTTGCTCTATTTAGGTTGCTGCTTCGTCCTTGAAGCTAACTGTTG
>Ga0157307_1000035_pt1 | contig 8329 bp, 6 predicted proteins | sample NitcycUS178409R2_FD_113738 | JGI IMG/M metagenome (GOLD analysis project Ga0157307, IMG submission 113738) | Soil microbial communities from Arlington Agricultural Research Station in Wisconsin, USA - Nitrogen cycling UWRJ-S178-409R-2 | ecosystem: Environmental > Terrestrial > Soil > Agricultural... | reverse complement strand
CTATCAAAAGAGAAGGGAATGTATCTGTGTTTGTAGTATATACTTTCTACGTTAATCCCAACTGTATTAGAAAGAGCCAATCATGCCAAGGTATGGAAAAGGTTAATCCTTCTTTATTGGATTGCATATGATGAATTAATACCACTATATAATTCAGTCATTACTATACCGCTACAATACCGAATATGAGAATTAATTTTATCATACTTTTAGTAATCACATGATCTAAACTTTTATCAGTTACTGGAAAAATTTTTATGGCAATACATTATTTAACGATACGAAATTACAATAATACTAGGATATAGTTTACTACTTTTGAAAATAATACAATGCCTACCTTTAGATGTTGTTTTGAAACAACAGATTGTTTTATATAATGGAACCCAAATCTTTCAAATTTCGTTAATATTTTGTAATGTTTTCAGACATTTTTTATAGTTGAAGTTCTAATCTCCGATTGATGAAAGCTGTCTTTGTCAAAGGTAAAAATGCAGTTTCAATTGATGACGTAGCAACTCCAAAACTAGGTGATGGAGATGTTCTTATCAAAATGCGCGCATGCGGACTGTGTGGTTCTGATTTGGAGAAAGTTCATGGTCAATATGGGATGTTATCCTCTGGACTTGGACATGAGCCATCAGGTGAGATTATAAATATAGGAAAATATGTGAAAGATTTTGCACTGGGAGATCGTGTTTTCATTCATCATCACGTTAGCTGCTATTCATGCTATTATTGCTGGCATGGAGATTATACGATGTGTACCATGTATCAAAAAAGTAAAATTGATCCATGTGGATTATCAGAAGAATTCTTAGTACCTGAATGGAACCTTTCTCGGGGAGGGCTTATAAAATTACCAGACAGCGTAACATTTGATGAAGCATCACTTATTGAACCATTAGCATGTTGTATAAGAGCAATAAACAAATGCAATTTTCAAAAAGGTGATGATATTGCAGTATTCGGAGCAGGTCCTGCGGGAATGATGCATGTGACTCTTGCAAAAGCATTGGGTGCAGGAAAAATCATTGTACTCGACATCAATGACTTTAGAGTGGATTTTGCAAAAAAATATGATAATGTCCAAGCTTTTAATTCTATGACTGAAAGTAACCTCATCAAAAAAATACAAAGTGTTACTGGCTACAGAGGTGTTGATATTTCAATTGTTGCCACAGGAAGCGCAAAAGCACTTGAACAATCTTTTGACGTAACAAGAAAAGCAGGTAAAGTAATGCTCTTCGGTGTCCCATCCAAAGGATCGGAAATTCCGGTCAATGTGAACAAGTTATATGCAAATGAACAATCTATCATTCCGACTTACGCTGCGTCAGAGATTGAAACAAACCAGGCATTAAAATTGATTGTAGAGAAACGCTTAGATGTAAAGTCTTTAATAACTCACCGTTTTGATATTAAAAATACTGATGTTGCAATAAGATGTGCAGATGAAGCTAAGGATTCAATGAAAGTGATTGTGACATCCGAATAAATTGTAGAAACTATATATAATAAAAAAAGAGCATGAATGACAGTAATCAGAACATGGATTGGGGTATGAAAAATAGAGTGTCAAAAATCATTCGTCCAGAAGATGGTCGGTGTGTTATGCTTGCAGTCGACCATGGATATTTTTTGGGTCCAACAGAAGGATTAGAGCTACCCTGTAGAACTATACAACCCCTTTTATCACATGCTGACTCATTGATGATTACCAGAGGGGTTTTGCGAACATCAGTAAATCCAAATACGGACGTGCCAATAGTTTTGCGAGTTTCTGGCGGGAGCAGTATTATTGGAGAAGATCTGTCTAATGAAAGTATCACGACCTCTATTGAAGATGCCATCAAACTGAATGCTACATGCCTTGCTCTTTCGATTTTTGTAGCAAGCAAATACGAACATCAAACGCTCACAGCTCTATCTAAACTTGTTGATGAAGGTGAAAAGTATGGTATTCCTGTTCTAGCGGTCACCGCTGTTGGCAAGGAAATGGCTAGAGATGCTAGATATCTTGGTTTGGCATGTAGAATAGCTGCTGAATTAGGTGCGCATGTAGTTAAAACATATTACTGCGAAAACTTTGAAAGGGTTGTGGAGGGGTGCCCTGTTCCCGTAGTAATAGCTGGTGGCAAGAAATTGTCAAAAGAAATTGATGCACTTGAACTAGCATATAATGCAATAGAGCATGGTGCTGTAGGAGTTGATATGGGTAGAAACATTTGGCAATCCGATCATCCTGTTGCAATGATAAAAGCAATAAGAGCAATTGTACACAACAATTCAGACGCGGAGGGAGCTTACGATATCTTCTTAAAGGAGAAAGAGAAAGAAACTCAGCAGCACAGAATAATAAAATCAGTTGATTAATATTATTTTGTAAGATTTTGTAACCTAGTCTGACTATTCTTACCACCATCTGTATTGTTTGACAAATAAGGCAGCGAAGATTTAGATAAATTGAGAGGACCGCAATTTAGATTTTATATTTATTTATTCTCCTTGTTAGCATTGTTCATCTTATTATGATTTGGTGGTATCTATATAGATACATAGTCATCAATTAAAAAAGTGCATATATACAAGAATCAAAAATTGTTTCAATTTAATATATAAATAATTAAGTGATTACTATTCTCATCAATTAAGGAGCTTTATTCCTTGTCTATTTCATTAGTAGCAGAAATTAATTCTCCAACTTGACTATATAATTGCAGGAAATGTATACCTCTTTCAGTTATTTTAAAAATTTGATCTCCTTCTTTATACTCTATCAAGCCATTTTCTAATAACACAGCCAAGTATTCTTTCAGCTGGGCATAAGACAGAAATGCTCTATACATTATTTTTGTCTTGGCGGCACCACCGTTCGCAGCTTCCAGAATCAATGCTGCTATGTCAGTTCTGCTCCTATATTTCATATGATATGAAACGACGCTGAAAGGTCATAAAAAGGAATCGAGAAAATAGCGTTATTATTTACTAGACCAAAAAAGGAATGTGCAATGCGTTAAAGCATTATACTATAGAAATGCCTTATGTCTGAAATTTTATATTGTGGTCATATTAAAAGATTAGAATGTTGCTGAAGTTACTCCTATATGTGCCCCAATACTAGAAAAGATTAGAATGTTAACCAATAGAACCGATAGTACTGTTAATACTGACAGCATTATTCCTCTATATCCGGGGAGGAGCATTTGTCTTTTTAACATCAATAAAAATGAAACTGAAAGAAGTGCAGTGATTGAAAGTGAAGATATTAAGCTCGCATTAGCAATTATCTTTCCAACGGTAGCTATGCTAGGGAAAATTATATTAGAGTTTACAAATAATTCGACAGCTATAAAGATCATAACCCCTGCAATTACTGAAATAAATGTATATTCACGAATAAATTGTCCCAATCGGCTGGTTTGCCTTATTATTGTTCCTTCGGATCGAACGTTCCGAGTAATTGACTGTCCTTCATCTTTTTTTCGAGCAGGAGAAGAAGGATACCTGCCATCAATTTCATGCAGCAATTGTAAGCCTTTTTCTGTAATTACGTAATGCTTAGAATCCTTGGTAACGTAATTCTGCATTCTGTCCAAATGGTAGTAGATTGAACCAGTAGAAAGACCAGTAGCATTTCTGATATCTGAGAAACCTGCTGAACCATCTCTCTCAGCAATAGCTCTTAGAATTCTGATTCTTGTACGCCTAGCGCGCAGCTGAGTCTCTCCTGTCATTGAATTTGATTGTTTTTTTCTTGTATTTAAGTTGATGGTTAAATGCCTTTGTTACGGTTGGATTAATCGACAACTTAATTTTATGGCGTTTAATACCGGATGTATTACTATATTATTTAGTTTAAATCTAGGACATGACTTTATGTTAATTTCAGGAATTGTAATTTGACCTTCTATTTGACTAGATTCCACTGCAAACTATGTTTACATTTCAAATATGTATAAATTTGATCTTGGTATTGGCAGATAAAACCTAATTCAGTAGAAAGAATTTGATAACTACCTCCACCATATTGAAGTTTTATGATTCAAGTTATCAATTTTTAGAAGAGCCATCAATGGACTAATAATTATCCTTATCCTTATTGTCGTCGTAATTTTCTACCAATATGAGTTCTTAGAACTGAGAACTCGTTGTTTAATACTGTACTATTAAGCTTAAAAATTCAGCTACGGGTGGGTAACAAAAAAACATTGTAAATAGGTCATAGTATTGCTTCATGAGGATAGAAGACTTAGGTTAGAAAGAAGAGAATAGCAGTGAATATAGATACGAAAAAGGAGATATTATAAGGGCCGATGACAACGACAACTAAAAATGAGCTGAAAGTTAATAGATGTTGAGCTATAATTAAGAGAACAGCAGAGCAAGACTTATACACACATTGTACAGTTATCCTTAACGCGTTGCTATACGGGGTCGTAGCGAAGCCAGGCATCGCAACGGGCTCCAGATCTAAAAATGAGGGCTGGTTATTAGACAAAGAAACCCGTGGATCAAGGGTTCAATTGACTATGGTCACAAACCGTGTCAGAATAGATCCCTTCGGCCCCACCTTTCATATAATATTTGTACCTTTACTTTCCTATGACAGTTTAGTTATCTTATTTTTCGTCTTTATGATCTTTAGAATAATATGAATTTAACATAAATTCTGCAGTGTTTCAATTGACTCAATGTTATAAGTGTCTGAAATATATGTCTAGTAGAAGGTATTTTTACATTTTCCTTCAAAATAAATCATTGATCGACTTTGTCTGTTGAGGAATTCTTATTCCTTATATACACAACACTATTATAAGACGAATTGACTACTTTTTTTCAAATCCAAAGTAGCAAGCATAGTATAGTGTTGTTTACTGTATATTACTCCAGTCTTGCCACATTTAATACATTTCTTCTCATGATCTATAGTAGAATCCAAAGATTTCGCCTTTTGCAAACACTTCCCACAGATTGGTGCATCATGATTAAATCTGCAAAGAAAACCTGATCCACATTGGGAACATCTTAGACTATACATTTTCCCCTTTGGTTTCCATCGCTTAAACAGATTAACTATATAACACAAACCTCACGGTCACATATCTCTAGAACATCTATAATAAGAGCTATATTTGAGATAACTTACAGTGTATTAGATCAACACAAGGGGACAATATCATTCCAGACTTTCTTATAAGAGTCATCATGAGTCACTATTTGTTATGAGTTAACAAAGGATTCGTTAGACGGTATTTGGTATCTTCAGAATTCCAGATGTTGATAATATATATTTAAAATTCAATAATTAATCTGTAGAAACTTATGTATCTTTCTTTATACTAGGCCCATATACGCCCATAGTCTATAGTGTATTATGTATATCTAAATTGCATTATAAAACGTTAGTTATGCTAAAACTAAAAGGATGTGAGAATCCTATAATCCCGCAGAACTAGCGACTTGTGTTTTTTCTCTAGCAGGATATCGACTCTTCTAGTAGTTTATAATTCAATTTACACTTTCCCATAGGTATTGTAAAACATGATTATTAACATTCTTTCCCCCACAGAGTTGTGATAAGAAAAGATAGGTTTGCGATGTAAATGTTTTTAACCAATTCTTCAGGTAGTGTATTGAACTGATTAAAGTTGTGCCTTCTTTATATCTGAGCATTAACACGAAGCTTCGCATATTGATAATTTACATTTGTGGTAATACCTTTTTTTTTATCAAAGCTTCCGAACATCCTTTTCCCTAGCTGGCAGATCTTTTGATAGAGTATACGGTGATACTTCAGATCTAAGTCTTAAGATTGCTAAGAGACAGGGCGAGAAATCCATCCAAGGCGACGAAAGTACCCGATCATCAATAAAGCAAAGGTTATAGATGCTAGCAATACTAAGATCAAAGTCGTATACTGACCGAGGAATGTCCAAGGATGAGCTATTGATCCCGGTAAATCAATATTCATGCCATAGATGGTAGCTATTGTTGTAGCTGGAATAGAAAGAGTGAAGAGGATTGTAAGAACTGCTAGAATTTTATTTGATTTTTCAGTACTGAGCATAAAGTCTGTGTCCTTGTAGATTTCTATAGTCTCCTTTGATTCTTCCAATGTCTCCAAAATCTTTTCAATATGGTCCTTTACATCGGCAAAATATGGCTGAAGGTCTTCTTCAGAGAACTTCTGTACGTCTTTGGTCATCTCCAATATTGTTCTTCTAAGTGGAATAACTATACGTCGAAGGGTTGTTATCTCTCTTCTTAAAAGAGAAATTGTTTTGGCATCTGATTTTCTATCATCAAATACTGAATCCTCTATATCGTCAAGATTACCCACTACTTTCATTAATATGTGTAGAAGATCGTCCACCAGTACGTCGATGATGCTATGAAGTAAGTAACCAGGAGACTTGCCCATCACAGCTTCGCGTTGTTTATCACTTTGCTTACAAAGCTGAAACATCTCCATAATGGGTTTAAGATCTCCTTGATGCACTGTTACTAGATAGTTCATTCCTGCAAATATTGATAATTGGCTGAATCTAGGTAAGCTTTTGTCTTTCTCTATAGTCGGAAAATGAAGTATTATGAATACATAGTCTTCGTGTCTATCTATTTTAGGGAGTTGAATCTTGGATAGACAGTCTTCAATATTTAGTTCATGTAATGTATACTTCTGTGCAAGCATAATCATCTTATCACGAGTAGGTTTTTGGATATCTATCCACAACAAGCCATTATTGCTTATTGATTCTAAATGCCCTTCGATATAATCCATTTTAATATAGACCTTCATTCCATTAGAATATCAGGGTTTATAATTTGATTCTGTTTTATTTTTATAGCAGAAAAAAATATATAATATTCTGATAATGAGTTTACGAAATGGCGATTATTCTTTGAAAAGTCCATTGTACTTTTCCTTGAATTCAGCAACTATTTGATTGATTAGCTCAGGATATTAATTCTTTTGTATAAAATAGGATAAAATAGAAAAAGAATAAAAAAGGATGATTTGTATTACACTGCTGTACCGAAGTATGGATTGGTAATGTGTACATACAATACACTGTGACAAAACAGCAAACATTACTAATTGATAGTGCTATCTGCAATAGATAATTCATAAATGAATTCTATTTTCTTCTGATTTTTATTCTTCCTCATCGTGAAATTTGTTATAGACTATAAGTCCAGAATATGGCCTTTTTGGCAAGTTAACTTGATTGAATATATATATAATTATTAAGCAACTTTACACTATGACCTTTATCTTCTTTTATAAAATTGTCAAAACACTCAAATTGTATCGTCTGTATGTTATTGAGGAGATGAAACGTTGCAATGAACAAAAATAAGGAAACCAGCAGATTTTTCCGAAAGATTCTATTGTTTACAGTAGCAATAACCTGTATAATACTAGATTTAACTATATTGCCATCAGTATTATTGCATAATATATTTGCAGAAACTCCAGCAAATCAAGTTTTCCTGACCTTAGATAATGCTCATTTTGCCTCTATGACTTCAAACGAGGCGCACCAGATCAAAGTACGCGTAAATTATACTGTTTCTGACCCTTCAATTGTAAATCATACCATAAACGCCTTGATGAGAGTATATGCTCTTAATGGAACTTTGATAAAGACATCTTCATTTAAGGGAGGGTTTACTGCTAATAGCTCTGGTACAGAGCCGCTTGCAACCACTTTGGATAACAGGGTACAAAATGTAACAGCAGTTGTGCAATTTACGAATGCAGACAAGACAATGCCAATTTCAAATGAACTCAAAATGAAAATAAATTTTGGGCAGACAATACGAGGATAATTGATAAATTTAATTTTATTATTTAGAGAAAGAAAGACCAGCTGCTATGTTCGTTCGTTGCATCGTTTTTGCGTTTGACTTCCTTCCACTGCAGATTATGCGATTGTATTTTATATAATTTATTAAAAGGTTTTACGACAACGACAAATTCTTTAATTCAGGGGTCAGAAATTAAAATATCGAGTTTATTATAACCTTAACATTCATTAATAGTATTCACTTTTCAAAATATGTTCAAACTGATTCGAGATATAATAGTTGCTTAAGGAGTTCCATACTTACAGGTAGAGGTAGTGTATTTTGATATATATATATATATTCATAGAGATCGATGCTATTGCATTTTTATATAGTAATATCTCGCCTGCAATGTAAAGTATCCTTGGTTAACAAATACTGTGAGAATAATACCTATAACGCTAGCAGCTTGCATATATCAATTTAAATATCTATTTTTTGTAAAGGAAGTTGAGAAATTATGAAACCCAACAAT
>Ga0157307_1000032_pt1 | contig 8597 bp, 13 predicted proteins | sample NitcycUS178409R2_FD_113738 | JGI IMG/M metagenome (GOLD analysis project Ga0157307, IMG submission 113738) | Soil microbial communities from Arlington Agricultural Research Station in Wisconsin, USA - Nitrogen cycling UWRJ-S178-409R-2 | ecosystem: Environmental > Terrestrial > Soil > Agricultural... | reverse complement strand
GGATACACAGCAGACTTCTTTATTTCTTTTTTACAGGAATTTTTAGAAAACTTGCAAGTTGACAACAAACCGAGTATAATTGCTTCCTCGTTTAGTGGACGCTTAGCAACTGAATTTCGCTTTGAGCGCAGGACGCTCCTTCGAATCATAATACTGGCATCTCAGAATGCTAACAAACTAGAAGGGATGTCATCTGTCGCCTTGGACGAAGATAGGGCTAGTTTGCTTTGATTCAGAACGAGAAAAAATAATAAAAATGGAATAACGGTTATAATGTCCCTTAACTAACTATAATGATCTGTGAGCGCGGATCCTATTAAGTATCTTTCTGAAGTAGATCCGCTTCTAAATAAAGTAATCGAAGCTGTCGGAAAATATTGTATTAAAATTCGCCAAGATCCATTCCAATCCTTAATTGAGTCCATAATTTATCAACAGCTTGCAGGGGCCGCTGCCAGTATTATTTATGAAAGGTTTATCAAATATTATAACAACATTACACCAATACCTTCACAAATATTGTCAACTCCTGATGCAATTTTAAAATGCAAAGTTGGATTATCAAGCAAAAAAATAGAATACTTAAAGGATCTTTCTGTACGGGTTGCAGATCATAGACTAGATTTGAAGTTATTGCCTGCAATGACTGATGAGGATATTATAAACCAATTAACTGAGGTAAAAGGAATTGGAAAATGGACAGCTGAGATGTTTTTAATATTTTGCCTTGGACGACCAGATGTTTTACCTGTTGGAGATCTGGGTATAAGAAAAGCTATACAGAGAGTGTATTCACTTCCTGAACTTCCGACACCACCTACAATGCTAGCTATTTCACAGCCATGGAAACCTTACAGAAGTATAGCCACATGGTATTTGTGGAAATCCATGTCAAAGTTTAATTCAATTGGTTAGTTATCATTCTCGATGACATTCCCTGGTCTGTGAACATATGTTCATTTCTTTTAAATGAAACTAGAATCTATTAGGGGATTAACGTCCACAACACCATTTATATCAAGGATATCTCTTTCATTTGCCATTTCTTTAGCTTCTTCTGTCTTTTTATCACGATTCATACATCTATCATAAAATGGACAAATGGACATTTACTTTTTTTATATACTCTGGAAGTATTGGTAATATTGACACATCATTTTCTTGTAAAGCTTTCTAGAATAGATTCTTTCGTGTAACCATTTCATTCTTCAATATTTCTCTAGCGACATCACCTGACGTAAAAATATTTGCCAACTTTCTATTCCAACGTCTTTGCCATCTGCTGGTCTTAAGAAATAGCTATTGCCTTGTGAATCGCTTTTAATCGACTTTATTTCTTTAACATTATATCTAACAGAAATAATTCCTTTTTCTATACCAGTCATAACCAGATAATATAACAACTGTCTAAGATATGACCGGAAAATATTATCAGAGAAAGTAAGACGTTTGTCGCTAACTGTATCTTTTAATTCAATTATCATATCTTGATTTTTGCTCATAATGTCTGGATGAGGAACTATTCCATCCATTTCTATATCTATCTATCCGTTGTAATTATGCTTTTCACATGGGCTCATCAGTAACAATAACGATGACAAAAATACATTGTAAACAAATGAATATTACTACATATATGCTGTTATGTTATAATTTAATTTGATCCTATTTTTAGCTAATAAAGGTATTTTAATAATATGACAAAATGTGCAAATGCCTATACGATACGACTTGAGAAGCTGCTTTGGTTTATTGTGGGGAATAAGCAAAAGAGTTAAAAATATAGTAACATAAAAACTCCCATGGTTTCTTGTAGGATATGCGATAAAAACATAGATAATGAAAATGCCTCCAAACATATGATAGAGCATGAGAAAAAAGGCGAGATCCCTCATTCACCAGAAAAGACAACTAATAATAACAACTAGTATCGGATTTGATTACTAAATCGTTAAGATTAACAATAGCATCCTTGTTCAATAATATAGTATTCTTTGTGAAGGCTCTTAAACCTAGTGTTAAGGAAAATAGGTAAGAAGGAATAATATTTTTAACTCCACTTTCTCTCCATTACCATTATACAAATATTTCCTATGTTTTAAGATTTATCTATATTCTCCTTATTGATACTGTGTATCTACAACTATGTATCTGTTTTATTGATTTCTTAAAATTGTAAAATCTGTTGGCTCAGCAAACAGGCATAAATTATCCCTTCCTCACCAATTCGTCGTAACGGCTAGTTTTTTTCGTTTTAGTTAAATGACTACGCTTTGCATTGGTCAATAAACGGTACTTTATAATAAGGCAGCCTCTCTAATAGGTAAATTCTTCTTTAATAAATTCTAAAAGCAGCTATAAAATAACAATTAGTGTTGGCTTATAATTACATACTTATTCAACAAACTTGTACGTTTGATTTTCTGCACTTTTATTCCTGGTCAGTACCTCAGTCATACGTTGAGGAATATATGTAATACCATGGTCTAATTTCAAATGGCTTAGAAAAGCTACTCCATTGTTAACGATATCACTAACTATCAATCCTCGTCCACACATACTGCATTTTATAACATGTTCGTCTCTGGATGCCATACCATAAACAACGAAAATATCTTTATTAAACTAGGTAATAACTATATGCCTCCACTGCAATACATGTAAATAGTCGAATCCGTCTTTTTGCCACTATCAGTATAATCTTTTGCAAAAAAACTGTAACATAAAGGTAAATATTCCTTTACTTGCCAATTATAGTGCTTCTTCTTCCAGTATATCTGCTCCACTAGAGTCTCTTGAATTTACTTTCTCCTTTGTTACCTCCACTTACTCTGCGAGTTTCAGTTGCCGGCTTCTTCCTTACTACTAGTTCTTCTTTAACATATGGCCGCTTGGTTACTTCTGCTTCTTCTTTCTTTAATGGAATTTTAATTTCTGTTTTAGATTCAACCGGTCTTTCTGTTGTTGCAGTATTAGCGCCACTAACAGGCCTTCTTTTAATAGATATTTCTTCATGGGTTAGTGATACTTCAATGGTTTTAGTCTCTATGACTGGTTCTTTTATAATGGTTGCTTCTTGTGCAGAAGTTCTCTTTGAGACATCTAATCCTTCTTCTGTTATAGGAACCATAGTTTCATCTTCTTCTGCACTTTTGATTGTACTCTCATCATTTCCTCTCGGTATTGAGGATTCGTCTGTTGATGAATGAGGTTGGTATTCCGTTAGAAATTTATTCTTGGCGTCATCTTCAGATATTCTAAAGCGTAATACATTTCCATCATAGCTCTCTACTAGATCTCTAGGAATGTAGAATTTTTCTTTATTTAAAATTCCTCTTTGAACTAAAACATAGTCTTTAACAACTTCTTGTACTTCTCCCAAATGTTCATTGCTGCTACCTCTTGCTTCTTTCTTCACTATGTCATTCCAATCTATATTGGTAGTATCTCTTGCTTCCATTCTTCAGATGGTTAAATATGATTTATAATAGTTATGAGAGTTTTTTTTCAATATATTTTATATCTTCAGTAACTATTATGACAAAATAATCCAGATTATTCCATTAACTTGGATTAAAGTCCAGAAAAGCCTATTGAGAGGCTATGAGTAGGATTTGATCGGAAAAACAAAAAGCAATCTAGTCCAGTTAATTTTAATTTTTTGTCTAGAATAAAACTTACTTGGTGCCTTATCTATGCCTTGAAGATAATCTTACCTCTATTGTTGTTTTTATAATTCTCCTGTAAATATGTCGTTGGTTATTGATTTTGGATTTTGTAACCCACGGTCTTGTTGTATTTGCCATACTAGTAATAGCGGGGGATCGTTTCCTTATTTCACATTTTCTTCTTAGAATTGACAATTCTGCTTATATTCTTCAAATTTTTATCATTATCGCTTTGATAATGGTTATCTGGAGAAAATAAATTTCCTACGTTGCCTTATTTGATTATAGGCCAATTATGAGATTGATCGTAGCATCAGCTGCAGACTAAAGTATTCCGCTTCTTTGCGAGCATATTAGCAAACATCTGTAAGCCCATAATGGTTTTGAGTAAAAATATCATTTGGCAATTATACAAAAATACGCTCTTTAATTGCATATATACTATAATTGCTCAGTTTTCCCGTCAGGATATTTTATTTTTACTTCTTCCTTTTTTATATCAATATCGATCTTGTTTTTTTCAGTGATTCTTCTTTTCTTTATTACTATTTCTGCAAGTTTGACCATTTTCTTATTAATCTCAAACTCCTCTCCCAAAAGAGGAATCACTTTTTCAGTTTCCGCAGCATTGCTATCAGAAGAAGAAAATAAAGGAACTAGTTCTGCATCTTTAAGATCACCTTTTTTTGCTACAGAAAGCTTCACTGATTTGTCATGACCACTATCTATACTGCTGCTCAGCTTATCTTTTAATATAGACAACACCGAATTTTCTTCCGCTAACTTCATCTTCTTCCCATTAATATATACTTCCTCATAGGTTATTGGTACTTTGACTGTCTTAACCTTGGTAACCCATCTCTTTTCTATTCTTGCTTCCTTGACGGTAGTTTCCTTTGAAATCGAATATTCTTCTTCTAACACGGGTATTATTTGTTCCTGCTGTTGTTGTCCGTAGGCTATTGCTTCACCAGCCGAATCTGTGGGATGGTTAGGTTTTTGTTGATCGATATTGTTTTCCATTCTCCCAATGCTGTTATACTAATGGTAATTATAAGTTATAACAGTTGGAAAATATTATCTATCTTAGCATCTCATATCTCTAAAAATATTAAACACGCAATAACGTAATAATGATTACGTATATTTAATTTTAATAGTTTCGTTAATTTCATGCAATAATTTTTTGGCTAATAATCAGGTTGGAAGTTCTCGCTTAGTTTTTACTTCTCTTAATTGTTTTCCCTCCCACGTGCTTATTTTTCACTTGTTACCTGTCTGGTTAATCTTTTTGATCTCAGTTACAGATTTTTTCCTTATTACTATTTCTTCTTTCATATATGGCTTCTTTGAAACTATGACGCCTTCTCTCATTAATGGAATGTTGATCTCTGTTTTAGATTCAGTTATTTCCTGGTATGATGATACTAGTAATAACAATGAAATCAAATTTAATCATATTATTGGATTGGCCATAATAAGGTAAATTACAGCCAAACATTAGTTTCTGACAGAAGTTCTATGTGCTACGGTAATATAGTACATGTACATATCAATTTACCGTTGCTAAGCAGAACAAGGAGTATATATTATGACTCTTAAATATGCAATATAAAATAAATAAAAGTCCATAGGTATGGAGTCTAAACCTAGGTAGTTGGTACCTAGTAGTGTTTTAAACGTTAAGACGATTCACTTTTTTGTTCGATGTAGTTTGAAGTTATCCAGATCAAATTGGTAAGGTGTAAACCTTCCCAAATATAGTATGCGACCCGTTTTCCTATAAATGTTGGAAATGCCGAGAAATTTACTAGTTAAATATTATGATTTGTTATTATAGAATAATTGTAGTGGATTCATTAATACATTGTAGAATAGTTCAATAACAATGAGTAAGATTAAGGATAAAGTTAAGGAAAAAGTAACAGATGCTAAAGACAAAGTAATGGGTGCTACAGATAAGGCAGTAGATAAAAGTAAGGAAGGTATTGGTGGTACCAATGCTAACTCTGATGAAAGACAATTTGAAGAGGCTGGTCCGGGAACAGAAGTTAGAAGAAAAGATGATCCGTTAACTCAATATGGGGAAAAAGAACCAATGACACCTGCAAAAATAAAGGAACACGAACCAACAGCCGTAAAGAGAGAAATGACCGAGAAGATCTCAGATTCAGGGCAGACTGATACGAGTGGGGAAGATCCAGTCGAAAAAGCTAGAAGAAGTGGAATGACAAAAGGAACAGCAGGCGCATCTGATACAGGAGATGAATCTGAGCAAGGTGCCGCTGGAACAAACAAGTAGGTAAAGAGGAAAATAAGAAAGTAAAAAGAACAAAGAGAAAGGCATCTCTCTTTTTAATACTATAATATTGTAAGCAGAAAGGATCCAGTTTTTTCCCTATGGCTTTAACCTTGTTGTGCGATTAGTAAGAATATATTCCCTATTCTCTGTACGATTCTCTTTGAATCCGACATAATCTATCCAATGTATAGTATTATTGCATGTACAGATTGAGTACAGTATATGAATGATGACTATTTTTTACAATATTAATAAAGCATGCAAACTTTAGACAGCTAGAGAGAGAAGAATTAGTTAGCGTGGACAAAATTCTTAAGTCAATACTAAAGCGCCAAGTACCATTTCTAATAGGCGGAACTGTAACCGGTATAATTATGACATATTATTATGGTTTTCCATTTACAATTGTGGTGAATAGTGCACTTTGGTGGGTCATATCTTACATTGTTAATAAATACTATTGGAAATCTGCAGGGTTGAAAGATCAAAAATATCTTATTCAATACGCAATGTCAAAAATTAACTGGAGAAAAAAGAAAAATTAATTAATTATTGCAAAAAAGTTGATGGGTTTGAAAACGGATTTCTATAAAGGTAATACAAGCGTAACAGATAATGAGTATAATATAGAAATTTGTACAAACGAAGTGGATAAGCAAATTAGTCTAAAATCGCTGTCGAGCCCAATGTTAGCTTCGTTTAGAACGCTACCTAGTATTAAGGGGTGTTCATGTATAGCTCATTAAAATAATTAATTACTATCTTTTAACATATTAAACCATAGGCGTTATAAAGCCAGGATTTGCAACCCTTCTATACATGAACAATACTGGTAGAGCAACGTTAATTAGCATAACTATACTAGCAATTATTCTAATTCTGTCTCCAATAATCTTTAGTTATGGATTTAGAGCTGCAAGCAAGGTGGCTAGTGGGTTTGGAACAGGCACCCTTGTTTGCCCTAACGGTCTAACTTACAATAATGAGCAAATCCAATTTGAGGTGACCAAGAGCAAAAAAGTGAAAGAACAAGGGGAAAAAACGGTAACATCTAATAATTGGAGTATTGTCGCACTAAATCCGCAACCACATACAGCTCATGCTAATTCCGGCTATATTAAAGGGGTTAATTTATCATCTAGCCTGAAAGACATCTCGATCAAAGGTTCAGAGAGTCAAGACAACATTTGTCAAAGTGTAAACGGAAAAGGTAATTCTCTTAAAATTAATTATATAAGCATAACGGGACAGTGTAATGCAAAAGATACAATAATATCTTTTACTTCGATTGATGGCAAGAAGGGCAGTTTTAAGGGTACAATAATATGTAGTTTGATAAGTTAAATTTTACAGAGGATCTTACCGATGAGCTATGTATTAGACTGCAAATAGTTTTTTGTGGATTATTGTAGTTAATAATTTTATAAAGATAATAATAAGGATCATGATAATAAGAATGAATCGGATACTGCCACTAGAATCATCAACTAAAATATTTATCAGAAATTAGAACTACCAGGTACTAGGTGAAAATGAAAAAATATGTCTAATATATCATCCGATAGGAACTATACTGACAATAGGCAATCAGGAGTTGACGCAACAGCCGAAAGAGTAGGTGATATTACAGGTGAACCACCTATTAACAAGGCTTCTGACAGGAACACAGTATCTAAAATGGCAAACCTGCTGGAGGGCTTGGAATTCCCAGCAACAAAGGAAGATATTAAAAATCATATAAATAAAAAATCTCCAGCAATGGGAAATAGAATTAATGACGTATTTGAAGCTGTTCAAAATAACCTTGAGGAGACGGTTAAATATAACAATACCTATGATGTAGAACTGGCATGCAGATTAGTAGAGAAAAAACAATGAATATTTTAGATCAAGGATAATTATGCTAACCTAAATTAACATGGGCTTATACAAGGGACAAAGTAGTTCATGGAGTACCATAAATCCTAAAGATAATAGATCTCAGGCAGCCAACATCCTTCGAAGCTTAATTATAAATGTCTAATGAAGTTACAAGGATAACAATATGTGTGACATAGACAGCATAAAATGGGAACTATTCACCTTGTCTTTGACAATAAAATAACCCATGATAACGGATCCTCATCGAAAAAATTGATTGATTCGTTTATCATACGCTTCGATTATCTTTTGTAAAGCCTGCTCCTCTTCCTTTACTCCATGAACAAATTCATCTATAAAGCCATATTCCTTCACGATTTTCACCTTATTAATGAAATCCAGGTTATGCAACCTCTCAAGCTCTTCAACCCTAGGAATAGATGATTCATCATACGCTGACTTAATCAAGCATTGTTGAATTAACAATCTATTATAGCGCATAGCAGCAAAATAACGTCTAAACAAATTCAACCTTTCTTTGCCTCCAATTTGATCAAGTTCTTCCTTAGTGGGGAAACTACAATCAATCACTCTACTAAACATGTATATACCAAAATATAATAACAGTATGTTGTTGCTCTTTGGAAGATTATAGGTTATTGAAGATGATGGAGATAACTCGCACGTGATGATTGTGATACTATAAGTAAATACTACTTAAAGTACTTGCAGGATGCAAAATTGGTGCATATGGTTTTAAAACGAGC
>Ga0157307_1000031_pt1 | contig 8841 bp, 8 predicted proteins | sample NitcycUS178409R2_FD_113738 | JGI IMG/M metagenome (GOLD analysis project Ga0157307, IMG submission 113738) | Soil microbial communities from Arlington Agricultural Research Station in Wisconsin, USA - Nitrogen cycling UWRJ-S178-409R-2 | ecosystem: Environmental > Terrestrial > Soil > Agricultural... | reverse complement strand
CCATTTCATCACCGGTTGGGCCTATTATAAAAATGGAATCGCCAGATTCGAGAGCAGATTGCGTAATCCATGTTTCCTTTTCAATCAGTCCTAAGGACCCTATAACAGGTGATGGCTTTATTGTCCCCTTCAAAGTTTCGTTATAGAAGCTTACCTTTCCTCCAACTACTGGAATATCCATGAACTTACAAAACTCGATCATTGCATTCACTGTCTGTACAAAAGTCCAAAATATCTCTGGATCTTCAGGACTACCAAATTGCAGGTGATCGATTACTCCTATTGGTTCGGCGCCGGTACAGACGACGTTTCTGCATGCCTCAGATAAACATCCTAGCATTCCCCAATATGGATCTAAGTAACAGTGTTTGGAATTTCCATCTAATTTAAATGAGATAAAGTTGCCATTGTCAAGTTTCATAACAGAAGCATCACCACAACCAGGTTTTATCAGTGTTCTCAGTCCAACCTCATGATCATATTGATGGTAAACCCATCGTTTATTAGCAATAGTAGGGTTAGATAACATGCAAGATAGGATGGTCTCCAGATTTTGACGTGTTTGAGGCAATTCAAAGGATTTTTTTTTTAATCTGTCAAGATATGCGGGACGTTTTACTTCTCTAACTATATTTGGTGCATGTGCGAAGAGATTTGATGGCAGTTCAGCGACTACTTTTCCGTCATATCGTATAACCACGTTTTGGTGTTCCTTAACTCTTCCGATTATGGCATACGTGATTCCATATTTATCAAATATCCTTGCTAATTTCTTAATTTTTGACTCGTCAGTAATGTAAAGCATCCGCTCTTGAGACTCAGATACCATTAATTCTGTCGGTGACATATTCTGATGCTTGAAATGGACTTTAGTTAGTTCTATATCTAACCCCTTTTTAAAATTGTCCGATGTTTCCGATAGGCAGCATGAAAGTCCTCCTCCGCCTAGATCCTTGATTGCTTTTAAGCAGCCTTGTTCTACTGATTCAATTGTCGCTTCAAGTAACAATTTTTCTAAAAAGGGATCTGGGATTTGCACTGCAGATCTGTTTTCTTCCTTTAGAGTTTTGGAGGCAAAAGACGCTCCATCAATCCCATCCCTGCCAGTAGATCCTCCAGCTAGTATGATTATGTCATTAATGTCAATCTTGTTTGCAATTAATTGATCCCTTTTTCCTAGGCCTATTGAGGCAACATCAACAAGACAATAATTCTCAAATGAGGGATCGAATTCTATTTCACCTCCGACAGTGGGTATTCCTATACAATTTCCGTAATCAGCAATCCCGCGAACGACACTTTTGAAAAGCCATTTTGACTTTGCTTGGTATTTTTTAGGCCCTCTAGAGATTGGAGCGAACCTAAGAGCATTAAGAATAGCTATAGGACGTGTACCCATTGATATTATATCTCGCACTACGCCTCCAACTCCAGTAGCAGACCCACCATAAGGTTCCACTGCAGAAGGATGATTATGGCTCTCAATGTGAACGGTAATGACATAGCCATGACCAACATCTAATACACCAGCATCTTGGCCGGGTCCAACTATAACTCGCTTTCCTTTAGTAGGTAATAATCTTAGGTATGCCTTCGAAGATTTATAGGAACAATGTTCAGACCATTCTGAACCAATGATGTCCAGTTCGACTCTATTAGGAACACGTTGCAACTTCTCCTTGAGATAATTTAACTCTCGATTAGTCAGCTGAGCCATTAATATTTCACAATTGCTTTCTTTGTTGACAGCGATGGTTCGCGACAGTCAAAATACGATATTAATGAACGAAATATATTTATTGCATTATCAGAAGATCTATTAGCCGAAAGCAGCGTTTCACTAGCTCTTTCAGGATGCGGCATCATTCCCATTACATTTCCTTCTTCATTACAGATTCCAGCAATTAAATCGTACGATCCATTAGGATCGTCTTTAAAATATCTTAAAACGATTTGATTGTTCTTTTTGAGATCTTTTAAGAGTTGATTATCCGCTACATATCTTCCCTCGCCATGAGCAATAGGGATTTGGATCTTTTGATTTTTTTGGAAATTATTCGTAAATGGCGTCTTATTATTCAGGACCTCAATGGTCGTCCGTCGACAAACAAAACTAAGAGAATTATTCATCATCAAAGCTCCGGGAAGTAAACAAGACTCGATAAGGATTTGAAAACCGTTACAGATACCAAGTATTGGCAGACCATCCTTCGCCATCCTTTTAACTTCATTTATAATTGGACTATTAGCCGCTATGATGCCTGCGCGAAGACGGTCTCCGTAGGAGAAACCTCCGGGGATTATCATAGCATCATAACCAGTAATCTTATCTTTTGTGTGCCAGATATAATTAGCACGCAAATTTAAAATATTGTTGAGAACATGATGAATATCACGCTCGCAATTGCTTCCTGGAAAAACTGCAATTCCAATCTTAAACATCCTTTGAGTCGAAGTTTGCATTGTCAATATATTAATACCTTCGTAAAGTACATAATTATAATATGTATATGCATATTACAAAGTTTTTATTCTGAATAAAAAAATAATAACAATGATGGATGAGCTTGTTCGAGACATTATGACAAAGAATGTTGTTACAATTGCTAGTGACAAAACAGCATTGGATGCAGCCAAACTTATGGCTGAAAAAGGTATCAGCTCTTTGATAGTTGTAAAGAATGGAAATCCTGAAGGCATTATAACTGAACGTGACTTTATTAAAAAAATTTGTGTTAAAGAATTACAAGTAGCACAAATAAAAATTATTAATATTATGTCAAAAATTCAAACGATTGCGGAACCCGACACTCCTATAGAAGTCGCTGTACAAAGAATGGTCAATCGTAGGATCCGCAGATTACCTATCCTGCAGGATGGAAGAGTTGTTGGAATTATTACTGTTACAGATTTAGCCAGACATTTGCGGACTATATTACTAATTGAGGGAGCACTATCAAGCGATAGATAATTTAAAAACTGGTAAGAGATAGGACTACCTTTTTTTGAGATAGACTAAGGCTCATTAGTATCAGCAGGATATGTTTTTAGCCCTTTTCTTTCAAGTTTTTCGGCATTAGATGTTATTGTTCTTTCTAATTCTTTCTTATATTTCTCAATCTTTGAACCAATTCTTTGATACTTTAGTGCTAGAATTTGGCAGGCAAGGATTCCTGCGTTTCTTGCTCCATCAATTGCGACGGTAGCGACAGGAACCCCTGTAGGCATCTGTACGATGGACATAAGCGAATCTAGACCATTCAAACTAGCTGTTCTAATTGGCACACCAATTACTGGTATAGGAGTTATCGCTGCAACCATCCCCGGAAGATGTGCCGCTCCACCAGCGCCTGCTATAATGACTTCGATTCCACTTTTTTTGGCTTCTTTTGCATAATTTAACATTCTTTCAGGTGTCCTATGTGCTGAGACAATTTTGATTTCATTATTAACTCCAAAGGAGTCTAAAATTACAGCTGCCTCTTTCATGACCGGAAGATCTGAACCACTTCCCATAATTATACCGACGAGTGGTTTAAATAGCGCTTTGGTCATTTACTTTAATTCACCACCAATTTTATCATCTTTCTTGCTCTCTTTGCTCTTGATAACGCTTGCTCTACAGTATTTGCAGTAACAGTGATATGCCCCAGCTTTCGCCGTGGATTCGATATTATCTTACCATAAATATGCAATTTTACACCTTGAATTGAAAACAAATTTTTCAATCCTTTTATCGCATATGGTCCGCTATGATTTGCAGATCCCAGTATATTCACCATAACAGCAGGGCACAACAATTCCGGCTTTGACAAAGGCAGATTAAGTACGGCACGTAAATGCTGCTCAAATTGTGAAATCGAGCATGCCTCGATAGAATAGTGTCCCGAATTATGTGGTCTTGGAGCTATTTCATTTATTAGCACATTGCCATCGTGCATTACAAACATCTCGATTCCAAAAATTCCAGCTCCTTTGATTGCCTGCATGGTTTTCTCTGCCATTTTTTTTGCTCTTGTGTTGAGTTTTTCTGAAATTCTCGCAGGGACAATAGTTGTATCTAAGATTCCTTCATTATGTATATTCTCACCGACTGGAAATGACTCTATCTGACCTGAGGAATTTCTTGCTACTATGATTGATATCTCTTTTAGATACGGCACGAATTTTTCTAGCATGCATTCTTTTCCAGCAAAATAGGCAAAGGCTTCGTGTATTTTATCTTTCGATTTGATTAGAAAATTACCTCTTCCGTCATAGGAATCTTGACAGGCTTTTAGGATGTTGGGAAATCCGTAGCTAGCACAGAGCTGTCTCAAATGGTCTTCTGAATCGACAAGGTCAAATCTAGGAACTGCTATATTGTTTTCCTTCAAAAATGATTTCTGCCTATACTTATTTTGGATTATTGCCAAAGTTTCTGGCGAGGGATACACAGGATATTTTTTTGATTGCAAATCTTTAAGCGCAGTTGAATTTGCAAGCTCTATTTCGTATGTAAGTACATCGGATTTAGTTGCCAACTTTCTAATAGCATTTTCGTCGTCGAAATTAGCAACAATTTGTTCATCTGAAACAGAAGATGCAGGACATTGGTTACTAGGATCTAGAATTATAACCCTGAAAGACATACGCTTGGCTTCTTGAGTAATCATTTTTCCGAGTTGCCCTCCTCCAATTATTCCTATGCAAATTGGCCTTTTCATTAGAAGGAATCCGCTGCTGATTTTAGCCATTAGTCTTCTATTGCAATTTATAAAGGGAATTAAAAGTCTTCTTTTCGTAATATACTAGCCATCATATAATTTTGAAAAGGCGTTTTGATCAAAGGTCTTCTAACCTTTGGGACGAAGATAGAATAGCCTTGAATATATTTATAATCAAAATTTTTGGACAAGTACTTTAAAAAAGGGTATTTGACTTTTACGATTTATGAATCTGAAGGGAAAGGTTGCAATAGTTACTGGAGCGGGGGGAGGAGTCGGCAAGGCTACCACTAAAAGGTTAGTATCTGAAGGCTGCAAGGTCGTTCTCATAGGACGAGAAAGAGGAAAGTTATCAAAAGCTATCTCTGACACTGATAGTAGAAAGAATCTTTTAGCAATTCCAACTGATATTACCAGAGAAGCCGAAGTATTAAACGCTATAGAACAGACTATTTCGGCATTTGATAGAATCGATATACTGGTAAATAATGCGGGAGTTCTTAATGATCCTACACCTTTTCACTTGATGACCGATGATCAATGGATGGAATTAATCAATACAAATCTCATTGGAAGCTTCAGAATAACAAAGGCAGTCCTTCCGATTATGATGAATATAGGTGGAGGCAGCATCATAAATATTTCGTCCATACTAGGATTACGAGCGATTCCAAAGGTTCCATTGTCGGTTTATGGAGTAACAAAGGCTGGTGTAATAATGTTTACAAAGAGCATTGCGGTTGAATATGGTCAATATGCTATACGGTGTAACTGCATTGCTCCATCTACTATACGTAGTCCCATTATTGAACCGTATTTACAAGATGAGAATGCAAAAAAAATTCTTGAATCATCTTTTCCGTTACGAACGATAGGGAATCCTGAGGATATTTCTGGAGCAGTTTGCTACCTATCTTCTGATGACGCAAAATGGATAACTGGAACGATTCTAACTGTAGATGGCGGAATCTCTGCAAAGCAGTGAGTAAAATAAGAAAACAATTTCTTTTAACAAAATCGGTAAAATGGATAATAATAATAATAATCATAATGAGTCATTGGGTTGATTTATTTTCGTTGATAGCAGGAACAATCCAAAAATGCACTAGATGTTAATGTTGTGCTTCGTCTAGAAGTCTATTTGTATTTTTATTGATTAATGGAATTATCTTTTTCATTATAATTTCATGGAAGTTGTCGGTATTGACATCAAATGATAGCAGTAATACATATGAGAGGCGGCTGCTATAATCTGTAATTGGAATAGTTGCTCGGATCAGTTTAGCATAGTGAGAGCTAGCGTAAATGATTTTACCCAATAGATATTCCCATCTTAGTCTTGTATACTGGCGAGTAGCAGCTGTAATTGCATACTGAGCTCTTTCCTCTGGTCCCAGCAAAGGTTTTAAACCTTTCCGATGTGAAGTCGATAATAATTTACCGTCTTCGTCTGCAATTGCTGCAAATCTAATTGAACGATCCTGTGATATAACATTATCACATAGTTCTTGTAGGTATCCTTCTTTCAAACAGTTATATTCATACATACGCACTTATATATGAGCATATTTTTCATCAGATCGCACCAAAAAGCCTGCTTTATTCAAACAACCTATAATAACATTGAACAACGCTAACAATTTTTATCACTGCTAACGTCTCTTACTGTCGCTTATGAAGATCCAAGAGGGGTCATATGTTTTACTTTTTCACACACATAAAAAGAAATGGCTTGCAAAGGTTACTTTAGAAAAGAAAATGCATACACATCTTGGAGTTATAGATGTTTCATCAATTATTGGAATGGAATACGGCTCTCTAGTTAGAACAACTGAAGGCAAAGTCGTGTATCTTGTTGAACCTACAATTCATGACTTTGTAATGAAATCAGAACGAAGGACTCAGATTGTTTATCCGAAGGATTTTGGTTTTATTGCAGCTCGGACTGGTTTGAAAAATGGATCAAAGGTATTGGAAATTGGAACTGGTAGCGCTTCTCTCACAACATTTATTGCAAGTATTGTAAAACCAAATGGACATATTTACACGTTTGATATTAATCCGGATTTTCTCGCTACCGCAAAACGAAATCTGGAAAAATCTGGAATGGCTGAATACGTCACTATGCATCAACATGATCCTCATCAAGGACTTGTTATAAGAGATGCAGACATCGCAATAGTCGATCTAGGTGATCCATGGACTATAATCAACCAGGTTCATCAAGCATTGAAAGGAAGCGGTGCATTTGTTGCAATTTGTCCCACCATGAATCAGTTAGAAAAAATTGCAACTGGGCTGAAACAAAATGGTTACATAGACATTGACTGTATCGAAATAATGATCCGCAACATAGAGGCAAGGGAAGGAATGACAAGGCCTTCTATGAGAATGATAGGGCATACGACATATTTGGCGTTTGCAAGAAAAGTTACAAATATAAACGATGATAATAATACGCTGCCTGAATTGGTAGACGAGAATAGAAAAACAGATTAAGGATTCTCTTGTTGTTCGGGGCCAGAGCTAGATGGAATCGTTGTTATTGCCTTCTTTTTTTATCAATGACATTTTTGGATCGAATGAGCCACGTATAATGAAGAGATAAGTGCTACGCAAGGAACTGTTCCAGGTATTTTCATAAATATGCAATCTGTACATTAAAATTAAATAGTTTTTTAGCATTCATAACATTGATGAGGAATAAGCCTGCTATCATAATTGTATCTATAACAATAACATTGGCATCCGTTATTTCCTCCGTAAAAGCTTATAATTATTTTTCAAACAGCCCTGAACATGTGGCAAACATAACCAAGACAAAAATAATACCTTCAGACCTTAAGGTCCTTGTGCCTTCCTATAACGATACTGGTTCGTCCTTTGGTGAGTCAAAACCTTATTCTGATACATTGAAGCAGCAACAGGCGCTTCCAGATCTATTTAATCATGTACAAAACTCTGTTGTTCAAATAACCAGCAAAGTTCCTCTACCTACAAATATAATTATCAATGGCAACCCTCTAGAGAGCCAATCTATTGCACTTGGTTCGGGCTTTATCTTCGATAAGGAAGGACATATAATCACCAACTATCATGTGGTACAACAATCCGACGAAGTTCATGTAACATTCATTGATGGAAATGTCTATACGGCACATGTGATAGGAAAAGATGTCTTCTCAGATCTTGCAGTAATGCAACTAGACAAGGCTGCAGTGTCAAAAGAAACTCTGACTCCATTACCACTGTCAAACTCTTCTGATATTGAAGTTGGACAGCAGATTGTTGTCATAGGTAATCCGTTTGGCTTGAGTGGATCTATGACACACGGTATAATTAGTCAGCTAAATAGGCTACTGCCAGTTGCAGAATTTAAATTTTCCTTTCCAGGTATAATCCAAATTGACGCTGCCACAAATCCTGGCAATTCTGGTGGTCCACTTCTGAACTTATACGGCGAAGTTATAGGCGTAACTACCGCTATTGCTTCGAATTCGGGCACTTTTTCTGGAATAGGTTTTGCAATACCCTCAAAAACCGTACAAAAAATCATACCGCAACTCATCTTACATGGCAGTTATCAACATGCTTGGCTTGGAATTGCTGGAACCGACATTACCCCAGATATTGCAAAGGCGATCGGATTGAATGAAACAAAAGGCGTTATTGTAGAATCTGTAACCCCAAACAGTCCAGCAGACTTGGCAAGAATAAAGAGCGGAACGAATACTGTTACTATTGGTGGTCGTGACGTCAACACCGACGCGGATATTATTATCGGAATTGATTCGCAGCAGGTAAGGAAGATCGACGATATCATCAATTACATAGATACCAAATCTGTAGGTCAAGCCGTGGTCTTGAAGGTTTTGCGAAAGGGTAATACAGAGAACATTGATGTCGACCTTGCAGCGAGGCCGGTCACACAGTAGACCAGACAAATTAGAACATATTTACTCAATCATAACAAAACTTCCTCTACTAATAGTTCGTGTCCACGCTGCATCACGCTTAGCACTTTACTATGCATCAGTCACTTTTAAGCGAATGAATCTTGTAATTTTGCTATCTATTGTATCATTGATGCTATATATATATTATGGCTCGTTAAAGGAACAGACGATTTTTAGAT
>Ga0157307_1000029_pt1 | contig 9182 bp, 6 predicted proteins | sample NitcycUS178409R2_FD_113738 | JGI IMG/M metagenome (GOLD analysis project Ga0157307, IMG submission 113738) | Soil microbial communities from Arlington Agricultural Research Station in Wisconsin, USA - Nitrogen cycling UWRJ-S178-409R-2 | ecosystem: Environmental > Terrestrial > Soil > Agricultural... | reverse complement strand
TGATAAAAGTGTATGTGGAAAACCAAATAGGACCTACAGATTGTACTGCTCTAGGAAACTCCTATGAATATGCTAAAAGAGCAGATTTAAAGAGATTGATAGAAGCAGATCAAACAATATTTTCAATGAAACTTATTCAAGAGATAAGAGAAACTTCAACTAGATCTGGTACCCAGCTACTCAGATGCATGAGTTATTTCATAACTGATAACGAATTATTGAATAAATATCAGGAAGCGATAAAGAATAGACAAGCTTCTGGTGTATATCCTGTAGCATTGGCGGTTGCCAGCAGCACTCTAAATATTCCAAAGCGGAAAGCTGGCCTTATGATGATTTATGCTTTTTCCGTGAGTATAGTAGGAGCCGCGTTGAGATTGGGCATGTTGCAGCACTTTGATGGTCAAAAAATCATTCATGAATTAAAGCCCAATATTTTGGAAACAGTAAATAACAACATTGACAGACCACTGATGAGTATGTGGCAGTTTGCCCCAGGTATAGATATCGTTCAGATAGCACATGAGAGAATGGCTTCAAAAATGTTTATTACGTGATTGAGTCGTACTTTTTTTATGAGCTCTAAACGAATACCTAGGATAGGAATTGGTGGTCCTGTTGGTTCAGGAAAGACTATGCTAATAGAGCAGATAGTACCTATACTATCAGATAGAGGTTACAGAGCAGGTATAATTTCAAATGATGTAGTCTCAAGGGAGGATGCCGATAGGATGAGAAGAAATCTAGCATCTGAAAGGGGGCTCATGTCTGAAGACTTAGTAATTGGACTAGCAACTGGCGGGTGTCCTCATACAGCCGTGCGGGAAGATCCGTCAATGAACATATCTGTAGTTGAGGAGATGGAATTAAAGCACAATGATCTTGATATGATCATAATTGAGAGTGGAGGTGACAATATTACAACCACGTTTAGCCCTGCATTAGCTGATTACTTCATATATATTATAGATGTCTCTGGTGGTGACAAATATCCAAGAAAGAGAGGTTTGGGCATAGAGAGTTGTGATCTTTTGGTGATGAATAAGATCGATCTTGCGCAATACGTTGGCGCGGATCTTAGCATCATGGAGAGAGATGCGCAAGCTGTAAGAGAAAATAAACCGTACGTCTTAGTGAATTGCAGAACTGGTCAGGGGGTTAAAGAAGTAACAGAACACATTATAAGAGATTTTCTTTTCGAGTCCCCTCCAAAAGCTGTCGCAAAAAATAGGGTATAGTATGAATGAGTAACTTAGAGTTTTATATTCCAGATGATATTCCTCCTGAGGTATTAGCATATGGATCCGAGCTAAAACAGCTTGGTGTAGGGAAAGCAGGAAAGATTGGTGCCCTGATATTAAGGTTCGAACAAGATCTAGAAAGAGGAAAGACTGTTGTTAAAGAACAGTATTCAAAGGTTCCACTTTATACTCAAAGAGCATTATACCTGGAGGAGTCGTTACCTTCAATGGCTTACATGTACATAATATCACCATCGGGCGGTATACTGCAAGGAGACAGATACAGAATTGATATAACACTGAAGAACAACGCATGTGCTCATATAACAACACAGGGTGCAACGAGAATATACAGAATGGAAAAAAATTATGCTACGCAGATAGTAAACATTGTTGTTGACGATAGCTGTTACTTTGAATTTATTCCCGATCAAATAATTCCTTATCGTGATTCACGTTTCTACCAAAAAGTAGACTTGAAAGTTCACGATAATGCAACGATGGTCTACGCTGAGATAATAGTTCCAGGAAGAGTTGCCAGTAGGGAATCATTTGAATACGATATATGTTACATGAAGGCTTTAGCTAGGAATCAGAATCATATGTTAAGGTTCATCGATGTTGCTGTATTAGAGCCTAAGAAACGCGTCTTAAAGACTCTAGGAATATTGGAAAATTTCGACGTCGTAGGAAATATGTATATACTTACAGAGACAAAATATGTGACTGAGTTAAGCAAAGATATAAATTCCGTACTACAAAAATTTAGCCGTATTTCCGGAGGAGCAACAATATTGCCTCATGACTCTGGTGTAATTATAAGAATACTTGGAGATGTTGCTAATGACCTTAGATCCGTTATGTATGAGATAATCAAAATCACAAGAAGGATCATACTCAATGCATCCTTTAGCGGGATAAGGAAAGGTTAAGCTATAGCAAGCTAAATATTTCATTTTTAACCAGATTTTAAATTTTGGCTTTTTATTCTATCTCCTGCCCGTAATCCAAAACTCGGTAACTTTTATCCTATGTCTCTTCTTATCACGGTGCATATTAGCAATCCATAATATATCGAATACTTCATTACAATCTTCACACCACGCAGTAAGGCTTTTTCTGTGTCTATCAAATGCATTCATAGAATGTATGTCATCTCAATTTATTATAATTCCTGGGTAAATGTCTTTGCATTAACATACATTTCCCAAATTTACTAATTTGCATAAATTATTTGTTCCAAGTATGATAGACTATTTTAGAATGACTATTGCAGGAATAAATTGCTCATCTGGATATGCTTGTTTAATAAAAGTCAACATTTGGATATAGCATTTGTTGCCTGTGAAGGTGTTAGTAGTTAGTACCCCTTGCCACATATTTGCTCTTACTGTGATGGCATCTGGCTTTAACTCTAACTGTATCTTAAATGACTCCATGATTGTTTAAATTACCTGTCACAATTATTATTCTTTTTTACAGTAGGCAGACAATTAGCAGCGTTCATATCAATAGATGCCGCTATCAGATAGAATATGCTTAATCAGGTGTAATGATACATATATATATACATACATGTATTAGTTTTTATAAAGAAATGTAAGCTGAGATATTGGTCAATACTATACTATTTCAATATATTCAGTAACCCATAACCTTTAGCAGGTTATTGTAACGCCGATTAGTAAACTTTTATATATAAAAATATATTGTTCTTTATCCTAAACATGTCGCAGATAACCATTACCCGAGAATAATAAATTATTATTGTAAAATATATGATTTTAAAATATTAGGTCTGTTCTATATTACAAAGATGGCTAATATTAATACAATGTATTTATTTATTATAGCGAATTAACAGCTGGCGATGTGTCGTCGTATGTAACCAACCCACCCTCTAGTATAACTTTCCTTACCGATATTAGTAGTGAGGAAATGCACAAGGTATTGATGTTTCTTGATAATGCAAATGAGATTATTGATGAATATTTTGGGCTCCGCACATCATTTGATATCGTTATATGTAGTGGAAGTTGGGAGATGGAAGTTCAAGTAATATCTAGAAGACGTCAGTTACCCATACTACAATATGATGACACAAAATGTGTTGCAATGACTGATTATCGTTTACAAGAGATCATCATCAGATATGACACTGCAAAATTTGGTCATTATTTACACGAGCTAATACATGGGATATTAAGTAAAAATCACTCCCAACAACTCAGAGAAGGTTTAGCATGGTATTTTACTTTGCAGTTAACAGAACCGTACAGGTATGTAAGGCCTTCATACCCTTCATGGGTCGATCAACTTTATGTATATCCAGTGAAGAGGTTGGCGCGGATTGTCGGCGATGGCTTCTTGAAAGACTTTGCGCTTGGAAAAGCATTCATCCATAAAAATGCCCTTCCAAATGACGTACAAGATCTATTTCTACCCGAGGAGTTATTTTATGCAACAAAAAGACGGTATTATAGATAGTAGTGGTATTATTATGATTTACAGACTTTTACATATTGTTGTATAAGATATTATTTAAGTGCAGATTTGTCATGCTCTAGCCCTATCGTTGATATATTAAGAAAAAGAAAATTGTTTCACTTGATGATGTCACAAGTGAAGAGGTATATACAGAATTTTTCTATACTTATTCTGTAGTTATCGCATAGATTGATTCTTGATGTATCAGAATAGCCCAAAATCAAATTGCTCCTATAACGCATTATTTGAATTGGCTGGTTGCTGCTCCCGCATTTGTCTTTGTTGTTGTTGTTATTTTGGAATGTAATTATGATTAACTTTGTAAATTAGCACTCCAAATACTACACCTGGATTGTTGCTCCTAAAACTAGGTGATGCATACACTAGATGCAATGGCTGGCGGTTATCTCTATCGTTGTCGGGATACTTAATGTGCTTGGAATGAAGTGCAATAGTGCCAGGCGAGTATTGTTGTGTGAGATTAGTTAATAGTCCACCTCTTATCGAAGCATATGTTTCTGGAGTAAAAGGAATTAACTGGCCAAGCAGAGTTCTATTCCAGAAAATCGGAGTAGGAGTTAATCCATCTTGCTCTAAGTACTTGCTCTCATCAAACCCTCCTATTCTTATGAACCACTGCTTCTTGCTTTCATCTCCTCCATTACCTAAAGTATAAAACGAGGTACCGTTAACCCCAGCAAAACGTTGTGCTACTATATAAATTAGAATGTAATCTGCCTTTAGATCCTGAGCAGTTTTAATTCCATCTTTTGTGTCATCCATAAACATTTTTGCAATAGTTTGTATACGTGTTTGATTGATAGTTCCATTATCTGCTAAGCTAGTTCGATTGCCCATTGTAGTTATCCAGTATCCATAATCCCACCATGATGCAATTACTGCATTTTTTGAAGTATTTTTTGAAATCCAATTCAAAGCATCTATCCAGTCATTAGTCTGCAGTCGATATCCTGTGCCACCATTAGCTATTGAGGGAGGAATGTCTACCAAGGTTAGCCAATTGGAGTTTGGTGGATATACCATTGGAATTGAAAGCATGAAAATAATTACAGCGACATATGCAATTCTGATGATTCTTGCCTTGATTGGACGCTGGACTCCTCCACTACTGTGTTCAAACTTTTTCTTTTTCTTTATTTTTCTTGCTTTTATGGCTGCTGGTGTTGGTACCGAACCTGACGATGGTTCTCTTCGCTCTAGGATACTTCGTGTTACCTCGTATAATCCCAGGCCTGCAAGGACAATAATTCCAATTGAGGCATATACTAGCAATCTTGCAAATGTTGCACTGACATACACTCCTGTAAGTCCGATAATTAACGCAAATATCGACATGTCGTCTCTACGTTTAAATGCCATCCATGCACCAAGCCCCGCGAACATTAAGAGAATCGAGTAATTATTGAAATAATCTACCAGAGTGGGCGTAAAATGTTCAGCAACTGATGCAGTTAGTTGATTTTGCGTGGACAGAAACGGGTTGATGGCATTAAGATATCTAAATGACGAAGGATTATATGCACCTGAGCTGATGACACCTACCGCAACTGCAACGAATGCAGCTAAGAGAAACGTTGTATTTCGGATCTCATTTCTTGGCTGAGTGAACTTTTTCAAAAAGTTTGCAATAATCAAAAATACTGTGCTGCCGATTAAAGCAATACCTGGTAATCCCGTCACAAAGGAAATCCCCGGTCTTGGAAATCCTCCTGCACTTATCAAAGCAAATATGGTAAACGCAATTGCAACATACATCGGAATTTGTGTATCTCTTCTAAAAAATGGAAGAGCAATTAAGAATAAAGAAAGCGGAATGCTAAAGTACTGGATTCCTCCCCATGACGCATTTGCAAGTCCAAGTATTATGCCCCCTGCTAATGCTTTTGGAATAGCATATTTAACTTCTCTATGCTTTATTGCAGAAAGAAACAGGTAAACTGCAAGCAAGCCAAAAAATAATCCAACAGGTTCCGATTTGAACCATCCTAGGTTGCCCCTCTGAATGATAGCAGGGGAGAAAGCAAATAATAGAGCTGCGAACATTCCAGCGGTAGTGCCACCCATTATTCTTACAAGAGCAAAAACAATTATTGTAGTCAATGAACCGATAACTACTGGCAGGATAATTGTAAAATTTAACAAGGACTGACCAACACCAAATGCACCATACAGCAAAGCAGTAACTACATGAAGTCCTGACTGAGACGTCCCTGGAATATTGCGTCCCTCAGGATACCATGACATTGTATCATGCCATTTCCAGTATGCATCAAGACCATGATCCACAATATACTTAGTAGCACGATAGTCAAAGTAAGGATCAAACTCGTTAAGAAAATAACCGTATTTTATAGGATAAGCCCTCATGATAAATGCAGTGGTAAATGCAATAGACAAAACGATAATAACTAAGAGATGTCTTGTCTGAAATTCAAAACCAGCTGTTCTTAATAGAGTCTTGCCACCTTGTAGCATTATAATGTGAGTCAATTTACCTCTTTTTTAAGGTACTGTCAGGAAATAATAAAAAATAAATCTAATTTAGCATATTTATAAATGAGTCAAGATACAATAATATATATGATATTACAACAAAAGAAAAATTAAATAGCATTTTTGGATTCTGTTCAATATACTGTTGTTTTTAATATTGTTGTTCAAAATAGGTTGGTGATTTTCAGATGATTTAAAAATTACTATCATCACCGTAGTTTAAATTTTGCTAAAGGATTCATTATATTAAGTGGTTGAAAAGTAAGGTCTTAAAGAACTCAAAAAGATCGTAGAATTTCATATGAAGAACAGGATATATTTTAAAGGACATTCAAATTGGGAAAGAAAGAAGAGAATTTTATGAATGGTATATTAATATATTATCTTCTTAGTCGTAGAAAAAAGAATTCATAAACAATTGTCACTAGTTATATTTTTAATGTGGATTCATTGACCCTTTATTATATTGCTGACTTCAATTCAACACGTATTAAAATTTAGCCCTATGATTTAAAATACCAACAATATTACTATTTTTAAGACAGTATACTGACTAGTAGGTAAGTTGACTAGAAAATAAACAGGATAATTGAAGGCAAGTATTTGAAGGAAGTAAATATAGAATTTAAGGGAATTTTTGGATTGGTGCCAATCAGATTTGAATTTTAAAAGACAGAAAACTGTTCTAAATTCCCCAAATCTTTCACTGTGCCTTTATTTCAAGTCTTCCAAATCTCTAGATAGATACACTGCGTTACCAGGATATGTTATTATAAAATGGTATTGATACTCTATTTCATTATTGTTTTTGAAATTGTCGCCATCATAGCATCCAAATTGATAGAACGCTTGGGGCAGATTATTAGATGATCATTGGTTTATCTTATTTTTGTTCTCCTTTTTTCATTTCTTCCTGTTGTCCTTTTATTGCATATACAATCTCCAGTTTTGTGACAGTTGTTATTTTTGGTGCTGGAGATAACGGAAACAAAAATTTAAGATCATGTTTAGAGATATCTATGCATTCTTAAAGTATTCTTTTAGTTATAATTACACCGCCTACAATAACTCTTCCAAAGAAGTAGAGAAGCAATTCAAAAATTTTATGGACCTCATTTTTTTTATTTACCAACAAAAAAAGAACAACAGACGATGAAACAAAACCCATTTTTTATAATTTTGGTAAGAGAAGGCTACTAACAATTTATGCTTATTTTGACGTAGATGAAACCTATGATAGATCAGACTTTTGAGGTTCCGGTTATAAAAAATGATGATTGATAAAAGAAGGGGAGAACCACAGTTTGATTACTGTGAGCCGTAAGAAAGAGATTAACCAATCACTTCTTTGATGACTTCGTCCCTGCTTTGACTTTCTTTGCAGACTTTGCCCCTTTTTTCTTTGCTGCCATTTTCATTTATATAAAATAAGAAATCGTATTTAAGTTTTTTAATACAGTGTATAATACAGTGTTAGCAAAAAATTATTTTTCCTCGCTCATTTTATTCCCGTTCTAAGATTTTTGCTTTGCATATTTTAACAAGCTCTGTGAATATTTCGGCATCTTTTTGCGTACCAATGATTGCTCCATAGTGCATAGGAATTGCAAGCTTCGTAGGCTTGATAATTTCATTAACTGCTTGAGCAGCTTCTTCAGCTGTCATAACATATGTACCTGAAACAGGAACAAATGCAACGTCTGGAGTGGTAGATTTCATCTCAGGAATAATATCTGTATCACCGGTATGGTATATACGTTGTTTGCTCAATACAAAAATAAATCCGACCTTGTTGTCATCCTTTGGATGAAATTTTTTATTTACATTATATGCTGGCACAATTTCAACTGGAATGTTTTGAGTGACTAATTTATCTCCTGGTCGCACTCCTTTTATCTCCTTAACATCCAGTCCTTTTAACTGTTCAATGCATTCTTGTGCAGCAATTATGCTCGTTCGCTTACTTATAACATGTTTCAAGTCATTCATACTTAAATGGTCAAAGTGATTGTGAGAAATGAGGAGAATGTCTGCATCGTTTTTATCATGGTGGCTAGGTGCGACCTGATATGGATCGATATATATAGTCTTGTTATCACCATTATCGTTGTCGCCGACTATTCTAAATCCATCATGACCCATCCAAGAAAATTTGATACCATTATAATCTAGCATATATTATTCTATATTTTATCCTAAATAATACTACTTTATTTATACTTTCCAAATTTGGACTCTAATAAAAAACTAACTATTCACTTCTCATTGAAAAAATTGACTTTCTATCTTTTGTTTTTATGTTTTAACATTATCCAAGATGGTTCACCATGAAAGAATCATTATCTCACTTGTAATACCTCACTAATAATTCTCTTTCTATTTTGATGTTATTTCCAAAGTTGTTCTTCATGCCTAGGATTTGCAACCATTAGTCTGTTTTTGCTTAGCGTAATCACGAGCACATTATTTGATATTAATCTCCTACGCAAATCTGTATCAATAGTTGCAGCAGTGCATCCGTGGCTCACACAATATTCAATTATGGCGTCGTCAACATCCCTTGTTTTTGTAACTTTGACGACTTTAAATTTAGAATTGGAGATTTCAATTGCGGTTTTTGCTATCATGGATCGCTTTGGTCCTGTCGATTCCTCCAATCTCTTTAGCTCAACCATTACAATATCTGGAATCAGGAAATTCAATTTACCTAAGTGGGCTTCAACCTTGTCCACTTGCTTTATTGGTGTAGAAACAAGAACCATTAAGAAACTGGTATCACATAGAACATCCATCCTTTATTTTGCTGCCCCTACTCCGATCAGTCGCCATCTATCTGCAATCCTTCTACTAATTGCAACTCTATTTTCTGGCATCAGGCAAACTGGTTTCTTCAACTTTATTTCTACCTTGCCATCCTTTGAATTTGTAACTGTCCCAAGA
>Ga0157307_1000028_pt1 | contig 9196 bp, 12 predicted proteins | sample NitcycUS178409R2_FD_113738 | JGI IMG/M metagenome (GOLD analysis project Ga0157307, IMG submission 113738) | Soil microbial communities from Arlington Agricultural Research Station in Wisconsin, USA - Nitrogen cycling UWRJ-S178-409R-2 | ecosystem: Environmental > Terrestrial > Soil > Agricultural... | reverse complement strand
TGAGATTATATTTTTATCCTAATCGCAATAAAGTCAACATAATTATCTCATGGCACTTAGAGACATTTTCCGTTTGTGCATTAGATTCAAAAGATCAAAAAGGAAGTTGTCTAGAGTGGTGTTATTACCGTACGAGTTGTATTATAACACCTAGGAACAAACAATAATTATTTAGTAGATGCCATACTCAACAACATTAAAAATGTGGTATCTCCTTCTCTAATATTGTCTAATTCATTTTTGGACACTTTCTGTAATGAATGAATGTATGAGTTTGGAAGAGAAATGGACATAGGAAATTGTAATAACAAGATAGTTTGAGAAGAAGTAAGTTAGAGACGGGTATGAGCGAAAATGAGAGAACAAAAACATGCATAGACTGTGGTAAAGAACTTGTTCCAGAATTCTATGAAAATAATGATGTTGTTTGTAAGGACTGCGTCCAACGTTTAAGGAGACAGTTCTGGAGTTCGGTTAAAATGTCAATGATAGATAAGAAACTGCAGCAGGAGAGTAAAGAAAAGGAGAGAACCAGTGATACCTGATGTGGAATATAATGGACTATATTTTACTATACGTAACTTCCCATTGTCTAATAAGTATATTTTATTTTGATAATTACTGCAAGCTGTCTTGCGTATTCTTGATTTCTCATTAGTCTTTTGGGATAACTTGTAGCATTATGTATTACGATAGGGTCAGAGCAATTAACTGAAATAGTCATTCTGTATTTGATATCACTTAATATTATATTTTCTTCCATATGATACCAACATTCAGTATCGTAGATCTGACACACTGATAAATAAGTATAATTCCATTATAGTTTTTTCCCAGTATGTTATGTGCAAGTGAGCACAAATAAGATATGAGGTGACTAATGCCCGTATCCCCTTAACATCTTATAAATATGGAATATTCCTGGAATGAGTGCGTCTAAAGACTCTGAAACTGCTTTAGCGCTGCCTGGAAGGTTTACTATTACTGTATTTCCTCTAATTCCTGCCACTCCTCTTGAGAGCATGGATAATGGTATTCTTTTTTGTCCATAGTTCCTGAGCGCTTCGGAAACTCCAACTAATTCCTTTTGTATAACTTTCTTAGTCGCTTCTGGGGTTACGTCTCTAGGTCCAACACCCGTTCCCCCGCTTGTTATTACAATATCAACATTTAACTCATCACAAAGCCTCTTGAGTTCAGATTCTATTAAACGCACTTGGTCGCCTACAATCTTGTAATCCACCACCTCAAACCCATTATTAACCAGTCTTTCGATAACAACTTTCCCTGACTGATCCTCACTTTTACTTCTTGAATCGCTGGTTACCAAAACAGAAGCTTTAAGGACTCTATCAAATTTTTCGAAGAATGTCCTAAGACCTCCCTGCTTGTTCAGTAATCTAACAGACTCTATCGATAACGTTTCATCTACAGGTTTTAGCATATCGTAAATTGTCAATGCTGCTATGCATGCACCAGTTAGTGCTTCCATCTCGACTCCTGTCTTGGCTACATTTTTTATATAGACAATGACTTCGATGGATTTTTCCTTAAATAACACATCAACCTTGATACTATCTATAGGTATTGGATGACAGTATGGCAGAAGATCCCAAGTTCGTTTTGCTGCCATAGTTGCAGAGAGCTTTGCAGCTTCGAAGATGTTGCCCTTCGGTGATCTTCCTTCCCTAATCAAAGTTACAGTAGCTGGCTTCACTCTCACAATGGCTTGTGCAACTGCTGTTCTTAATGTTTCTGACTTGTCGCCAACATCAAACATACCACCTCCTTCTGCTTCTACCATGCTAATCGCTTTTTTGAAGAGAAAAACCTTCTGACCAATATACACCTGACTCTGAGACTTCTTTCTTCCAGATGGGGACCCTTACCTTGATTTCATCAATAGCATATTTGCATGCTTCAAATGCCTCCTTCCTGTGCTCTGCAGATACAGCAACTGCAACACTGACATCTCCGACCTTCAGATTTCCTGTTCTGTGGACTGCTAGAAATTTTTTTATCTTCCACGTTTTTCGAGCTCCATTTTCAATTTCAGCCAGATTTTCTTCAGCCATCTCTTTGTACGCTTCGTAGTAGATTTCAGAAACTACGTGATCCTTATTGTGATCTCTAACACTTCCCACGAAGAGCGCTATTCCACCTGCCGAACTGTCCATTGTATCTACTAGTATCTTACATATATCAATAGGCTCTGAACTTATAGAAATCATGACATCATTTAACCTCCACTAACAGGTGGTAGAATTGCTACTTCATCTACCTGGCTTATAGTAGTGGAATCATTTGCAATTTTATGGTTAACCGCTATTACAAATTGAATCCTAGTTGGGAGAGAGGGAAAGAGCTCCGAAATCATTCTTCTGAGATCACGAGCTGTTATCATTTTATCTGTCGATTTTAAGGTTATTTTATCCTTACCTACAATCTCTCTACAGGACGCAAATAATTTTACAACCACCAAACTTGGGATTAGTTCTTGGTTCTCCTCCTTAGTCATATGTGTTTTTTATCCCCCTATTGTATGCATGAGATTTAGTGTTGGCCTTAACGTATCAGCTCGTATGATACTTACTATGCCCTCAGGCTTTTTCTTTATGCATTCTAGAACATACTTTTTTATATCATCGTCAGATTTTCCACTCCGAATTAAACTCTTCAAATCATAACCAGTTTCCTCAAATAAGCATGTAAGAAGCCTACCATCAGAAGTAATCCTTATTCTATCACAACTATTACAAAATGGCTCAGTCATAGAAGGAATAAATCCTATGGTACCTTTACCGTCTGCAAATGAGTAAAGCGCTGCAGGCTCCGAACTGACGTCGTTGTGTAAAGGCACAATTTCTCCTAAATTCCGGTTTATCATCTCAATCATTTCTCTCTTACTAAAAACGAGATTTGGTTTCCAAATGCCTGAACCATCCAATGGCATAAATTCTATAAAACGTACAGTATAACCTGTAACCCTAGCGAACTTTGCAAAATCGACTACTTCATCTTCATTCCAACCTCGGATAACAACAGTATTTATCTTTAGTTTGAGTCCTGCATCATTAGCTACTTTGATGGAGTTCAAAACTTTGTCCACTCCTTCTACACCTCCCATCGATTTGAACCTCTCAGGTTTAAATGAATCAAGGCTCACGTTTACGCTTGTAAGACCAGCTTCACTTAATTGCTTTGCCTTATCCTGCAGTAAGAGTCCGTTTGTTGTCATGCTTATCACCTTAACTCCATTTATTTTTGACAATGCTCCGATCAAGTCTTCAACTTTTGGCCTAACAAGGGGTTCGCCTCCGGTGACCCTTATCTTTCCTATACCAAAGCTAACTAAAATAGAAGCAAGTCTAACAATCTCATTATAACTTAATACCGCATTCTCATCAAACCATCTAGTATTGTTTGTAGGCATGCAGTACACACATCGCATATTGCATTTGTCTGTAACGGAAATCCTCAATTTTCTGGCAACCCTTCCATAAGCATCAGCTAACTCGTTGGGGTATTGCGACGCCCTCAACAAGTTATTATTATTATTATCCTGTAACATACACTTATCGTCTACTTTGTAAGCTGCTCGATCTGTTGCCGAAAATGATCTCTCCATCCTTTAGCCAGTGCCTTGACTTTTGCAGCACGTTGCATTGTTACAGTATCTTCCTTATCATCTACATATAACCGTACGATGTCTTTAACTGTGACGTTGTTTTTGTCTCTACTGACAAGTTCTATTTCATCTCCTGCTCCAACCTGGCCTTCCTGTAATACCTTAAAGTAAATCCCAGGGCGCCCACTAATCAGAAACCGCCTAATTATATCCATTCTTCCGAATTTTACCCCAAGCTTATAACATGGCATCCGTGGCTGGGTAGCCACTATTTTGGCTGACCCGATTCGAAATTCATCACCAATGTTAACCTCTTGTTCTAACAGTCCTTCCGTAGTAAAATTTTCACCAAACATACCGAAAGATATATTTATGGTAGGTAATTGCTCCCTCCAATACTCATAGTGTTCTGACGGATACGCGTATACAGCCTTGTCAGGTCCCCCATGCACAGTCAAATCCGCTTGTCCGTCACCGTCAAGATTAAGTCTTCGCAAAGCAATTCGGCTTGAGCCATCTATCGGTTCCTTGAAAATTCCTGTTCTAACTATCTCACCATTAAAGAACACTTCCCGCGGATACGCTACATTCACTGAAAGTACTTTTATTATATGTTTAACTTTGTATGTTGATTCAATATATATTGTTTCCCTTCTAAGGTTATGTTCATTTTATCATTTTATCTCTATAAAATCAATATGTCAACTCTTTGCTGACGATAAATCCTCGAATATTGTTCGACCTTTGCATTTGTTAACTTGTTATTTATATTGTTTGTCATTTTGTAGTTGAGGCGCAGGAGGCACCAATTTTGTATGCGATGTGTTACTACTAATATATGTTCAAATAAATATGAACGATCGTGTACAAGGAAAGGTCATTTGCAGAGTATATACAGGACTTAAGAATAAGAGCAATCAGGATAGCTATAGCCATAGGAGTAGCTTCAGTTTTTTGTATGACGTTTGGTATCGGTATCTTCAATATCGGCGGTTACAGAATCCCCCTCCCGTATCCAGACACCCTAAACAATATAGCAATTCAAGTAGTGCTCACGATGAAGAAGAATCTGCTCCCTCAAAGCGTCAATCTTATACAACTCACACCACAAGGAGCACCGTCCCTATATAGTTTTTCTCATTTATCAACGAGAGAAGACAAATGTAAAAAAGTTTACAGCATCTGCCATAGTACTGTTTGCAATAGGTTGCTTATTCTCTTACTTTATAGTTATACCTTACATACTTAACTTTTTATACAAATACGGACAGTCCCTAGATGTCAGTACATTTTTTGATGTAGGAGAGTTTGTTCCGTTTGTAATGCAACTTCTAATTATATTTGGGCTCTCATATCAATTCCTAATAATTATGTGGGCCACGACAGTATCTGGAATGGTTGGACACAGCTTCTGGAGGCATAATTTAAGGTACGCCATAATAATCATAACTATCTTCGGTGCGTTTATAACTCCAGATGGCAGTGGCGTCACAATGTGGTTTGTAGCAGGACCCATGCTTCTCCTTTATGTCATCGGCATGCTGATTTTAGAAAGAAAGATGAAGCCTGTTGTTTAAGGTATGGAAATGGTAAAAGACTATAATTTCTTGCAGGAGCTACAATTACAAGGGATTCGAGTTTGCTTCTTAGTCTCAAACATTAAAAATAGGATTTATCTGACTTGTCATACTATGATAGATGAAATGGATATATCTTACTATGATGGATGCCGCCATAGATATATCTTAATATGATGATAAAAGTTAAGAATTATAAATAAACCCTCTTATTTTCTCTTTTAATTCAGGACTCATATCTCCTGGCTTGATGTCATGTTCTTTCATAGCATGCTCTCCAGCATTTGCCATGATTTCATCTTCTGTATCTCCTTTGATGACAACATCACAGTCAAATCCTGCATCTCTACATCAAAGCCTCGATAGGATAAGATTAAATGGCAATGTGGATAAATCTATTATTTACTTTTTTCCAGATCTATCCCATATTCGTTAAGAACAGCAATCCAAGAAACCCTCAGAGGGTCAGACCCGTCTTTAATCAGACAAAGCTTATTGGTTGGCTAATAGATAATGATTATAACTGTGAGTTGTATTACGGCTAAAACGAAATATCATGGTCCCAAACAGCATATCGCTGTAGATGCTGCTCTCAAGAAATTTTTTTCTGGCATTGACTTTTCAGAAACCTATTGCCCAATAGAATTTGTTTCTCTGTTAGGTGCAGAAAGTAGAGTCCTAGCAAATGATCTATCGAGTGCAATTGATATACCTCCCTTCGTCACGGCCCAAATGGATGGGTATGCAATAAAATCAGCTGATACCAAGAATGCATCTACAAAAAATCCTGTCATTCTTAAAGTGGTAGGCAAAATATATGCTGGATATGGCGAAAAATTCAAAGTTAGAGCTGGGAATGCTGTAGCAATAGCAACTGGTGCAAGGCTTCCAGAGGGTGCAGATGCAGTAGCGATGATCGAGTATACAAAGTTAGAGAATGATGCGGTAAAGATCTTCATGGAAATAGAAAAGGGGAAGCATATAGCATTGAGGGGTAATGATGTAAAGCATGGACAGACACTACTAAAAAAAGGAACATGGCTTACCTCTCAGGATGTAGGTCTGATAGCTTCGGTAGGAGTTAGTAAAATTCCAGTATTTAAGAAGCCACAGGTTGCAGTATTTGCAACTGGTAACGAGCTTATAGAACCCGGATCTAAACTTGGAAACACTTGCATATTTGAAAGTAATAGGTATATGATATCGAGTATGGTGAGAGAATTTGGAGGAAAAGTAATTGATTTTGGAATATGCAAAGATGACAGAGATCTGATACTCTCAAAACTTAGAGACGCATTAAAGTTCGACATGGTCGTTGTATCAGGTGGTGTATCAGTAGGAGAAAAGGACTATGTGCCTGATCTTATAAAGAATCTGGGAAAACCTGGTCTCGTTGTTCATGGAATAGCTATGAAACCGGGCTCTCCGACGGGCCTTGGAATAGTTAATAATAAACCTATAATTCTCAGTCCAGGCTATCCTGTGTCTTCATTCGTTTCATTTTATGTCTTCGGACGACCTCTGCTCTTAAAGATGCTCAGAACCAGTTCTGGAGGGCCATTCACATCAAAATTAATTGCTAAAATGGCAGCTACCATAAATGTTCATGAGAACTTTCGTACATTTGTCAGGGTAAATGTCGTAAGACACAATGGACTGTACCTGGCTGAGCCTGTTAGTGCATCAGGCCCAAGTCTACTTTCAACACTAACAAGTTCGAATGGTATGGTTATAGTAGATAGGGGTAGCAAACTGATGAAAGGTGAAAAAGTAGAGGTAATCCTACTAAGAAATAATGTTGTTGCGGTTTCTTAATGGTAGATATAGCAAGTAGTACAATTCGTATAGCTCAATGCCCCAAATGCGATGTTATTTATTGAAAGTAGTAAAGATGAAGGCAAATATCACATCTGAAAAACAACGATATTGCTCGCCTCTGTATTCATATGATTTGCATTTTTTTACGTAATTAATTTATTTTATTTCTGATGTTTACAGTATTAGCAGAAAATATTTAGAAAACTGACAGTTAATAAATTCATTGTTGAGTGAAGGGAAACCTTCAGTTTGCGTAACTGAGACTATATATTTATATATTCTTTTTTTACCTTAACTATTCTCGATAATTGCTTTAAATAACTCTATCGGCATAGTATATGTGGATATATAATGAGCAATAATAACAACAATGGTAACAAACAATTCCTCATTAACCAACTTATGTGGATTGGAATATCTATAGGCATAAGCCTTACAATTTCTATGTTAGTACCGTTTCCTATCTCACTTGTTGCTATAATAGTAGTTTTCATTTTGCTTAACTTTTACATGAGAAAAAGAATGATGAGTAAAATGGGAATGAGAGGGCTGGGAATGTTTGGTTCAATATCCTCATCTTCAATGTTTGGAGATAATTCATTAAAATATTATTGTATGAGTTGCGGAACAAACCATAAGGAAGCTGCATGTCCCAAGTGCGGTTCTAAGATGAAAAGAGTTGGATCTTAATTCTATATAAATCGCGTCATGCGTGAAAAGGCCGATATTCCCAATGAGTTGGACAAGTGAATTCACAAAAAACGGATTAAACTTGGCTTTATCGAATCCGCTTAACGCAACATGTTTTGATTTGGTAGATAAAGCGACATATACAAGGAATGCTGTAGTAAGTACTATTGCTACACTCAAAACTTCACTAAGCCAGGGAATACCATAGGAAGTCCGCCAAGTGGAACCATCATAATACTGGTGATTCCAGATAACGCTGTGGCGCCTATCTTAATTACATTGACGCAGTAGCGACATATACGATAAAATGCGAAAGGTTAAGATGCATTTGGTACAGATCTGGATGCAATATGGAAAAATGTATTTAATATCTGACCTATTAAATATAGGGTATCTACTATGAATTTAGATCTACTAAAACATGTTGCATTACAACTATGCACATGTACGTGGATTGAAATAATGACAGGGGCTGGAATATCTTTGTATTTGCTATATCTTCACAGCTATATGCTTGCAGCCCTCACCATAGCTGTATTTGCACCTCTTATAACATTTCACTTTGTAATGACAACGATATCAAAATCAGAAGACTATTGTAGTGACTCAAGATGTCTCAGACGTTCCAGTTCTTCAAGTAACAATAGTGAATAACAATGCAAGTCCTGATAAATTTTGATCCCTAATCAGTTCTGATAAAATATCCTGCTACTACTAGGAATATAGGAAAAAAAAGTAACTTGGATCAAATCATTTCGAAGTTCTTCGATCCTTTCACTATACCTTGAGTTTCTTTGTTTAATTCGTCGGGATATTTCTTTAGCAATTTATTAATCTGTTCTTCTTCTTTTGTTAGAAAACTTGTTGTTTTTTGTAATCCTGTTCCGCAACAGCCATAACCCATATCATTGTTCACCTTATTCATATCCGATATACGATATATTAAATCAGACTTATATCGGGTATCCAATGTATTTAATATCTACGCCAAGAATTGGTAGTGTTAATGAGGGTAGTAAGCATTGTTTGGTCAGAGATATGTTGGGATTCTTAAGAGGTCAGAGATATGTCTGATGATGAATTTTATAAAATGATGAAGCAAAATATAGTGACAAAGTAGGTCAATAATAACCTGTTGATTTCATTTGCATGATACATTATTGAAATTCGTTAGGTTAAATACTCATTTTAGTTTTTCTAGGAAGACATTATTGTTGCTATTCTAATTCATAGGCCTAGATTTACATTTGCATGTAGGTTTTTTTATGTTATCTGCGGTTGCTTCTCTCAATATGACTATTTGTATATAGTTATAGTAAATAATAAATGGCCAAACGTAATATGATATGTTGTCACAGGCTTGGTTTGTCACTTAGTATTGGCCTTCTAGAGTTGATTTATATAAGCTTCCTTAGCCTTCTTACAAGGTGTCTGAAAAAAGAAATTCTATAAACAATTATAAGAATTATGAGTATGAAAATTT
>Ga0157307_1000027_pt1 | contig 9246 bp, 7 predicted proteins | sample NitcycUS178409R2_FD_113738 | JGI IMG/M metagenome (GOLD analysis project Ga0157307, IMG submission 113738) | Soil microbial communities from Arlington Agricultural Research Station in Wisconsin, USA - Nitrogen cycling UWRJ-S178-409R-2 | ecosystem: Environmental > Terrestrial > Soil > Agricultural... | reverse complement strand
GCAATACCTCCAATAAGCGAGCCAGAGAGGCTGCGACGATTGAATAAAAGACTTAAAGCATAGACAGCATGCGGCTTGTCCGGGGCGCCAACGAGTGTGAGGTTGCCATCGGGGCGGAGTAATTGTAGGTACGCGTTAATATCGTGCTCTGCAGAAACGGTGTCGATTATAAAATCGAAACTGCCTACGTGCTTGTTCATCTCGTCGGTATTTCGCGAAACAACCACTTCGTCTGCGCCTAAGGTCATTGCATCTTCTTTCTTCTTAAGTGAAGTAGTAAAAACTACGACATGGGCCCCAAGTGCATGAGCAAACTTTACGGCCATATGACCTAGTCCTCCAAGACCTACTACCCCTACCTTTTTCCCCGTGGTAACACCCCAATGACGCATGGGAGAGTATGTAGTTATACCAGCGCATAAGAGAGGAGCGGTTCCAGCAAGATTCATGTTGGAAGGTACGTGTAGAACAAAGTGCTCTTTGACGACAATACTATCGGAATAGCCTCCATATGTGACACCTCCAAGGTGTATATCCGGAGAGTTGTAGGTCAAGGTCATGTGTGGACAGAACTGCTCCAGACCAGATTGGCAGTTGGGACAGTTACCATCAGAGTCTACCAAGCAGCCGACTGCAGCTAGGTCACCTGGTTTGAACTTTGTGACTGCGTTGCCAACCTTTGTGACTCGGCCAACGATCTCATGTCCAGGAACGCATGGATAAACGGTAGGCATTGCACTCCACTCATTACGAATTTGATGTAGGTCAGAGTGACAAATACCACAGAAAAGGATCTCGATCTGAACATCGTCATCACCAGGATCCCGTCTTGGGATCGATGTTGGGACAAGTTGAGATTTTGGGTCTGCGGCAGAGTAAGCCCTTGATTCATACTGTCCACGTGATTGTGAACTAAATTGAGTGGTTGACATGACAGTATGAAGGGGGGTTGGATATAAATGGATTAGTGATCAGGGCTTCCATCTCCCCATAGACATTACGTGCATTTCTGTCCTGACCGGGATAAAAAAAATAAAGCACTAATATATCGCAAACGTCCCTACATATATAAAAAATACATCCTTGTGGACCATAATTAAGACTAGTAAATTAACAATCTAAATTCATTATCTAGTAGATTTTTGTTTGATATTGCAATCAATCATAGGAAAGCGCATGGACCTTCCATCAGGAATCATCAATCGAACACTAATAGATCATTTATTGCTAGCAGTTGCAATTATTACATCCCAAGGAAAATTAAGTAATCCAGTTTTATCTGTAAATTTATTAGCGTTTATTTTCGAATCCTCTTTAATAGTTGAAAGTACATTTGTACCTTTTGACTCAATTGTAGAACGTATTGAATTTGCAGTGGAAGACATGTAGTCAGACCAATACTCATCAAAAGTACCTGCCTTATAAAAATATATGTATTTCTTAACTGAAATATCATGAAAACATGCATTTTCTAATGCATTGTATAGATCGCCAGGATTACCAAATGTATGAACTGATGGAGATCCTTTTGGTCTAATATCAGGGATAGATTTTAAAATAGAATTCATAATACAGCTAAAATAAGGAACACCTTCAGAAGTTCCGTGAACTGATATGACCAATTTTCCTCCCTTGATCAAAAGATCGTTTATCTGTTTAAGAACATGTACTGTATTTGGAAAAAACATCAGACCAAACTGACACAAGACCTTACTAAAAGAGGCTTTATGAAAGCCTAGATTCTCCGAATCCATTTCGACAAAAAATGACTTTTGGAATCTACGGGTTATCGATGATTTAGCTATTGAAAGGGCGACTCTAGATATATCAGTTCCCACCAGAACGGCTCCATTATTAATATGATCATCTTGGCGATTATCATAAATGCGTTTAATTACTTCATTTGCAACTGCACCTGTTCCGCAAGCTAAATCCAAAACTACGTCATTTTGATTTATTTGAGCTAGTTTAACTAATTCAATTGTTGATTTGAAAGGTCCTGTGTAAGTGCTGGCCCAATCCTCATGATATTTAGGAGCAACTGTATTCCAATTTAACCTTGTATTATTTTTATATTGAATGGGATCAAAAATATGATTAGTATAAGTCAAAGATCAATTACCTAATTCCCTTACTAATATTCGTGGAATAATAATTATCATTATGAATAATATTTTCTACTATCTTGAAATTAGTTTTTTCTCCCTCCTAACCACAAGAAGATATTAGAGTAGTATCTCTATTGTAAAGGACCTTGCCTAATCCTACTATATTAGCTAACTCATCTCAGCATCAACTCAAAACAACATGAGACTTAACCCGCGGGGTTCAGTAATTAAATAATATTAGTAAACCAGCAATAGATATTCATATCTTTATCAGGTACAATATAATGTAGTATAACGTGTCTTCCGATAATCAAGCAGGTCTAATTCTAGACTTGTACAAAATATATGATACTCATAGAGATTCCAGACTATGGTTTTTAGATGAATTAGATGCTATTAGTTACAAAGAGTACCATGAAAAATATTCTGGAACATCAAAAGAAAGATCGCATTTTGTTGCAGTGTGTGGATTTTTTGAATTGTCAGGGACATTTATTAGTCATGGTCTAATTTCCGCGGACATTTATTTTGATATTTTTAATCCTAGCCCATTTTGGCATAAGGCAAAACCCATAATAGATGGAATGAGAGAATCAAGGCCCCATATATACGAAAATTTTGAGAATCTAACTGAAAAGAGAACCAATTGGAAAAAGAAAAATCAGAAAATTTAGAATATGGTATAAGGTACGATCTAAATGTTTGCAGGAAATAAGATAAAGTCCTGCGAATAGGCCAGACAAAACAACAGTCACATAATCGCAAAATAATCAAAACTATAATTCATTAATATTTTGCCTTATTTTTGCTGCTACTGAACTAAATTAGATACCACATTTACAACATGTGATCAAGTAGAGATTTTGATATATCACTAGGAACTCTTGTTTGCTTGAGCAAGAAATTTATTTATACTAGTTATAGATACCAATACGATCTATTAATGACAGAGAAAACTACTCTATTTGCTCTCAGAATTCCACTCTTAATGACTGCATTAATAATTCCAGCTTTATCCATGGGAATAAATCAATCCTATTCAGAGCAAACATTTGTGTATGTTTCTAATGGCGAAGATGGAGATATTACAGTCATGAAGCTGGATCCCGAAACAGGTGACATTAAAATAGTGGAAAAGGTGCCTGCTGGATCTAATGTAAAGCATATGGCTTTGAGTCCAGATCATCGATTCCTTTATGCCTCTGTTCGTTCAGAACCTTTTTCAGTGATTACATATTCTATCAATCCGGAAACTGGTAACCTAAATCAGCTATCTAAAGAATTATTACCTCATAACATGGCTTACATCTCAGTTGATCAATCGGGAAGGTATCTTTTTTCAGTATCATATACCGATGCTAAAATTGAGGTAAATCCAATACGACTAGACGGGGTTGTGAAATCAGAGCCTGTTCAGATAATTTCCACAGGTCCTAACCCCCATTCAATTCTAGTTGATCGATCAAATCAGTTTGTTTATGTACCTCATTTAGGAAACGCACAGATAAAGCAATTTTTGTTTAATGAAACCTCAGGAGTTCTTACACCAAATGACCCGGAGGCGGTATACACTCAAGATGATTCTGGACCAAGACATTTTGATTTCTCACCAGATAACAGATTTGTGTATGTATCGAATGAAATGGATGGTATGGTTTATTCCTATAAGATAGACAATGAGACAGGGATTTTAGATGAAATACAAAGAATTTCAGCAATACCTCCAAACCTAAGCCCTGAACCATCAACTCCTGCAGATGGAGATGGAGATGGAGATGGGGCGCAAGAAACAGAAGATGAAGAAGTTACTACTTTTGGAGTTGCAGATATTCACATTACGCCTAATGGTAAATGGCTTTACGTAAGTGTAAGAGCTACTAATACAATTACTGCCTTTGGTGTTGACCCTCACTCAGGGAATTTGACATACATTGGAAGTTATGATACTGAGAAAATACCTCGCGGTATTAACATTGATCCTAGAGGTAAATTTGTGATTGCAGCGGGGCAAGAGTCAGGTTATATATCTATACATGCAATTAACGAAGAAACTGGTGAACTAAAATTTTTGAATAGATATGAGGCAGGCAGAGACCCCAACTGGATTGAATCTGTTGAATTTAAGTAAGAGAATATTACAGTAAAATGGAGTCTAGGAAAAATCCCATCATAATCAGCAGGTAAATCAGCTCTAGATGATTCATCGGCCAAAGCCCACCATACTAACGGCATATTGGAACCAAAGATAAAACCAAAGGGACTTTTAAAGTTAAATGGTAGAGAGATAAAAATAGAATGGCAAGTAAACCCGATACCATTTTTTGGGCTATTATAAATTACCTTTTCCAAGCGACTTGCTATTATAGTAACTGATTTGAATAGATTTTTCGCAAAAAAAGGGGAAAATATAAGAGGAAAAAATTCGATGAGTTAGATATCTAAGATATTTGTTCTAACTTACTAAAATCCCCAAAAGTAACTATTGAACCTGGTGTAATAAGCTCCATAAAGTCCTTATACATTTCATCACCACTTTTATCACCTTCCATTGCCTTCATAAATTCCTGTACATGCTTGGCATCTCTATATGACTGGATTTCAAGCCACACATCCTCATCATCATTAGCAGAAATAGTCTTTGATAAGTTTACAAAATCCATCATGTTTTCTCTTGAATTGAGATTAAAGACTTCAAATTTTGATACTCCGTGTTTCATAAAAAAATCATGAGAGTGCTTGTTTATCTTTACTAAAGCATCATGATTTTTCTTTGGGGAGCGGTATAGGAAAATGGCTACCTGAGCCTGAGAACCTTTTTGGTTTGCAGAATTATCCAAATTACTCATAAGATCGGTAAAGTAATATGATATAAAAATAGTTAAGGGATCAAAAGTATATTGGTACTTGATAGATTATCTCAATGTCTGTTTGAACTGTGGTTTTTAATTTAATTTATGATGATACCTTGGATAGGATCTAATATAAAGGACAAATACACCCTACATCCATTCCGGACAAATTATGAAACCTTAACAAATGCCTCCAAAAATTATTGTCGGCCTATACCTTAGTACCAAATAGATATGGTTTCTATGATTATTTATTTATGCTTACCATGCTTTCTCACAGGACCACATTCAATTAGGGACAAGTCGATTCCATGTAATGCACAACATCATTGCATTATTTGTATTTGTTTTGTGGAGGCCATAGCCTTATTTTATTTAGGCAGAACAGCATCCTGATCTCTAGACAACTAATTATGTTGGCATTTTTGGAACATCTTACCCTTTCTGTGAGAGTATTATGTGTTATTACAATGAGTACCATATTCAGGGTGGGAGACTTCTATGTGATGGTCAAATTTCACTTAATCGACATTAATAAGAGATTTGATAAAAAAGCTATTTGGAAATATTTTCTAAATTCTTCTTCTGTAGGAACAAATAAAGTTCTTCATTTTCATCCTTAAGTTTAGAGTAAGAAATTGGCTTGAATCCTTTATTGCCCTTAATTATACCATATATCTTGATTCTAGGTTCAAAATCTAATTTCTTTAGATGACTACATTGGTATAACCATTTTTCCATCGTTTTGGCAGTTTCTGCTTCTGAGATATGTTTAACATTCAGTAGGTACGGACTAATAATTCGCCACAAGCAGTATTTTCTTTGATCGTCTATAGGAATTTGTAAAAGCCGTTCAATCCATTCAATTCTAAAGCTAGATTTGTCTTGATGATGACTCTCTCCTGTGCCAAGGTATCTAGTTCTATTTTTTTTACTAGGATTGGACCTATTAGAAGATGAATTGTTCAGATTAATCTCTTGTCTTATTAACCATATCAAAAATTCGTGCGTGATGGCATCACCGTCAATTCTTTTTCCATCCCATTTTTGAAGGATTCTTACTTTGGAGTCCTCCAAGCTTAATCCTCTATTCAGACATTTGGAATTAAAAGTATCAGGGATCCTAATCAAACAAGTTTTGTATTTCGGTCGATGGTTGGGATCGGCCCTTCCACTTGTGAAAAAATCTTCTGCATATTGCATGAAGGCTTCAGATACAAAAAACTGTGAATATTTTCCCTTTAAAGAAAATAACTTTGGAAACTTATCCTTAGAAAAAACATACTCGTTGTCCAGAACTGAAACGTCTATAGGCAGGTAAATATGATAACCATTCCCAGTCCAAGAAAGTGTCGGATGTGAACCATGCATTTGTTCCATTTTTCTCAAAGTACTGTTTTTTACTTTATTCAATTTGTTAATGTCATTATCAAAATTGCCTAGATCCAAGTCAACAAAGACAAAGTTTGGCGCTTGAATTAGCATGCCTTCCTTCACTATAGTTTCAGGATACGCGTTAATGCGACAATCTTTAAAGTCAGATTGCTCACAGCGTTTCAAGATTTCTTGTTTTGTATTTACGGTAAACTGTCCATTTGATCTAAAGGTCATCATTTTACAAGGAAATTGGCCAGAGGAACTATCGAAATGTGACAAAATGAAATCTATTGGAGGGTTAGGAATATTGTCTTCACCCACTATATTCATGTCATAATTGTGAGTCAATCTTTCGTTGACATTAACAATACAATCCAGTTAGTTTGGGCAAACTTTATTGGAGTATAGGAAATGTACATGTTTTTGCCATTTACTTTCTCTACCAATATCCCTGATTCACCATTTTTGGCATTTTGAAAACTTTGAAGCTCCTTATACAATTCCATGTTTTTGTTGTCAGAGGACGAATCAGCTATTTCTGTACCGTTGCTATCTATTATTACAAACCTCTTATTACTATCCTCTGGTAGCATTGCTGATTTTACCAGATCATTGAAGTAGGTATAGTTCAAACCTAACACTTGCACTCCTATCAATGTATTATTGTTTTTCGCATCTGAATAAATTGGGTTCGCAAGTATCGCAAGTGGTTCACCTGTAGATACTGCATTTAATGTATTACTCAAGTATGGTTGATTTGTTTCCACGGCACCAATAAAGTGATCCCTATACGCAAAGTTGGTTATAGAACTATTAGTTTGATATGGTGAGTATGGTTCACCAAAATATCGATCTCCATTTGGTAACAGCAACCCTACATATAGTAAAGCCTTATTAGTAGCCAGTAGTTTTTTAGCTTCATTTCTCTTTTCTAGGTCTAGGTCGCTAGGTATCCCATGATATTTCATTTTCATTTCACTTGTAACATTTACCAGAGGCAAGTTTCCAAAAGAATTAGATCCGTTCATTGAGGCTTCTGATATATCCATTAAATCCGATATGGTATTATTCAGAATTTGAGAAAGAGTATGAAGATCCAGCTGTTTCAATAATGTAAGGTTTGTAGTAATGGAAAATTGTGATTGATTTGTATTACTATTATTTTGGTTTTCATTCATTACTGAATACGTGCTCATGGAAGGAATGAACATGAATGTTATGGCAGAAATTCCGATTATCAGAAACAAGACAGGTATTACCATCAAACCTAATCCTTTTACCATCATCTATGAAATATCCTTGTTATTAATAAGAATTGTCACTTTATCCATAATTGCCGGTTTGTGTTGAAATAACCATAGATTTTGACTAATTAGTCAAATATCACACAAGATAATGTACTTAAGATAAACGTGGAATATTTTGGATAAGGGACAATAAACTATTATAGGAAATTACACCTACATTTCGATTATACACTTGACAACAAATTGAGTATATTCCAATTGTCAGATGAAAATCTTAACCATTGAATGTCAAATGACTAAATGCCATTTTGGTGAAAAAGTTGAAATATCATCTATATTCGTCGCTACCGTTTGAAACAGATGTTTGAGCGATATAAACTTTAATATCATAGTAGAATTGTTCAGCTATTTTCATAGTAAAAAATCCGGGTATAACTTAAATCCGATAATGCAAATGAATGTCCTATGGCTAAAATAATTAAACTTCAAGTCATATCACCGTCTAGCGCAAAGAAAAGGATAATTTTTAGTAGTGATGATAAGGATGCGTTAGTCAAAGGGGTCGAACTGGAATCCCACGTTTGTGGCTGCTGTGGATTTGTTTTAGCAGAAAATGTAATGACATACAATTATCACAATATAATATTACAATGCCCCAATTGTAAATCCTAAAACGAGGCATCAAAAAATTAAAAATTCGTCACATAACTTTTGTACAATATATCAAAAAATTTATCAACCTAACAGATTATTCAGATAAAGAGCATATTTACATGCTACCAGCTAGTTTGGCATGTTTTCTAGTTGAACTTTCTTTTTTTAAGAGAAGAAATTAATTTAGAGATTAGCTTTCTCCATCCACATGAGTTTTGTATGTTTTTTTGTTTATAACAAATAGATAATCTAGTAAGACCTGCATTGAGAATAAACATGTAACAATATATGAAAATCAACCAATTTGCTATCATTTCATCGAACTTTATTGCCTTTGGTACAAATATATTTATGAATACTGAAAATATAAGATGTATCTTAAATTTACAGTTCCAATTTAGATCATATTTAAAAAATCTTCCAAGTTCAAATTATTTGCAATTATTGACAAGAATAGGAAAATGACAGATTATATTGATAGTGGGTGAAAGTAATAGAGTGGACATCAAGAATCCTTTTGACTCCCCCAGCTCTGCAAACCCAGAAAGAGATAGGTGTCCAATTGATTTTGTATTTTGTAATATTTGTTCGATAGCTATCTATGTGGAAGACTTGCAGGATGAAGATATTATATGCTTAGATTGTAAAGCAGAGGTTGAATATTTAAGATCAATACTATTAGATAATAAGAAACATTATAACCTGAACTATTTTCTGCTAAGTTTTATTTGGGCGTGTATGTTTCTTTAAAGCTCTAATGTTAATGCCATTGTATCAATTCTAGTAATCTTAAGCAAATTAAACTCCTAACCTTTGAAAAGCTTTATCCATGCTTTTTCTACGTTAGTAATCAGAGTCTTTGCTTATCATATACTGAATTTAAGACCCAAATTTCTTGTTCAATTTTCCCCTCCCCCCACCATCCTTCCACAGCCTCCATCACAGTCTTTGAAATTATTGATCAATCTGTGAATCAATTGGTTACTAAAACGTCCAATAGTCTTCCTTCTT
>Ga0157307_1000026_pt1 | contig 9280 bp, 12 predicted proteins | sample NitcycUS178409R2_FD_113738 | JGI IMG/M metagenome (GOLD analysis project Ga0157307, IMG submission 113738) | Soil microbial communities from Arlington Agricultural Research Station in Wisconsin, USA - Nitrogen cycling UWRJ-S178-409R-2 | ecosystem: Environmental > Terrestrial > Soil > Agricultural... | reverse complement strand
TTTTGTCAAATCACAGCCTACAAAATGTTAGTTGCCTCAACAGACGTTTGTTGACTGCTAATATAATTTTTCGTTGCTTTAGTAAACGTTTATTGGTTCAATAAAAGTTCCTTGACTGCTAATATATTTCTTTGTTAACTGAACGCAGGGTTTTATTTATTTCACGAAAAGTTTTGTAGGCTGTGTTTTAACAGAAAATTCATTGGAAATTCGTTGCATGAACGCAGACGTTCATTGCCGAATCTTTCAGTGTGATATGGCACCATCCCGACAAACAATTTTTAGACTTAAAGGAATAAATTTCCTTTTATTTTCCTTTACAATTGCATTTAATGATTAATTCCCTTTAAGCTGAAATACCAATTCATTAAAACTTCCTTTCTTATTTTATGAAAAAAATATTCCTTTAATAGCTCTTTCAAAAGTTGTCGAATGAACTATAATAAATATTTTGTTAACTCTCTTTAAAAGTGTTAGAAATGATATTTTAAGGGACTTCCTTTCATTAAAGCTTGTTTTAAAAATTCTTTGCAGAATAATATTTCCTTAAAATTCTTTCCAAAAGTCTTTTAAAGAATCGTTTCTTTAAATGTTTTTTTAAAGATTTTTTAAAGAAATATTTCTTTAAGAATTGTTTTGAAAAAATATTAAAGAAATTTTAAAGGGTGTCTTTGGCATAGCTTACGCTGCCAACAGATGGCGCGTGTGTATTTTAGCAAACAGCTGACTTTTCAGCAAGAGCGACATCTGGTCAGTCTTTTTAGTAGAAAAATTATTGTGTATGTCAAGTGTTTCTTAAAAGTTCCTTCATATAACATTTAAAAGGGAAATGCTTCTTCCATGATACTAAGAATATACAGGTAACGACATCCCGAAAAAATCATATAGCAGGCCTTGAAAAAAAAAGAGCTGTCAAGCGCTTGTGACGTAGTACCTACAAGCGTTTGTTTACATTCTTTAAATTTTTTGTTTACATTTTTTGTTCGAATTTATTTTGTGTTTTGAACATTTTTTTAAATCATATTCAACAATCGACGCACCATATTGGGCGAGCTAAATTGGATATTCACCGCTATAACGGACACGATTGCTTGGAATACACTGCCGCGCGAGCTATTTCAGCGGCTCTTCCGACGGTGTTTGCTCGTTGCTAGTTTCGTAAATTTATGCTCGCCGAATGCATACTACGCTCGCATGGCTGCATGCCCGTGTCACATCCGGCTTTGCAGCCTTGTTTTCGGCATCCAATGTGGATAGCGTGGGACTTGGTGGTGGATTTGACCTTGCAGCAGCTGCCCGAGATACTCCAACGTGGCATGCCCAATCGATAGCTGCCTTTCTTCGAAGAGCATTTCGTGAATCTCAACCGCGTTCGCCGCCCGAACAATTGCCGATTGTATTGCGCGTTTTGCTCTCACAAGTACATCGCTTGCGCGCACTAAAGCTGCTGGCACGTTTTCTCGACTTTGGTCCATGGGCGGTGAACTTGGCTTTGGGCGTCGGCATATTTCCTTATGCGCTGAAATTACTGCAAGGCTCTGCCAAGGAGCTGCGGGCCTTGCTCGTTTTCATTTGGGCTACTACTCTACTTTCCGTCGATCCCTCGTGCCTGGTGGATTTGGTCAAGGATCATAAGTACTTTCTGGCAGTTTTGCAAAACAACAGCGTGTCCAAAGAATACCGCACGCCTTCGGTCTTTGTGCTTGCCTGCATTGAAGATAATTTTATCTTGGGACAAACGAGCACGCTGAAAGGCTGGTCTAGAGCAGCTTAACGACCACAGTTGCGTTGTTGCGTCAGTGGCTGGCAATATGCTTGGGTGCGTAGCTATTGAATCGATATACAGTGAAAACCCTCATATGTGGACCATCCTCTCTTATGTGGACAAGATCAACTGCTCTGCTCGAGATTTTCAGTACAAAAGTACCCCTCATATGTGGACACATTTTCTGTAACCGTGGGTGTCCACATATGAGGGTTTTCACTGTATTTCTGTGTGTGTTTTGTAAAAATTTAATTTTCTATTGCAGGCATGCTTTGGCAAAACTTCGAGAAGGCACGTTGGTCGGGAATGCGTGATTTGGCGCATGAAAAACTCTATCCCTTACTTAAACATCAAATACCGGAAGTGCGTTCTGCTACTGTTTTTGCGGTCGGCACTTTTATTAGCTCTGTGACGGATCGCACTGAGAAATATGCCCATAATATCGATCGTATCGCACACATATACGCCGAATGTGCATGAATTTGCACCGCGCAAGTATACCATGTCTTTGTACGCCTCTGGGATGTTGAACGTGAATTGAAGTTCAACGACATACATATCGGCAACGGTACAAGCGTGTGCGCCTTCTCACCATTTCCCAATAATTTTCGCACCGAACTCATTGCTGCTGGCTGCACGGATAGAAGCGTGCGACTCTTCGATAAACGCTGTGCACCACAAGACGCACTCATATGCGTCTATCGCGAGCACACAAAATCCATTTTGGCCCCAATGCTTACGGAAACCAAGGCTGTGTTGATGGCAAAATTCGCGTGCTGGACTCTTGCAACAATGGTACTCTGGCACAGATATTACTGCTATAGCAGCGCATCCATCGGCGATGTTGTTGCTTGCGGTTGTGCCTATAAAATCACGGTCTTCAGTCAAACTGGGCGGCCGTGGAGCACATTGCGCAGCAACAAAGGTTTTTTGGCCACCAAGATTGGGCATTCAACAACGCTATCATTTCATGCTTATCTATAAGGTCTCTTTAGCCGCTGGCTTTATTGATAATACAGTAGCTGTTTACAATTCATCAGCAGCAGGTAATCATGAGGTGTATAAAAAAAATAGAAAGGCAAATAAATAATTTTCAGACGTGAACTCGTGTTTGATCATTTCATTTGAGAGGCCTTTTTTTAAAAAAAAATTTCTTTTTATTTTCTCGCATTTGATTTTTCACGACATTTGATAATGCGCGCAAATTTCTCATTGGTCAAGAAATGCAAATGGCCATCGATTATATAAAATTCAAGACAAAACAAATCATTATTTTAAAAAATTAACTATGCTAACTATGAAAGGTAAACTTCAAACTCAAAAAGCTTATTTCAAAATTTTATGCATTTTTCTTTTCCTTTGGGTCGATAGGTCGGCTAATTCCTTGTTAAGAATACGCATTCGAAAATACATCCTGGAGCGGAAGAAAAGTTTTTTTACTTTCAGATTGCATTCAATTCCAGCAGCCTGCTGTAGATGCTGTCCAAGATAGTTTTTTGAGATGAATAATCCGGATCCATTTATTTTGTTAAAAACTACATGAAGCGCTTGCATGTCTAACATGAAGCTGTCTGTCGGCTTGGAAAGCCCCCCTTCGCTGAGATGATCCACCCAGGAATGTTTGTCCACCATGTCCGTGGAAAGAGCAATATCGGGTACTTCGTGCTTCAACTTATGGCATATGTACCCTGCCAAGTTTTCTAGGCCGTCATATGCCATGTTTTGCAGGTCCGCTTGAATATATTCTTCGTCGTCGGGTTCTTCGCTTGGTACCAACGTGCTAAATAAAAGTCCTAAAATGTAAAAAAGATATCTAATTAGGTCTTAAACTTTTTCGCATACTAGTATACTAGAATAGGGAAAGGTAATGTTTTCGCGCAGAAAATGCATTTGCGTCATAGACATGTTTTGACAAGTTTTTTACACGTTTCAGACAATTTGAGGGTGGTCTGTGTCCCGATTTAACGCTGTACCCTGTACCCTGTACAATGTACGCAAAAACATTTGTTCCCCCGATAACTTGAGTAAATCTTAACCGATTTTGATCGAACAAAGACCAAAATACTTCTTTTGGAGAGGATTAGGTTCGTATTGAAAATGGGACAAATTGGGAGACGGGGAGGGGTACCCCCCATAGCCCTATATTTTGGACTTGTATGGAGCCTACCCATAAAAGTAGTGCGATCTTAATGAAATTCACACAGGTTCAAACTGGCCACGATAAAGTATTGATGCGGAAAAGTGTTTGCTTTACCCTGTAATGCACAGGCCGATTTTTTTTCGATCAAAGAAATGGCATGAAATGCTCACCAGTCAAAGATTTTTCCGTCCTATTTATGTCTGGCGTGTCGTCAACTTGAGTATTAGCAGCTTCGGAGATGACCCCATTGTTTCTACCAAGCAAGTACGCCCTCAGCCTGAACCTGAACTCTTCCTGATCAGGGTGGTCGTGTAAACCACCCTTGCTTCGTATTACGCCAAAAAAGTTCTCTAGCACATCTTGACAGAGCCGGTACGTTAGCATGTATTTGCATTCATACTTTGCGCGAAGATCAATAAGAAGCCCTTTTAAGGCATTGTTGGACTGTATAATTCCTAAAAAATAAAAAAAAAGTACACAAGCTTTTGCGCTACAATTTCCATGACATCCGCCGGATGGAGATTTTACCTTTTTGAAATGGCAACAAGTTGTTTTTTTTATGCACCTTCATGCTTTTCATTAAATCTGTCATTTTGTCCAAGATTTTGTTTTGCTCTTCAAGCGCTAAGCCATAGGCGTGGACACGGTGTCTGCGGTCAGCTTTTGGAACCTTTACATTGAAAACGTCGAACCAATCGTTGGTCTGCAAAGGACGGACTGATATAAATTTCTAAATTAATATAATTTGAAAAGCTTACAATTTTTAGCAACTGGTGGCACTGAAGCCAATTTTCCTCATGCAGGTATCCTCGGCTAGCCGCCCACGTAATGGCTTGCGAAACCGTGTGCGAAAAAAGTTTGGTGGCCAGTTTCACGTTTTGTCTTTTTGGTCCGCTAACGAATACATTGGCTTCTGATATTTTGTGTGTTATTTTAAGGTCTGTTGAGTTTATATCAAGAAGCTTTAAAATAATTTCTTTTCCAACAAGCTTCCCATCAATGACAAAACCTGAATCAATAAAATGATTTCGCAACAGCTTGATCATGTGCGGAACGTCCGCAAAGGAATAAATTTTTTTGTTGTCGAACATAAACCTTAAAATAAGAAGAGTTAATCATAATCTTTTCATAAAAATAAATGAAAGTACCAAGGCTGATCTTCAGATACATTGAGTGAAGTCAAAAGTCCTCGATTGGAGCCGCCTAAATCGCAAGTCATGGCCACAACAGTATATCCTGCATTTTTTATTTCCTCCAAAAGAGAAAACAGCAATTCCTTTGACATTGGGCAGTCGAAATCATAAAAAATTGGCTGCTTCCAATTGCTTATCAACCCTTTGAATTATGTTATAAACAAAATATGCATTAAAAGTGTATGCAGATTGCTTGAATATTATTCTAATCACCTCGTAGCATTGCAACCTGAACATAACTAACTGGCGGCAGTGTTGTGTCAGATGATTTGTCATAGCAGTACGTTTTGCGAACCTTCATCTCGTCGAAGAATAAAACACACAATTTGTCGAGCTCATTTAGCTCAGCTGACGCAGCCAAAATTTTGAAAACTGGTTTTAAAATGCCTCTTGAACAATCTATCTTGTTTGCCCATCTTTGCAGCGTTCGTACTGACGGCAACGGAAACTTTTTTCTATACAGAAGTTTGTAGAGTTTTGGACTCGCAGAGTAAAGAGGTATGGACTCTGCGATATCCTCCTCTGTCCAAACGCGCCTTTTGAACCCTTTTTTAAGTTTTAAGATTTGGCCTTTTGTAAAAATGGACTGCAACTCTTTTTCCAAATTCATAAGTTCTACATTCGATTCGGTCAACCTTTCTTTCAGTCTATCTATCTCTTGCTTTTGGATCGCATTTGCGTTCTCTAAAGCATCTATCACGGCAACATGCTGATTTTTAACCTCCTTCAGCAACTTATTTTCTTTTTTGAGGTCATCTCTGCAAAGGGGGCATATTATTAAAATAAATCTTAATGTCGAGCAACTTTTAACATCTAACATACAGCTGCTTTTGAAGTTCACTCAAAACAGGCGTAGCGATTGGCAGGTTGTTTTCCAAATGTGCTGTTTCCGAAGTTTCATCATTTGGAATTCCTGTATCTTCATATGAGCGCTCATCTAAAAATAGTATTCTTGATCAAGAATTATACATATATATTTGATTCCTAGTACGGTGAAACTTCCCTAACTCGAACTTCTATAACTCGAATTTCTTCTTCTCTAACAAAATTGGCTGACAATAGCCGGACAGGCCCTGCCTGTTGGCCACTTTCGAATACAAATCCTAGAACCGCAGCTGATCACGCCCGTACGCAGGTAGGGGGCTTTATGGGACTGAGCCCTCGTAAAATTTTTTTGAGCCCCCCAAAAATGTTTCGCCTTGAGTCAATATTATGTAAATGTCTAAGCCCCTCAACACAAATGTTTTAAGCCCCCCAAAAATTCAATACTGCGTACGGTCGTGCAACTGATTCAAACTAAAAATGTAAACCTTTCGAATTTCAACGTCCTTTAACATAATTTTTCACAACTAGCCGCTAGTCAGCGGAGAATGTTAAAAGAAAATATTCAAACCTTCGGTAATCGTTAACGGTTGTAATGGTTCGCCAACCACCTCTTCTTGCCGCCTAATTTCAACGTGAATAGTTGGGATAGTCCCGCGCTTCAACAACCTCTTTTTGCATAGGCCTATTTTGACTAGACGTGATTAATTTTTTCTTTTTTAGTAAGTTCTCGACTCTTACCCATTTCAAATTGCATTCTGTTTTCAATGTCTTCACTTTTAAAATGCAGCAGGCAAATAAAAGAAGTTGCAGGGTTGAAATTATCCTCTCGCCTACAAAAGCTTTTCCATGCCCTTTGCAAGACTTTGTCTTGCGGAAAACGGAAAAAGCTCAGTTGGCAATCTTTTCCGTTATTGGAACTGTTGCAATTCCATACTGCACACTGCACCATTGATATATAGAAAATAATACAGAAAAAATTGAAAGCAAAAAAAAGTGAAAAAAAGAATTGAGAAAATTTTTTGGTTTTTGTACTTCTGAAAAATCAAAGCATGCTTTTCAAAAGATCATAAAGTGATGCTTTAAAGTGCTACAGGCTGATGGAGCGAACTATGCAGCAACACTTGCTTAAATCGAAGCCGGTATTTGCATTAAAGGGTACGTTGTTGCATGCGCTTCCTAATTGGAAAAAATTAATGTGCCGCTAATAGATGTGCCGCACGTTGAAGAGGTATCCGGTGGTCCTACGTTAACCGTGGCGAATCTACCAACATTAAATAAACTGGCATTTATGGCAATGTCTCAACGCTTCCACTTAGGTAATTTAATGGCCATCATGAAGCAGGCAGTAGAGGGATGCCGTGAAATACGCGACATTGTCGACGATGAAGTGCGCAAGCACTTGAAGTTTATAGGATCGGCGGACGATTGGTGTAACGTTGCTAAATAAAAAGTTCATTAAAGATTCTTGTTTTTAAACCGAATTTTATTCGTTTTCGTTTGAGCTTTACATTTTGTTATTCTTCGGACAATTCTCTACAATTTCATTGAATTTAGATTTTCCGAAGTTCAAATCTACACGCTGTAAAGGGTAATCAATCTAGAGGTCCCTTTTTCAAAAATTCAAACCAAGGAGGGATCTTTATTATCATTCAAAAGGACATTCTTTAACATTTATTTTTTGAGTATAATATCATTCAAATGTTCGCCACAACTACGCTTCAGGTGGTCCATTCTGAGGCTCCCATTTTCGATGACTCATTCGATATCATCACGCGATAGTGAGCACCATTCACAGTCACGTTTCGGCCATCATTTTTGAAAATAAATGTCAAAGAATGTCCTTTCAAATGATAAAGATCCACACTTAATTTGAATTTTTGTATTTTGTTTTAGTTTTGAAAGAAAAAAACCTCTAGACTGATCACCCTTTATAAGATTATCTTAATGGGCGCCACCTCCAAGGAACTCATCCAGGCTATGCACCGTTCCGCTTTGTATACGATGGTCAGTTATACGGTCTTGCGCAAACTTGTAAATGGGAATTTTTTTGCGATTAAGATTCCCTAGTTGCGGCTTTTGTGTTTGCATCGTTGCTTTCCAGTTGCTGGTGCAACAATTTCGATTGCCACTGCAATAAATAAAATAAATCAATTTCCCTATTCTTGATTTTCTGCCTGACATTCCACGGCCACTCTCGTGGGTAAATGCACAATACTCACAGCAGAATCTTTGGTAAAATGCTGGCCACCAGCTCCGCATGCACGTTTTATTTGAATGACGATAACGGTCGCTATGCCCATATGTATACGCCCAGACTTTTCTGTCGCAGGAACCCGCTGAACACGATGTACTGCAGCTTCATATCGCAAAGAGCTAAAAGCTTCCGGACTGTGCACGTGCAAGTTGGCGTGACGCATGCCTAAAAAACTGTTTTAAGTCAAAAATGTATTTGTTTGCTCATCATTTTCATTTCCATTTACTCACCTCCAATGTCCGTTTGATCTTCTTCCTCTCATAGTCCCAGCCGTTATAGTGGAAATAGTTACAATACATGTCTAAAAGCTGTTTGGCAAACAACAATGTCTGTTATCTCCCAGCTCCAGCACTTACTCATCAGTCAAATTCATCGTCTTGCAGCGTCAATGTTTTTTGCAAAATTTGTTGTTTGGTCTTGCGCAAAACATCAGTATAAACCTTAAAAAAGTATATCAAACTTTTAATACATTGTATTGTTCAAAAGCCTTCATTCCACACCTGATTTTCTTCCTCCATAAGCTGGCGCATGTCTTCGTCGTTTTCCTTTCGATAACGAAATTGTTGACGAAATCCACTTTCAACGCGTTCTGTTCTAAAGCTGTGACAATACCTTCCAATCGTTTCATCCTTAAGAACGCAGCATTGTTAATTGTGCATACACGCAATTGATAAAATTACTCGCGCAGTGACTCCAAGTATTTTTGTAGCTTCTCATTTAAATAATCCACAAATTTTAGTGCGTTTTAATGTTGTTTTATATGCAAGAAAAAAGTGAAAATAGAATTGGAAAAATGTTTTGTTTTCAAAACTTCTAAAAAATCAAAGCATGCTTAGAAAAATTCAAATTCAATTTTTGTTATTGTTCGCGCTTCTGACGTCATGAAAAGGGGATGTCGTAATCCTTATATAAAATTCTTGTGTTCACAACCTTGCTTCAAACAAAGCATGTATGTTCTTGTGTCATGAAGGGCAAGCGCGCAGAGGGGCCCAAGAAATCGGCCCTTGCCTGTTAAGATACACCACGGATTTGCCGAACACAGTAAAACACGTCATAGCGTTTAGCGATAATTGCGGAGGGCAAGATAAAAATAAGTACATTGT
>Ga0157307_1000023_pt1 | contig 10258 bp, 10 predicted proteins | sample NitcycUS178409R2_FD_113738 | JGI IMG/M metagenome (GOLD analysis project Ga0157307, IMG submission 113738) | Soil microbial communities from Arlington Agricultural Research Station in Wisconsin, USA - Nitrogen cycling UWRJ-S178-409R-2 | ecosystem: Environmental > Terrestrial > Soil >... | reverse complement strand
TCAAATACTTACACTAGTAGATGCAGCCACAACTAATGCTACACAGGGAGCTATCTGCAGCAAACCAAACAGGAGAGGCTGGACAATCTTTCATGAACAAGAACAAGACAGGAGAAGCTGTCAAATCACTTGCGAATAAAACAGGCGAGACATTACAAAGATTAATCCCTTAAAATAAAACAAAATAAGAAAATAACAAAAAATATGCAGGTCGTTTTTTATTTATAATGGTTCAAAATATACGAAGTGTAGGATTCAAGAAAAACTATTCATTTTTTAATTAGTGATAAAATTTTCTAAAATAGTCTTTTCGGTGATAAATGTTGTTTAATTAAAATACTACGAAAATTTAATATAATATGATTCTTGAATCTTATCGAAGTCGAGCTTGTTGTACATACACATAAAACGGGAGTAGAATATACAATGTTTGCATTTGTTAGATTAGTGATTGACACGACAAAACAACTGGATTAGGTGAATGTTAACATACATCGCATATACGTCAGTCTATAGGCTTTATATTGATTATTAATTAGCAGAGTCACTAAGAAGCTTAGATCTATTATATAGAACGTGAATTATATATTCTCCTTTCATTATATTATGAGTCATTTATCTTGGCTATAATACTATTTATAGTCCAGAATATGATCGTTTTATAATAATGGAAAGGATCAACGGTGAAATTATCACAGGAATTGCTTTAGCTTTCATGGCTATTTTGTTTATCTATGCAGGTACGGTTAACGCCGTATGGGCAACAATAATACCTGCGGATTTTCTTATCCTAGCAATTGGTGGAGCCTTTATTATTCTTGGAATGTGGACCATACGGAAGAATCGAAGCATCAAAAAAGAACACTCTCATTACTGATGCTTGTGACCGAAACGGGATACCCTTATTTTTGTTTTTAGATTATTAGTATAAGGTTGTACTTGCTCCATACGCTGATTATCCATGATAACAATTGAGTGGCAAGAATAAATTACTCATATTTTTTATAATATTTGGTTTTTCCCATCTAGTTTTGCTATAACGTCTTTTTTCTTTCCTCGCTTTTTATCAACTATTCCTATTTGACTGCATCTCATCCTGTATTTCTCAAATATACTAATGGCTCTATCAACTGAATCTTTTGGAAGTATTATGCAAAATCCTATTCCCATATTGAATGTTCTGTACATTTCCTTCGTTTCAATATGTCCATCTATCTGTATCTGTTTGAATATGCCATGTGCAGTAGGCAAATTGTCAAGATTGTATCTTACTTTATTATTGAGACGTGGTAATTTTGTAAAGGAGCCACCAGTTATGTGAGCAAAACCATGAACTGAAATATGTTTTTGTTTCAATATTTCCATGACAGGTTTAACATATATTCTGGTAGGAGTAAGCATTTCTTCACCTAGTGTGCGGATCAAATGATCTGGTGTATCATTAATACAATATTTCGAGAGAAGAATTCTGCGAGCAAGTGTATAACCGTTTGAATGCAAACCGCTGCTTTCTACTCCTAAAATTATGTCGCCGGGTTTGATTTTATCACCCAATACCAACTTTGACTTATCAACAATCCCAAGAACCATACCTGCAAGATCAAATGCATTTTTATGATTTCCGTTAATGAGATCAGGTAAGATTGCGGTTTCTCCTCCAACTATCGCCATATCAGATTGTCTTGCTCCTTTGACAAGGCCCCTTGCTACATCTTGTAGAAGGATTTCATTTGTAGATTTTAATGCAATGTAATCCATAAATGCAAGTGGTTGTGCACCAACGCAGACAATGTCATTGACATTCATTGCTATGCAGTCAATTCCTACATTATCAAAACGGTTCATCATTAACGCTATGATTATCTTTGTTCCGACCCCGTCTGAGTGCAATGCAAGGACTTTCGAACCGATATCAATCAAGCCTGCATAATGTCCAAAGCCTGAAATAACTTTTCCTATGGTAGGTAAGTAATGAGTAACAGAAATTATATTACCAACAGATTTTTGGGCTTTGCGGATCTTTTTGACATCTATACCCGTACTGCTGTAGGTCATTCTTTTTGATTTCAAGGTGTTAGCCATACATAAGATATACTATTCTAATAAATGTCTATGATAATGCATGATATTGATAATAGCCTAACCAAATTTGAGAATCAGGATTTGGTTATTGTAATATGTAAACATTCAAAATTTAGTAGAATTAACGAAGTTTTTCAGTGCTTATTAAAGAATTACTCTCATTATTATATCTATCAAAAGAGCTGAGATCTTATTAAGCTACTTAAAGAATATAGATAGGATGTCATAGCATTGGTTAGATGAATATTTCTAGATCCATCTATCAATATAGCGCATTTGATTTTGCAATACTACTATTCTCGATATTTCACTTTCATCCATTATAGAAAATCTGGGCATTTTATTACATAAGTCTCTTGAAAAGCTTCGAATCTCACTCATTTCAACCATGCTATCTTTCTTTAGACGTGCTGTAGACATTCCTATGTGCATATAGGATTTTAATTCAATGAAGTGTGAATTACCTTGTGACATCATTTCAGCAAATTCATTGACAAACTCAATATTTTCGTTATATCCCCCGATCATTGTCATTCTCAGAACAGTTCGTGTATTTACAGTAGAGAGAAAATGCAGACTTTTCCACCACCTTTCCCATGCATCTTTGTGTCGTGGTCGGTTGATACGATAAAACATTTTCCTATTGGATGCATTGGCAGATAGATATAATTGAGTTGGTAACGCATTTTCGTCAGCCAATCTCTGGAGCATTTCCGGTTCCTGACCATTTGTTACAAGGAATATAGATTTTGTCGCTTTCAAAGTTTTCAGATATTTAATTAATTGTGGTAGTTTAGGATACATAGTAGGTTCTCCAGATAATGAAATTGCATAATGTGCAGGCAGCATAGACTCATCAAGCTTTTTCTTGTCGTTCTTTGCATTACCATAGTAACCATTAATCAATTTCTTCCGCTCCGCTATCAAATGTTCAACAATAACATCAGGTTCATCAACCAATTCTCCAGGCATTTCTAATGTGTCATAAAACTCAGTTGGTCTCCAGCAGTAAACACATCTATTTTCACAGTTCATAACAGTCGGAGTCATTTCCATACACCGATGGGTTGAAATTCCGTAAAACTTGTGTTTATAGCAATTACCTTGACCCGCGAAAGACTTTTTTGTCCAATGACAGAGCTCCACAGCAGAATGATTATAGACTCCGTACTTGGCTTTTTGTAGTTTTGACTTTGTTTGAGATGTAATCTGGATAAGATTGTCTTCTGTAAGATGAGAAATATATTCAGCAGAGCAACTCATTTAAGGTATACCATTATGGATTACGAATTTAAAGTTTACAATAGATCGAGAATCTTCTAAGCAAGCAAACTAGATGCGGCTAGTTGGAAGATTTAGCTTCCTGTAAGAGCAAATAAGACAATACCAAAGTTTCACATGTATTTCAAACTGCGGAATCAAATAGGCTGCCTTCATGTTAGACAGGGATGTTTAATTGTGAATATGTAATATATCATTATTATGTAAAAAAGGCTCATTTGGTATCTACAATTATATACAGTCATTTCTGCAGAATTATTACTTGGCCTTCGTAGTATAGCCTGGTTAGTATAGGCGGCTGTGGGCATCTGCTCTTAAATGAGCTATCGAAAGAAACCGCTTGAGGAGGGTTCAAATCCCTCCGAAGGCCCTCTCTGAGTTAATCTTAGCTTCTTAATACTATGACGGTACTAAGCGTATCACGCAAAAATAACATTACCGAAAAGGTCTAAAAGGGTTTTAAAGGTATAATTGCCAGTTTGAATTACACATTTGAATAAAGTAATATTTTCTTTTTCGTTCTATATTATATAGTAATAAGAGATTGCTCTAATATACTAATGATAGATAAAAAATTATAGACACAAGGATCAAGTGTTTGTCCAAGGAATTGCATGGAGAAAGAACAACAGATATTCAAGCAGAAATGATGATAGAAAAGCAATAATAACTGTTTAATTTATAAAGTGCTACGAATCTTCCAAATGATACAATGGAATGGTACAAAATTATCGTCTGTGGTTATGATTAGATCTCACCTCACCTGGTACTAATCCCCATTTTACAGATATTACATAAAAACTTCGAGTAGAGTCAAGTAATAGCGTTGTCATCGTCATCCTTTATTGTGATTCCCGTGTTTTACTTAAAAAGGAAAGCCTGAATAATATGTTATGCATATATAATGGAACCTAAAGACTCGAGATAATTATACTGCTGGATGATAAAAAAAGTTAAAGATACCTATTCCATCTTTTTAATATCTATTAAAAGCTGTTCTCCTACTTTAGGGCTTCCTATTTTTTCATATCGTCTCTTTGGCATTGTAATCTGGATGACCGTTTGAGAATATGTTTTGATTAAAGTCTGAGGCTGAGATCCAAGAATCGCTTCTAAGATGGGCTTGATCTGCTGTTTAACTTCTTTGTCAGTTACTGCCCGATCAATAGCCTCTAACATCAACTGCTGCTGAGATACAGATTCAAGCTCAACGTCTTCGCTGAGAGAAAGAGTGACGTTTATGCCTGTATCCGTCATCTGATTAACTTTATATCGAATAACCGAATTTTCCAACGCAACGTTATCTGGAATCGATAATTATTATTAGTATCGATTTTAAATGACTGCGAAATCGCACAATAAATTGGTATTATTTTACGCATCATTTCTTAATTTGGCCAACTCATATAGTATCTCACGATTAGTTCAGTTAAATGCTTTCAAAAAACAATATCGGTCCAATATCCATCTTTTTCAATCTAGATATAATTCTAACCGATACTCATAGTCAAATTTCATAAAAAAGATTAATAAATTATATTGACCACTCAAATTTCGTTAATGTTTGAATCATTAAAGAGGTCATCACAAGTACTTGATGCGCACTATTATTTACAGATCTACTAGAGTGCCTACGACGTAGCAGTATTATTAAAATCCTTATAATAAATACCATGTTCTATTCAGTCCAGCAAAATTTTAAGTAAGTAAATATTCTTATATACATATAGTGTCCTTCAATAATCTCCAGTGTTTAATTGAGGATTGGAAAGTTAATGTTGTGAACTCTGTCGTATCCTCAAATGATGTTGATGGATTAGCCCGATATGCTCTACATCTCTCAAGAATTCTTGCATATCCAGAGCTGGATGTTAGTTCCACCTTGGAAACAATAGACACCATGGGCGAAGAACTTAGGCAATCAATAAAGAAATTCATGCCTTTACGCCCAACGCAAATAATAGAAAAGATTAACGAATATCTGTTTAGAGACAAAGAGTTTAAATCAAACATCCAAGACTATTACAATCCGCTAAATAGTTACCTTAACATTGTTTTGCAGCATAAATCGGGCATTCCAATATCTCTTTCAATACTATATATGCGAATAGCTTATTGCTTGAATTTTAAATTATATCCCGTTAATTTTCCTGGTCACTTTCTGGTTAAACATATTTTGGATAACGACAAGAGCGGAATTATAATAGACCCATTTAATAGCGGGAGAATAATGGATGATTATGCACTGAAGGCATTGCTTGATCAATTATACCCACATCAAAACATCCCATTGACTCATGCATTTATCGAAGAAACAACAGCAGCACAAGTTATGGTACGGCTGTTAAATAACTTAAAGGAAAGCTATTATGAAGCGGAAGATTTGCATAAAGTAGAGATCGCAAACGAGATGATAATTGCTATAGATCACTATAATCCAGATGCCATAAGGGACAAAGGTATGATATTACTAAAAGGACAAAAACCTCTAAAAGCACTTGAAATGCTAAACTTGTATCTTGAACTAGATCCCGAAGCAGAAGATGCAGATACTGTTCTAGACATAATAAAACAGATTCGCGCATCCAAATAAACACAAAAGGATGGTTTTGATATCTAATTTTAATTTAGTCCACTCGTATTTACAGCAAATATAAGAATAAACTGTCCAAGCTACTAGAGTTGGGAACTCGCTAATTTGCAAAACATCTTTCTTTATGTTCTTCTATTTCTCATTAAGAAATTCTAATCCAATGAAGCTAATAAACCCCTAGTTTTACACATTAGAGCATAGATGCCAAATATACTAATTATAGCATATGTAACAACGACTATATTATCGCAACCAAATAAGAGTAAATAAAAAGGTAAATAGTAAAGTTATCTAAAATTCAAACCAATTATGATCTCGTTTAAATTAATTCGCATATGTAGTCGCTTAATAACATAAAACACCAATTTCCTATTTGGTTAGTGGTAGAGTAGAACAAGCACTATGGGGACTCATAAGGACTCAGCACCAACTTATATACATATATAATCTCAAGATGTTACATTCAAGGGAAAAATACATGTTTGTGACGACTTACCATCAATATTAAAAACAGTATAGTAAACATGTTCAGATCCATAAAAGTTAATGTTTTGGATATTAAAGCGCAAAGGTTATACTTGATAAAATGAAAATTGGTATAACGTATGCAATACCATAAGGCTGCTTTCATGGGGCAGGAAAGAGCAAGAAAAGCTCAGATGAAACTATTTGACTATGCAGGATTTGCGATGCTAACTTATACCATCAAGCAGCAAAAGTCAAAATTTGAACCTGTAGGGGAAGAAATGCTAGTCTGTAAAATGGTCAGAGGTAATGAAGCGCTACTGCTTATCTGCGACAAGGATGGTTATGCAAAAGCACAATCAAAATCTTTATCAATACAAAAGGGAGAGGAAATTTATACAAAGATGATAAAAGACGGAATTCCAGAATTTAAAGGTCATGTCAAGACCGTTTCTTGACTACTATAATTTCTGTACCGATACAGTGTTTGCCTTCGATTGCATTTTTGATATTAGACACATCTGATAACAATATTCTGGTATGGATATTTGACCGTTCGATCACTTTCAGTGCAACAATGTCTATAAGATCATATGTTCCAGCCATTGAACTTCCAGCTCCAAGAATTTCTATGCATTTCTTGACAGTAATTTCTTTGAATAATTTTGCATTTTTAGTAGTATTTGGATCTGAATTATAGATACCACTAACATCAGTTGCATTAAGAAATGTTGAAGCCTTTATCTTTTCAGCTATTAATGCTGACGTGGCGTTAGTGCTTTGACCCGGATGTAGACCACCTGCAATTACTATTTTACCACTCTCCGCTGCTATTTCCACTTCTTCAAGATTTGTTGGAACTCGTGAATATGAGTTGCCCCCTAGTGCGGCTATCAATAATTTTGCATTTAACCTTGAAACATCGATTCCCATCATATCTAGACTTGCTTCATCTAAGCCAAATTTTCGCCCAAGCTCGATATACTGACGTGCAATTTTGCCCCCGCCAGTGATAACTATTGGCTGCACGTCATTGCTGATATGAAATAACATTTCGGCGTATTCTTTAATCGTATTCTTCTTTGCATTGTGGCAAAATATACTGCCGCTCAATTTGATAACAACTCTCTTTTTTGCGGTATTTATTTTAGTATCATTATTCATTTCTTAGTCCCCCTATACATTGGTTCTTCATTGCCAAGTACTTTTTTAATAGATTGTTCTACTGCCTCTCTGTTCTCAGCAGTTGTATATACTCTCAGCATATCAAGAAAGCCAGTGATAGAATCTATTAGAGGGATCTCAGCGATAGGAGTTTCATATGCCCATTCTTTGTCGACAAGCAATACTGAACTTATTTCTTTTTTGCGGGGAGTCAATGGCATCGAAGGCGCTCTTGATGCATCAACAAAAACCGATTTTTCTTTTACTTCAGCAGTATCAGCTATCTCTAACCCTATTTTATACAATTCTTGCCTTTCCATCTTAGTGTACAACCTATCGCGTTTGTGTACAAATTTTTCATAAACACATTTTAACAATCTTCTTGTCTTATAATCTAATGCTAGTTTGATTGCGCCTTCGTTCCCTCTCTTAAGCGAACAAATGCGTTCTAGAGTAACTTCATCAGTCAGATTTAGATAATTATCTAAAGATGTGTCCGTTAAATTCAACTGTTCATCGGCCAATATCATTGAATTCAAAAGCATGACCTCTGCAGATCTTACAGTTTTATGGAAATATACTGCCTTGAACATTTCGTATCTGGAGATTAGCATCGATTCAAAAGAATAGAGTGCGGATCTGTTAATAGCTAGGTGTCCATTTGAGACCACTTCAAATGAACTTATTAGTCTGTGATAGTCAATTTTGCCGTACTCTACACCTGTAAAGAATCCGTCTCTTAACAAATAATCAATTAGATCGGCTGAAAGTCCTCCAGCAATAATCTCATTGAAAAACTTTACTTTGGATTCACCAAATGATAACTTGCAAATATCGGATGAATTGTAACCATGTTTTTTTAAAATGTCGGTGATCTCACTCTTGGATATAATTTGCTTTCCCATATCTTCATGGCCTATCTTACATCTTAACTCCAATACTTCCTCAAATAAATGAGAAAAAGGTCCATGACCTATATCGTGGAGCAATGCAGCCAATCGCAACTTCTGCACTTTATCTTCATCATCGATATATCCTTTGTTAAGGAGAATTTCTCCTGCATAGCCAGCTAGATGCATTGTACCAAGAGAGTGTTCAAATCGAGAATGCTGTGCACTAGGATAAACTAAATGCGCTCCCGCAAGCTGTCTTATTCTCCTCAAGCGTTGGAAAATGGCAGTATCTATGAGTTTTTTCTCCACGTCGGAGAACCGTATATATCGATGTACTGGATCAGTAATTTCACCGTCAAACTTCATAATTATTGCTGTCAATTATTTGCAGTGGCAGAAATTAAACTTGACGAACATAAAACGGCTGCATGAATAGGCCTATTTAAGCAAATAGTATTTGAAACTATTTGAACCCGCTAACTTCCATTTGTTCTGAATTACTGGAAAAACATTGGGCTCTGATTACGAAATTTTCCTGTATTCATAAATGGTGATGAGTATATAGGATACAGCTATTTCTGCCAATAATTGCCATAGTACAGTCTGAGGAAACACGATCTAAAATTGACAACTGATAAACTAAATCAGTGACCACAGGATAACTTATACAGCTACTGACATTCGGTGAAGGATAAAGGGTTTATTACTGCCTTTCCAAGGCACAGCAGATCTACAATTTTCTAGTGTAATTTTGTTTTACTTACTAGAACCATCTGTGTAATCTTCTCACACTTCGTCGTACCATTACATCTACTAATCTTATTTTTAATGTACATCATCCTAAGGGAGATTAAATTATACTTAGTTTTTTTACCAGCTTCATTATATCTTGATGAACCTCGTCTTTGTTTCTCTCACCATTGATTATCTTCCATTTGAATTGCCTTGCAAGCTTGCGGTAATTCTTGTGTACATCTGCCAACAATTTTTGATCCTTTTCAAATGCATCAAGATGTTCTACTGCTCGTTGATATGATGTCTTTGGGTTAACTTCAAGGACGATCACCAAGTCTTCCTTTGGAAGGCCCTTGTCTAAGTTTAAGAGCCAGTTTATATTCAGGCCATTCGACATGCCATAGACAAGATTTGACTGATAGTATCGATTCAATATTAGTACCGTACCATTATCCATCATACTCTCTATTTCCTTCTTCTTTTCCCATCTGTTAGCTGAAAGGAGAATATGCGTGAGTTCAGTGGGGTAATCACGCTTCCCGTCCAAAAAGGCCTTGATTTCTGCTCCAATATGTGTGGCGTAATCAGGAAAATCCATTATGACACAAATTTTACCCAATAGTTTCAGATCATCGATTAGTAGTCTAGACTGAGTTCTCTTACCTGCTTTGTCCAGTCCTTCAATGACTATAATCTTGCCTTTCCTCAATTATTGACTTGTGAATTAGCAATAATAAAAAGATGTTGAAAGAAATTTATATACTTACACGATAATCGTTCAAAAGATTTGAAATCTCAAATTGATTCTTTACATAAGAAAAGGATTCTGCTATCATGAAACGCGTTCTGCTGTACTCTTTATTGAAGGTTGGGAAGATTAAAAATGAGGGAATATTTAGAGTCCGTTTACCTGCTTATATAATGAATTATTTGCTGTTGTCCTTTAAAATGCATTTAGTTATTCAAACGAAATACCAAATTTTTTGGATGAACACTTTATATTGTCGAGCATCAAGTCCATTTCTTGAGGAGTTTATTTTGGCTT
>Ga0157307_1000022_pt1 | contig 10493 bp, 10 predicted proteins | sample NitcycUS178409R2_FD_113738 | JGI IMG/M metagenome (GOLD analysis project Ga0157307, IMG submission 113738) | Soil microbial communities from Arlington Agricultural Research Station in Wisconsin, USA - Nitrogen cycling UWRJ-S178-409R-2 | ecosystem: Environmental > Terrestrial > Soil >... | reverse complement strand
TCGTAGAAATAGAGTTGATAGCCTTTACCATGTAGCAATAAACGAAAGTCGTAGTATGTGACTGATGAGTAAAGAGCAGATTTTATATTTATTTAAGCAGGACAAATTTGAATAGTTTATAACTGGATTATTATTATTATTGCTGTTGCCAATTTCCAATAGCATGTGTATTAATAGTTGATAGTTATTCTCTTAATTTATGGAGCTTCAATTTTCAAAAATAGAACTTCCAAAGGACGTTCAAATTATTCTGGCTCAAAGTCATTTTATCAAAACAGTAGAAGATGTTTCAGAATGTTTAGTTAATTGTGTACCTGACATAAAATTTGGTATCGCTTTTTGTGAATCCAGTGGTCCATGTTTGGTGAGGCATGCTGGAAATGATAGTAATCTTGAGTTACTTGCAACCGATTATGCATACAAACTCTCTGTAGGACACAGTCTAATAATCTTGATAAAAGAGGCTTATCCAATAAACATTTTACCACGGTTAAAAGAAGTACCAGAGGTAGTTAACATATACTGTGCTACAGCTAATCCAATTGAAGTAATCTTTATTGAAACTGAACAGGGAAGAGCAATAATTGGAGTCGTAGACGGATTTAAATCAAAAGGTATAGAGACAGAAGGAGATGTTGAAGAGAGAAAACAATTTCTAAGGAAAATTGGATACAAAATATAAATACGCAAAAATTTCATCCTTTTCTTTTTTACTACACTAGTATAATATTTTCAAAAGAGGATATTATTACTTGATGCTTATTGAATTAGGGTAGTGTACTATTATGTAGTTGCACAGCATCATTTATATTCTCCATTTTTCAATAAAAATACCCCTTCCCTATTTCTTCATTTGGATTTTCATAACTTGTTACTTGGTACCTTAGATTAATAGCAGGCAAAATTCTTCTGCTAATATTGTTATTTTGATTTTTGGAATCACTATGTTCATGACATATCAAACTATACCAATATTAGTAAGAAGTCCTCGGAATCTCGCTATAAATACACGTATGTATCATTCGATTGCAAGTTAATCTTTTTTTATTTATTATGCGTCTACTACTAGTAATAATTCCTTTTCATTTTTCTTCTTCTTGTGAGATAATGATGATGATACCATTGGTTAGTATTAGGCGTTTGATAGGATCTCACAATTAAAATCTATTCCATAGGACTAATTCTATAATACAAAACGAGCTCACCATCATTTTGCCTTAATACATTCTTTAACTTCATATTTATGCCTTCCGAAATTTTTGTATATCCATCCCCTTCTACTAATGTAGCTGCCATTCTACCACCTACTATTCTTGGTGCAATTGTTACAATTAATTCGTCCACAATTCCTAAGCTAAGAAGAGACCAATTCAACTCTCCACCACCTTCAACAAGAATTTTTCTAACTCCCATCTTTTTCAGATTCAAAAATACTTCTTTCAGATCAACCATCTCCGTTCCTGCGATGATTACTACTGCACCAGTATTCCTGATTTCGTGAATTTTATAATTAGGTGCACGTTTTGTTACTGCTACTATCGTTTTGACTTTATATGCAGTCTTCAAAAGCTTCGAACTAAGTGGTATTCTGCCTGTGCTGTCTATTATGATTCTGACAGGATCTTCTTTTCTCTTCTTTTTAACTAGTCTTACAGTGAGCTTCGGATTATCTACAAGTACAGTCGATATTCCAACAATAATTGCATCAACGGAGGATCGCAATTTATGAATCCTTTTTAGATCTTGTTTTGAAGAAATTGCAGAGTCTCCACTGATAGTTGCAATTTTGCCGTCAACTGTCATTGCTGTATTAATTGTAACTCGCAAATTAGAGTAGTGCTTCATCTACGAATTCTCCATTGATCATCACAGCTCTGATGGAATCCTGGTTTGCTCTTTGAACTATCGAAGCATAGGGATTGTGGATCGGGTACAAATCAATGTGGTTCTTATCTATAAATAGCAGGTCAGCTGAACGTCCAGCTTCTATACAACCGGAATTCAGCCCAAGAATTTTTGCTGCATTTACTGTTGCCATCTTTAGTATATTTTTAGCATCAATCAATCCTGGTTCTGTTGCCCTTGATACTTTCCACAGATAGTCCAATTCCCGGAAAATGTCAGGAGAATTCAACATCACATTATCTGTTCCTATGCCAATAGTACACCCATGTTTTAACATTTTTGCAACTTTTGGAATACCAGCACCAAGTATTCCATTTGCCCTTGGACATACTATTACTGCAGTTCTTTTTTTTGCCACTATGGAAATATCGTTATCAGTCGCATCGGTCATATGAATAATAATGTCTGGTTTCAAATAGCGCATTATTCTATCTACTTCAGTTTTACCTGTTTTTAATTTTGAAAACTCACTAGTGCTTTTTGACTCAGCTGCATGAATTGCTATTAGTAATTTCTTGTTCGTTTTATTCTTATTGCTCTTATGTAATAATTCATGATACTGTTGAAGTGATTCAGAGGTATTTTCATTTGCGCTGCTAATTCCCAGTCCATCAGCAATTTTCAAAACCTCAGAAGCCATTTGTAATGCGTATGGCGGAAGTTTTCTGCCATTTTTTCTTTCTTCCATATCACTTCTTCTTCCTCCTCCTTTTTTTGACGGATCAAGGTAATATTCAACTCGACCAAATATCATGTACTTTATAGGTAGATCGGAAATTGCATCCCTCAATAGTTTTACACCCTCAGGCCCACCTTCTCTAAAATCTGCAAAAGCAACAATGCCTTTTTTCATCATAGATATAGCAGAATTTCTCATGAATGTCTTGAGGTGATCTGGTTTACTTTTTTGCAAGATCTTCTTTTTTGCTCCAAAAACAGGGTGGACTCTTGCCTCAAGTCTAGAATCAACTGCGATATCTTTTCCAATGGAATCTCCGACATGCGTATGACCGTTGATGAATCCAGGAATTATTAGAAATCCTTCTGCATCTATTACATTATCACTATTATGGTCGTCTATCTTATTATAATAACTTCCAGATCCAGCTTTCTTTATTATTCCATTTTTTCCAATTTCGATAAACCCATATTTAACAAATGTTAAATCCTTTCCAAGTAGTAGGCTTGCATTCTTGAATACTAGAGACATTGCATCTCATAAACTGATTGAATTTTCCCTTCATCTCTTAAATCCCGGATTGTATCAAGTGCCTTGGTTGCAGCCTGAGCGGCTTTCCTTCCAGTTCTCCCAATACCTATTCCACAATTTAATTTAATATTAATATCTGTGGTAACTGTCTTGATAATTTTCTCCGCATCCTCTTTTGTAGTTCCGTTTGATACAACCATAAAATTGTCTCCGCCAACGAAAAATGTTAGCGAACCTTTTCCAAGAAATTCTTCTGACAAGCTAGAATATAGCTTTATTACAAGAGATGTAATTTCATATGGTGATAATTTGGAACTAACTTTCGTAGAATCATCAATATCGATGTGCATAATTTGGACAAATTCCTGTAAAGGTATTGAATTTGAAGATAGAGAGGATGATATTGTTTTTGCAAAAAAAATCCTTTTTCTATCAAGCTGTTCTGTTTTCCTTGCATTGTAAGCATTCATATTGGCTTCAAACGGCGTTGTGCCATTTCCAATTGTCATCGATATTTCAAGGTTCTTGTATAGGTTTGCAAGCTCTTTATGGATGACTACATGGTCTTGGACTGAAAGACCGTTAGTTATTGCAAAATACTCATCAAATCGGTTTGAATAGGCAAGACACTCTTTTTCTGAAAACAATCGTTGTATATCATAATAGATTCTTGCCTGCAGCATTTGTAGCTGTGCTTCTCTATCGCTACCGAGCCTAAGCGTCCATGGGCCATATCCTTCAATCCTGATAATTGTGATTTGTATTGTCAACCTATAATTGTCACTGTCTTTCCTGACATCGCTTTTTTTAATTTTTTAATTCTTATTGCCATATTAACCGCTGCATTTACTGCACGCAGTGGCACAAATGTGATCCTATCTCTTGCCTGTTCTATAGTCATATTTGGGCCAGTAATTCCAAGTGCGACTGGCTTGCCATGTTTCAGAGAAAGATCCGCAATCAACCTAGCAGCATTTTCTGCAACAATGTCATCATGACATGTTTCACCTTTGATTACTGCCCCCAATGTTACTGCAGCATCCACATCATTCTTTTTCAAAAGTTCTTCAATTACCAATGGCATATCAAATGAACCTGGTACATAGCATACATATTTGATGTCTGCTTTGACTTTTTGGGCTTGGTTTTTTGCTTTATCCAACATTTGAAAAGTAATGCTGCTGTTAAACTCGGAGACTACTATTGCTATCCTGATTTTTTTATTCAATTATCCATCAAGCCGCCTTGGTATACGTCTTTAACTGACCTGCTTCTAGAAATGGAATGCCAGATTTGTCTGCGTACTCTTTTGCCTTGCTCGCTGGCAATGCCCTGTGCGTGGTAGAATCCAGCATTTCACAAATTGCTGCTGCAGGAATCAATCTAGCTAGCTGAGTCAGATATATACAAAGTTCAGTATGTCCCATTCTCTCTTGAAGAAGGCCTTTTGATGCAATTAAAATTGGGATATGGCCTGGTGCTCGAAAATTCTTTGCAAATTCATCTATTCCGCTGGAGTCAATTTCCTTACACACTTCTGCCATTTTAGAAATTGTCAACGCTCTATCTACATCTGTTATTCCCGTATATGTATCGCGATGGTTGACAGCAATTGAAAAAGATGGTTTGTCGCCGTATGGTGATTTGCCACTTGTTAACTTCGAAAATATCGGATTGATATTGGATAGGCTCTGTATTATGTCGTGCATATATACTAGACCCAATTTTACTGTAATTTCATTTGCTATAGCTAGACAAAGTAATCCTCCTGCATCGTTTCTCATTGTTGCAACATGCTGTGGCCGAACATGTTCTGCAGCAATCACCATATCAATCTCATCTTCACGCCCTTTATCATCATGGACAAGAACGAATTTACCGTCTCGTAACGCGGCTATTGCTTCTTCAATTTGAGACAAATAAGTAATTTGCAACAGAAATTCATTATATAGTTTACTAAAATTCAAGTAATTACTAACTTTTTGGTAGACTGTTAATGATGTATTTGCCAATTATGTCTATCTCGACATTAACCCTGTCGCCATTTGATTTCAATCCCAGTGTAGTATTAGCTAAAGTATGGGGTATTAAAGCAATAGAAACCTTATTATCTTTTACATCTACAACCGTCAGGCTTACTCCATCTATTGCTATTGATCCCTTGGAGACAATTGACCGTAAGACCTCTCTCTTCTCAATCTTTATCCATATTTTTCTCTCTGTTGGTGATGTAATAACCTGTTTTATTGTCCCGGTCGCATCTACATGACCAAGAACGATATGCCCTTCTAATCTCTCGCCCAACCGTAAACTTCTCTCAATATTCACTTTATCGCCGGGTCTTACTAAACCTAGGCAGCTGCGCTTGACAGTTTCTTCTACAATCTCAAAATCCGCTGTTCCTCTTTTGTATAGTTTTGTAATTGTAAGACAAGCTCCACTGATACTTACACTATTGCCAACCTTTAAACCCTTGTAGATCTTCCCAAGATATATGCGTAATCTCATACTTGCTGCTTTGTTCTTGTCTTTAAATTTATATACTGATTTTACTTCACCAATTCCTTCGATGATACCAGTAAACATCTCTTCTTGTTTATCATTAATTTCGACTCGATAAAAAACATATATGGAATGTCGTATCGAAAATATTAGATCTTGTTTATCAATTAATAATGTCTAGGAGATTGGATATTATTGTAAACTAAAAATTTATTGCGTATGACTTAGTATGACGGAAATAATTTGGTTACCATTAAAAACAGTCACATATTATCAAACATTAGTCTTATTATTTTTGGTATAGTAATGGAAGTATCATATTGTTGATATTATGCAATGAGCACTACTTGTTTTTCAGATAGGCTTCGAAAATGGCTTTGAAGCCTGGCACAAAGGAGCTAGTGCACTATTGAAAAAATTCAGTAATTAATGCTGCATTAAATATCGAGAGCACATCTCGTCCAGTTGATTTTATTTTTCTACTCGTAATTTGGTGGGACAGGCTTGATTAATAATTACAGGTTTCTTCAAGTAACTCCATATATTTTCTTACATCATAGGTAATAGATTTATCAATTAATTCGAGGAATAGACGCTGTCGTTGTAGTCAATAATGCTTTTTCACTGCTTTTTTTCTCATGATTTCTTTGAAATCTGATATTTAGCCAATGAATTGTACTTCTACTGTTCCAGTAACAAGGATGTCATAAGTAAGTGAAGATTCTGCGGAAGGTTCATCTCTAGGTATCGGGAAATGCTTTAAAAAATCCTACAGCTTCATTTTGATGTGTGCTTTAGCCTCTTGTTGGCTCAGGTTTACTTTACCGGGCCAGTGCACGCCACATCTTCAGTATAGCATCTGTTAAAGGTATCCCAGTCCTGGACATTCCACACGTCATCCAGCATCTTCATCAGTCGCGTATTTTCTTCAACGCTCATTTGACCGCCTGCAGTGATAAGAGATAAAGATATCTCTTCTTTAGATTGACTGACTAAACAGAAACATAAATTATTTGGTGCTGCAGATTTCGCTAGTGACTTACATATATTGAAGTGATAATCTTAATTTATCGCTAGCGATAAATTAATATAACACTAGCGATATTACTAGCGATATTACTAGAGATATGAAGTCATCAGAACTTTATGAGAAACCATTTTCTTCAGTTAATAAAACAATATTAGTGCTTGATGATGAGTTGGAGATTGTCACACTCATCAAACATTTGTTACAAAGACATAGATACCGCACATTTGGATTTACAAACCCTTTGCTGGCGTTTGAACATTTCATGCTTAATTCTAAAAATTATTCTCTGATTATTTCTGATGTAAGGATGCCTGCAATGAATGGATTTGAATTTGTAAAGAAGGTGAGAGAAATAGTTCCATCAGTTAAAGTAATACTCATGTCGGCATTTGATATCAATGATCCGGTGTATACGAGTTTGTCATCTTCTTTGAACATTGATGGGTTTATTCAAAAGCCATTTTCTCTAAAAGAAGTGATATTTACTATTATAAAGCAACTTGACAAATGAAACCAAACAAAGATCACCTTTATACATTTCAACCTATATTCTTCTTTATGATGTCGTAGTGTTGATACGGAGTGAAAACTAACAAGCGATATTAAATTTGTCCAGATTGGATTTAACCTGCGATTCTAAATACTTCTAAAATAGATTTTTCTGGAATTCCTGCAAAATGTTTGATATTGTTAATACGCTCTTCTTGAATTGCTGCTATCACCTTCCCATCTTTTACCAATACTGCACCACTATCATAACCATCATTTATTCCAAGAACTATATGCTACTTTTAGGCATGTTCTTTCTTTATTATATAATCGCTATAAAGTAGCTGATCTACTAAGTATTTTAGAAGTAGTTCTAAGAGAAAAATCAAAAAAGATTTGAGCAAGATGAACTTGAGAGATCATGTTGACTATAGTGTGAATACGAGTTTAGTCAATTAATCAATCAACAACTTAAAATAAATAGGCTAGTATAGGATTTACATTGCACCAGAGGATTGGTTATATTGTATCCTATAACTTTATATGAAGTTATTTTGGATTCTCTAAATTCAAATTATTATTTATAGCATCCAAAATTGCCTTTGCCTGTTTGTAATGTACAGCATCAATCATTTTTCCTTCAAGTTTAACTGCACCTCTGTTGACTCCTTCTTCCATTGCTTCACCCAGCGCTTCCACTACTTTCTTTGCCCATTCAATTTCATTTCTGTTTGGGACAAAAATTTTGTGAACTGTTTCTATCTGATTAGGATGAATTATACTCTTTCCTGAATATCCTAATCGCTTTGCAATTATAGCATCATTTCTTAACCCATCAATATCGTCTACTTTTTGCCAGATGCCGTCAATAGATGCAACTCCTGCAGCTCTTGCATCAACAGGAACTTTGGCACGAGCATATGCATATCCAATTCCATCATTTTCATCATAATCAAGACGCATATCATAAAGAAAATCAAAAACTCCAAAAACTAACGCATTTACTCTTTGAACTGTCTTTGCTATGGAATAAGCATTAACCACGCCTTTTGCAGTTTCAATAGATGGCAGCAATTTGATACTGTTCTTTTCAATTCCCCTCTTCTGCTCAAGAGTAGAAATAAGATCTACTAACGTGGAAAATTCAATTTCGTCATTTACCTTTGGTATGACAATGCCATCAATTCCTTTGCGAATTATCGCGTTCAAGTCTAGAGGTGCTAGACCAGATTCAAAGGAATTTATCCTGATATAGATATTTGATTTATATTCTGTCCTTTGTGTCAGCGCCTCCATAATCGTCTGCCTCGCAACAGCTTTTTCATTTACAGGGACAGAATCTTCTAGATCAAAGCATATAATATCCGCATTTACTAACTTAGCTTTATTAATAAAGCGCTTGATGTTGCTAGGAACAAATATCAGACTTCTGAACATCATCGATATATATTAAAGACAAGGGAAGGAGAAGGAAGATTAGAGTTTCTGTGGTGTAGTTAGAATTTTTCCAATCTGTTCAGCATTAGCCATCATTATATGGCCTTTTACCATGTCACTAAAGGGTAGAATTGTATGAATGATGGGCTTTATCTTGCCCTTGCCTGTCCAATAAATTACATCTTCTAGTTCAGCTTTAGTTCCCTGGGTGGAGCCAAGCAAGTTTGTTCCTTTGAAGAAGAGATATCTCAAGTCAATAGTTGAATCGTAACCAGTAGTTGCACCTGTCGCTACAAGAGTTCCAGCCATCTTCAAAAGGGCAACTTCTTGTGCAAATGTTGCTTTGCCGATATGTTCAAAGATAACATCTACGCCTTGTTTCTTTGTAATCTCTTTTACCTTCTTATGCCAATCCGCTTCTCTGTGGTTAACTACATAGTCTGCGCCTATCTCTAAACATTTGTCCATCTTTTCTCTGTTACCTGCAGTAGCAATGACGGTGCAGTTGTATAATTTTGCAATCTGAATTCCTGCCATACCTACTCCACTGGTCCCACCCATGATCAGGACTGTTTGACCAGGCTTTATCTTGGCTCTGCCTACTAACATATGCCATGCAGTCATTCCAACCATTGAGATTGCGGCTGCGTCATCAAATGATATATTGTCCGGTATTTTGACAACGTTTACTTCTGGTAGATGTGTATATTGAGCAAAACCACCCCACAGTGGACCCGTCTGGAATCCCCAGACTAATCTATCATTGCAGTCATACTCTCTCCCAGATGTACACATATTACAAACTCTGCAGCTTATGTTAGAATGTGAGACAACTCTATCTCCAACCTTGAATTTTGTAACATCTTCGCCAGCCTCTACTATAGTACCTGCCACATCGCTACCAGAAATATGTGGTATTGGAACTTTAAGCGGGTCTCCCCAAATAGCCCAAAGGTCATTATAATTGTATGATGCTGATTCTACCTTTATCATAACTTCGTCAGGTTTCAATTTTGACATGTCAATATCTTCAAGCTTCACAACTTTTGTAGGATCTTTATTATATTCCCGAAATACCGCTGCCTTCATAAAATTGAAACGATGTCAAGACTTAATATAGTTAACTAACCCAAATCGCTGATTTTAACAAGTTAGATACAATGCCTTGTCACGTTAGGAACGACCACCTACGTCTAGCCCTCAATATACTCATAACTGGGTTAGCTTTGATGTAGGAGTAGCATCTGTTTGTGGGAAACCAATTTGGGTTTTCGAAGAATTTGGCTCGATTATTCGATTTCCGGTACCTTTTGTTACAGACTATGCACAATGTACCCCTGAAAGCGTCGAACACCTGCAATACTATGGAAGATTTTTTCAAGATAGAATAATGTATAGAACTAATGATATTCTCCCTGTTACAACGTTCCAGTGTGAATATACGGATTGTAAAGCAATATACAACTGGAGCACTGCCCAAAGATTTAACTGTCCTGTATGCAGAAGACCTACCCCAAGAGAAGCGAAGGATTTACAAAACCATTTTACTTTCCCTCCAACGTTGTATAGACATATGAAGTAAACGAAACCTACAGCTTCTGGTTCTTAAATGCTCCAAGAAGATTTGCTATGAAATTCCATTATATTGATTTACACTGTGGGATTATAAAGAAAAGTCTAAAGCTAATTGTGTAAGGTAATATTATGTGAATGACATTTAAGGATTTACAAAAGTTAATCAAATTACAATCAGATTCAGAACAAAATAAACTAGTTGGGATAGCGCACAATAAGCCATTCTGGATCTGGGACATACAGGAGCATAAGCTGGAAGATATAAGAACAAAATGAGAGTGCTGCTTTAATCACATAATTGGCTTACCAACAAAAGACGGATTAGAAAAACCAATTTTCGATTAC
>Ga0157307_1000021_pt1 | contig 10503 bp, 11 predicted proteins | sample NitcycUS178409R2_FD_113738 | JGI IMG/M metagenome (GOLD analysis project Ga0157307, IMG submission 113738) | Soil microbial communities from Arlington Agricultural Research Station in Wisconsin, USA - Nitrogen cycling UWRJ-S178-409R-2 | ecosystem: Environmental > Terrestrial > Soil >... | reverse complement strand
GGACAAAGAAGTTGAATATATATCTAGTACTTACGATATATTATCAGTGTTTGCAGTGCCATGCAGTAGAATCTTACATTACAAATAATAGTCTTGTAAACTATGATGATCATGAGCAGTAGTACTAACAACATGAGTATTGAATCTGTACCTGTATCTAGTCTTATGATTGACAATGTAAAACTAGCTACGGAAAACCAAACTATACGAGTAGTCTGTAGAATGATGTATGAAAATAAAATTGGTAGTATAGTCATTTTAAAAGAGAGTACCTATGGTAATGCTGAAGGCGAAAGACCAATAGGCATTGTTACGGAAAGAGATATTGTACACCTAATAGGACACTCTGATCCGCCTTTAATTGATGCACCAGTATATAAAGTAATGAGCAGTGCTCTAATTACAATAAATCCAAATAGCTCGATAAGAGATGCCATGGAAAGCATGCTACAAAAAGATATTCGCAGACTCCCAGTAGTTGATAACAAAGGAAAATTGGTAGCTATAATCACAGATAAGGACATATTTAGAACAATAGTAAAGAACCAGTCCTTAGTATCCAGCTTTTTAGGCGATCAGATATTGGTAGACCAGCAATCAATATATGGCAAGTTTACTGATTACTGGTTTAAAGATCTACTGCATACATCATAAAATGTTTGACTATAAGTAAGTATTGATTGGCAAATTTAAGGAATGAATTCGTATGAACCGCAATATATCTCTGGAAGATATTCTGATTAAAGATGCCGCTCCTCAAATTTTCAGACGACCATTTCTATTTGTTGAACCAAATTCGCGCTTATTGAAAATAGCAACCTTTCTTGCAATAGGGCCCCAAATCTATGTAGATGGATTGGTAGTAATCGATAAAGGAAGAGGTAAAGAAGAACCTGTAGGAAGAATTAGCAGCAAACAGATTATTTCCAAGATTTTAAATTTAGGCTATCCGGAGTGGTTAGAGCTAAAGGCGTCACAAATAATGGATAGTTTTGTAGGAACTATAGAAATGGATTCACCCTTGAGTACGGCATTAGAAATCTTTGAGAAAACAAGGTTTGCTTTTGTTCCCATAATAGCAAAAGATAACTCAGTAGTAGCAGCATCACTTTCCATAAGAGATATTCTACCTTTAATAGCAAAATCAAATATCGATAGACCAATAAAGGATCTCTGTTCTCCTCTAATAAGTGTGGATAAAAACACCAGTATTAGAACTGCGTTAGACTTTATGATGAAAGAGGGTATACGAAATATAGGTATAGAGGACAATGACGCCAATAACAATAATAATAAACTACTTCGCATTATAAATGATAGAAAGATACTAGAGTTTCTATTAAGTCATAATGGAAGAGAGATTATGCAGAGGGACGGTATGGCGGGTTTGGCAGATATTAATATTATCAATCATTTGGACATGATATCCGCAACGAAGATTAAATGCTATACTACTATAAGCAATGCAGCAGAACTTTTAATGGATATACACAACCCATGTTTGATTTTAGAAGAAGGACAAGGTAATTCCATAGTGACACCTTGGGATATTGTTATGAGAACACTGAGGTCAAACCTTGCTGGCATCGAAGACGGTGCGACAACGAATTAAAAAGTATTGGCTTTCAATTTGCTTGATAAGGATTTGATTTCTTGATATATTTGAATATAATAATTTCTATAGATTTATGCCCTTCTATTCTCTTTAATGTTTACTCTCCTGGTAGGTAGATGTGATTTACCTGCCACCCCCACATCTGCTTATGCAATATAAGATAGTCTCGCTTGATTATCTCTGATGGCTTTTATTTTGTTCCGTACTAGTTCCGCTTCTACAAGTAAAGATCCAATATCACAGGAGAGATTTGGAACAAGTCTGCTTACTGCTTCTGAAACTATAGCTGCTGCACGAAAATCTGGAGTATCTTTTAGTACATTAACCAAAAAAACAATTACATCCAAGTTTCTCAAAGTCCCTTCATTTAGCAAAATGGCTGGAATTCCAGTTACGCTACCGCTTCGTAAATGTGTAAAATAATTCGCATATTCTTTTATTATTTTAGCTGCTGAAAGTGTACTGGAAACTGCAAAGACTTCTTCTGGTTTGCTAGTGTTATCATTGATGAGGATATCTTTACTATCTTTTTTGTTTTCCTCCATATTATAATATTTATCACCTCCATCACTATTTGTACCGCTCTCGCTGTTCTCATGGGAAGCTGATGATGATACTATACCTTCAGCGCTAATAATCAACCTACATTCATTCTCTGTTGCCCATTTTAAAATTGTCTTTGCTACAGCTTTTTGGATAGACCTATCAATATTAAGCTCAGAAATAAAGAACGAAACTTTTAATCCTTCGTTTACATATATCCTAGCTGGATATTGCGGTATATAGTTGCTTACTATCGATACCGGAGGAAAGTATGGTGAATCTAAAACTGCGACAAGTTCCGTAACTGTTGAACGTATAAGACATTCTGAGGCAATGGCATTAACAAGGCCAGTACTTGGAAATCCATCTAAAACTATTCCGCCTTTGATGTTAAGTCTCTTGCCTTTATTTATTCTCCTTATTTCTATTGCCTTTTCTTCAGTCAATTACAACTATACACACTGTTAATCAACTTTTTATCATTATATCCTTTATGTTATCACATTCAATTATACTCGAGATTCGATAGAAGCTGAATTGGGAAAAGGAAATGCCTCTATCAGCAAACGGGAGGTTCTTGAATCTTGAAAAGTAAGACACAACTCATTATCATCAGGGTAGTGACTCTAAACTCTGTAATAGAATAAAGTCAAAACTTGCAATATCGTGAATATATATATAATTATTACTGCTATTACTGCTTAAATTTAGGACTTATTTAATATTATAAACTAAACAAAATATAGATTGGAACTTCCAGATAACGTTATGAGTATTATGTGATTTGATTATTTTTTTAAACTTGATATTGTGTTATTCCGACGTAATTCAGAGAAGACTACTATATTACACCGACATGCCCGGCACTTTTCAAATCGTCTGCTGACTTTTTTTTGTTACAGCTAACCGTGATTTTTGCAGCTGCCTATAGCTCAGTTATGCTTTTATCTCTACTCTACTTGTCACGCTGGCTTATAGACTCACTTTATAGAAATTGAAATAACTCTCCAATTACAAGATTAATTTTATTATCTCTTCTTTATTTGTCTAGGTTTCACGAAAAATAAGGATGATAACTTAAAGCACACAACATTCTTCCTTATTTTCACATTTGCAATTATCAGGTTCAAGTAGGCATGAAGGACAGATGATAATACCGCAGCCAACACATGTATTGTTATACTTATTGCACGCCCAGTGATTACACTTATCTGTAGCCATTATCCTTTGATCTTACCTAAGGGTTAATGAACTTTAAGATTTCGCATTGGGATAGCAATTCATAATAAAAAAAGGCAAATGGTAATGTGTGAATTGCTCACTTGGGAGATGTACATTAAGGGATTTTATTTCTGACTCCCTACAAGGGAGTAATCCTTATTTGTTGTTCGCTACAGATAGTGTTTGTATAATAAAATATGACGGTACTGGATCCAAACATTCTAAATCCGTTTACATTGTTGGATCCACATATTTCTCATCTTATTAGCTTGATAATAACCATTGCATCTATCTCTTTGTCATTTATAATTTCATGGCATTTTTTCAGATCCTATAGATTTTCTGGATTTGGATATCTGTTAGGATTACCTGTAGGTTTTACATTCATTGCCTTATCGTTTTTGTTTGAGCACTTGAGCTTAATTTATTCAAACAATGATTTAGCGTATCCTGCTTTCTTTTGGATTCAGTTAGCATTACAATCAGAAGCATTAGCATTAATTGCTCTATCATATCGTTTCAAAAATAATGAAGATGCTGGTCAGTATAATATTGGTGATAATCTACTTACATCAACAGAACGCCATCAAATTAAAACGTCTGTTAAACGAGATATTTTGAGCAGTAGCTTACCTATGGTAATGATTGCAATCCCATTTATAGTACCCATATCTGAATTGGTTTCAGATCCAGATTTTAATTATCCTGCGCTTGCAGATATGAGCTTTTTTATGCGGTTATACAATATGGCAATATTTGGATATATATTTAGTAGTTCTGTTCTGTCACTAATAAAAGCAGCAAATATAAGGTTGCTTTATATCCCAGCCGCTTTTGCATTCCTTTGGCTTGAACAATATTCTCTGACTATAACATATTTTGATAACAGCATAGTTGCATTTATTGGTTCATTAATAGCACGTTTAGCTGGATTAACATTGTTTGTGTATGTAGTATACAATGTAACTTCTAAGCAAAGAAGGAGAAAAATTGAAATTGAAGCAAGAAAGAAGACATAAACTTCAACTCTTCAATGCTATACTTTGCGCTATCGAAGAGGACATAACTATTAATAAAACCGCAAGACCGACTCGTATACAACACTATTCTAGGTTATCATATGACAAGATGATGAATCACTTCATTGAATTAGAACAAAAAGGGATGATATACCGCACCGGTGACGGCTTAGTATCAATAACAAACAAAGGTAAAAAATTTATCAAACAATATGATGAGTTGATAAGCTTAATCGAAAATGTGGGTTTGTAGAAGAAAAACACAAGAGAAGACATTTTTAAGTATGTGAATAGACAAAACAACCAAAGAAGATGATATCCTCAATGGTACGGATTTACTGGAGAAGACAAGTTTGAACTAATGGTGAATTTGTTAAAAAACGAGCAGTTGTATAGAGTAGTATGTTTGTGAGTTACAAGTTAATATATGTACATCTGTATATGCAATCATTTGCCTAACGTCTGAGAAGATATGACAACTCTAGGATACCTTAGCGTTATTTTCTGTAAGGATGAGACCCTTCTGAATAGACCTTTAGTTACAGATCTGCTTGTCTCTTGTTCCGCTATCCTAGTGCTTTGCAAGTAAGTTTCTTTGCATTATATTTATCAGTCATTGGTAACACCAACCAACTACAGTAAGAATTAATGCATTTATTTTTTAATTTAATTGTTTCTGCTGTATCGCGTAAACTAGCGTGTTATTATATTACTTTTGGACATTCTGTTTTGCAGGCTGCACAGCTAATGATATTTTAGCTTTTTCTATTTCCTTTCTAGCTTTTAACTTTGCTTTATATTTCAGATTTCGTGGCTTTGTCCTTAATCTATATCCACAGCATGGGCACCATAATCCATCCCATTTGATAAATAGCTCACATATCTGACAGCGTTTCTGTCCCATAGCATAACGACCTAAATGGACTGGTTTTTGTGCTTTATGGCGAATACATATACCTTTACAAGTCATTTTCTTACCATTCTCTTCCTTACTTTGGTATAAAATGGTAGGAGCTATTATACATACTTTTATTAGACAAAACATAACCTTCTAAACTAATATTTGAGAAATATTTCGCAATTTGCGATTCTATTATATTTTTTTGCATATAATAACATGCTTTTCATTCTATATATAACATTTACCTCTATGAATAATATTATAAACTATGGCTCAATATGATGTTAAAAAAATGCGACTTATAATTGATATATATTTGACTATTTGACTGTTTTATCTGCATACAAAGGTGAGTTTACTACAGCGGTAGACATTCATGGAAGGTTATTGTGCAGAATATAGAAACAGAGGCAAGTGATCAACAACTTCTCTAATAATCCAAATCATCACTATTGTTATTATTACCTACGACTATCCAGCAGCTGTATTCGGATTATTTCTCAGGCCTATACGGCCGATCTTATTTTGCAAGCAGACGCATATTGTAATAGGAAGATAATAGTTTACGAATATTTCTAAAGGCATATTCGCAAGTACTGTCCGCACATGACCAGCTGAAAAAATGCTGATCAAGTTAGCGACTGAAGCTATTGGGGCCTCGTGCAAATAATCAGGTTAGGTGAGATGAATAGTATGTATGGAAACTCTGTGTCTCGTAGCATTGCTTCGCTAGCTAATTCCTCTGAATTATTTGTATAAGGTCAAAACTCTTATTTTTAACTCTTATACAACCTCTGTTTGTAACAATTTTTGAGCTCATTGGAAAAATGTAGCTATAGCATGGTTTATGTTCAACTGGAAGAGAATTAACATCTATAGCCTGACAGTCAATTCCAATTTCCTCTCTTATTTCTTCTGCTAGTTTATCATTCAAAGTAATTCTTCTAATTGTAGTCTCAGGATCGGGAGGAGGTGACAAAGTCGTCGTCGTCGTCGACATCATCATTTCAGGGTCTCTGGTAAGGTAGGTTTTTGTCTTACGTGGTATATCTGATGCAATTATTATTTGAATAGATTTATGTACAGCTTCGTTTGTCTTTCTACTCAAAATAATTCCTAGCTGTTTTAGTAATTTTGCTGACAATATAGCCTTCTGTTTTCCAGTGGTATTTGTCTTTATAGACAAAAATGTTATTAATCTCCTTAACTGGTATCCCATTTCTTTACCTTTTTGTTTTCCAACAACCTTTCCTTTTTTCGATAGAATAAGGATAATCTTTTTCAGGAGGTATGTTGCCTGTACTGCTCCTACTTTTAGTAGAGCCAATATCGTTCTAGCCATAACAACAGCTATTTCTTTGACTCTGGAAGAACCCGATCTTCCTATATTCCCTTCATGAGACCATTTCATATCTATGATACTATTTTTGATGTAATACAGTTACTATATTTGTTTATAGCAAAAGACTATAGCAGTACTGTCAACAATATTATATATATATATATACTTCCCATCGTCCAACACGAATCGTATTCAAGGTTATCGTCCCAATATCTGTAGTATGTTTTTCTTTTTTTGTGCTATTTATTGTATTATGTAAATCATAATGAAGATGATGGCGATGAAACGGGCGAATACATACTTTACAAGTATTGCGTGTAAATAATATATCTCAACCGTAATTAGGTGTTAAAAACTATGGCACTTGAACTTTCAAAACGTTTCATCTTATCAACCCAAAAGTCTCTAACACTAGTATACGCAAGATAAACACAATATTTACACTAGTTTATGTTGGTAATCTGGTGTAAGCATGTATTATAAATATACTTATTGCCAAATAACAAATCACTGGTGTTAAATGACTTCATCTGCTAAGACTAAACTTTCAGTTTTGGATCTTAAAGCCTATTATTTTACAAATAAAGGCGTTGTAAAGGCAATAGATGGAATTAGCTTTGCAATAAACGAGAACGAGTCACTTGGTATTGCTGGAGAGTCAGCTTGTGGAAAGACTAGTCTCGGCAACGCCATTTTACGGACAATGCAACCGCCAGGCAAAATAGTAGAAGGCAGTATTATCCTAAATGGTATTGATATTGTAAAACTTCCATATTCTGATTTTAACAAAAAAATTCGATGGAAAAAAATTGCAATGGTCTTTCAAGGGGCAATGAATACACTTGATCCTGTTTACACAATAGGAGACCAAATGAGAGAACTCATGGAACAACACAACTTCAAAGATAAAGCTGAAGAAATAATTTCAGAATCTCTAGAACAAGTCGGGCTTGATCAAAATATAGCAAAGAGGTATCCTCACGAGTTGAGTGGTGGCATGAAACAGCGTGTAGTTATAGCAATGGCTTTATTGCTGAAACCAGATATAGTGATAGCAGACGAACCAACTACTGCATTAGACGTACTTGTTCAGGCACAAATAATCAATCTACTCAAGAGCTTGAAGGAGGATAAAGGAATGACAATAATTCTGATTACACATGATCTGGCTATCATTTCCAAGATTGCCGACAAAATTGGAATAATGTATGCGGGTCAATTGGTAGAATTTGGTAATGCTGCTGAAATATATAGAAATCCAAAGCACCCATATACTCAAGCGTTAATTTCTGCTGTTCCAAAGTTACATTCCGATAATAAACAAATGCATTTTATCAAAGGCGATCCGCCAAATATGTTGAATTTACCGTCTGGATGCCGGTTTTATTCACGATGTCCCTATGCTATGGAAATTTGTAAACAAGATCCTCCTGAAGTAAAAAATGAAACAGGTCATACTCGCTGCTGGCTCTATAAGTAATCATACTATTATAAAAACCCCATTAAATTTCTATACTTGCTTTGCTGTTCTCTTGATTATTATTTATGTTGATGCGAGGTTTTGCCTTTGTGTGGTTCTGTTTTAGGACAGATTCTTTGAGGATTTTTAATTACTTCTAAATTATCAAGAACATACGGATACTCGATGTGCAAATCAAGCATTTTAACGAGCGTTATCCATAAAAATGCTAACCAACAAAACCATAAGAAATTCATACAGGTGCGTGGAGGCCTTAGAGAGAGCAATTGCAAACAATTTCGGCAAAGCTGATCACACACCTAGCCGAGTGTGGTATTACCAACAATTCACCATGTGAATAACAATATAGCAGAAATATTGAACGGTATGCTAATAGAAACAGCTAAAGTTTAGCTAAGATTTAAATGACAACAATGAGTTATACATTATATCAGTAAAGTGGAGATTAATGTGTAAATTAATGCTAGTAGAACAGCCAACTCTATTAAGAGATAATTATAATTAATAAAGCACGTACATAGTTTTATCTAAAAGAAGCTAATGTAAATTTTAGTAGAGAGAATAGCGTTTCATAAATACGAAGTATTCAGCTTAGCTGTCGATGAATAATAGAAGCAGAACTGAAATAGTTGGAATGATTTTGGAAGCTGCGAATGGTGGAGCTAGTGACACGAAAATAATGTATAAAGCATTTCTTTCTTTTAACCAATTAAAAGAATATCTGACACTTTTGATGGAAAACGATTTATTGGAATATGAAATAGGGAAGCAATCATATAGAACAACTAAGAAGGGGACACGTTTATTGAGAATATATCACCAAATCGACGAATTGGTTGCTCCTATTGAAATATATTAGATGCTAACGTAACTTCCAATCTTATTTCCTTTTTTGAATTAACCAGAAAACCTACTTGTACAATTTTGTTGCTAGAGAGATTGCATATAATTTAGGATTTAAAACCAATCCTTTTATCTGATATAAGTAATTGATTTGTATGGAAACTGAGGATGCAAGCCATGCAAAAAGGGGATTGGCGTCAGCAAGCGATGAAACAAGGCTAAGAGTGGCAAAGAAGGGGGGAGTTTCACCCCACAATATAAGAGGTCTCGCAGCTGCAGATCCTGAAACTAGATCAAGAGTAGCAAAAGCGGGAGGTGAAGCTAGAGCCCAAGACATCGAAAGTCTTCGAGTTGCTGGAAAAAAAGGGGGGGAAGCAGTTAAAGCAGAATATGGTATTGATTTTTATCAATCAATAGGCGAAAAAGGTGGAGAATCGGTAAAAGAAAAATATGGTATTGATTTTTATCGTGAAATTGGAGAAAAAGGCGGCGGTATTGTGAAGGAAAAATATGGGAGTAAATTCTATAGCGAAATTGGAAAGCGAGGAGGAGAGACAGTAAAGCAAGAGCGTGGACCAGAATTCTATAGCGCAATAGGTCGAAAGGGGGGAGAGGCCAAGACAGAAGAAAAAGCAACAGGAGATATCTCAACCGTTTAGTAATTTATTTACATTATCCCTCACTAAGGCCTTTATAAATTGAATATATTCTGAATCACCAAATTTGATGGCTACAGCTTTATTCTGTTCTACTGCTTTTTGAACGCTTTTAAGATGATAACATAATTCTGCATTTGAAAGAGTTTTATAGTAGTAATTTTTGCAAGAGCAAAATTCTAAATCCGGATCCGCCCATTGTTCATTGTCTTTTCCCACTATCGTCCAAACCTTTCTGCCACTTGGTTGAAAAATGTGAAGTTTTACTCCACCTAAATTTACTGTGCTATCTATTCGCTCGGACGTGGATGTTTTCATCAGTAAACAATTCGAATTTATATATTTAAATAGAACTAATCACAAATGCGTATACCTATTGGTATTCTACTCAAATTCCTTATGATATAACTTGATATCAAAAAAGGGAATTCGTAAAGAAGAGGTTTATTTAATTGTAGTGCAAATTAATTTTATTGTGGTCAGTATCTATCCCTTATATCCACATCCTGCGTTATTACTGGATGGCGTATGGGACAGAAAACAACATAAGTATATAGCAATATCAGATTTGCATCTCGGTTTTGAGTCTGAACTTGATGCAAAAGGGATTATGATTGACTCAAATCTCTTGCTTCATGAAATGCTCAATGAATTATTTGATCTGATCAAAATACATAAAATTGAAGGTATAATATTACTTGGTGATATAAAGAGCCATATTGGTCCTATAAGCAAGAAAGAGTGGGGTATTATTCCCCAATTTTTTAAATCACTTTCTGAATATACCAATGTTTACTTGATTCCAGGTAATCATGATAGTAATATTAGATTCTTAGCACCCCTAAATATTAATATGGTTAGTAGTCGAGGGATGGTTATAGAT
>Ga0157307_1000020_pt1 | contig 10732 bp, 6 predicted proteins | sample NitcycUS178409R2_FD_113738 | JGI IMG/M metagenome (GOLD analysis project Ga0157307, IMG submission 113738) | Soil microbial communities from Arlington Agricultural Research Station in Wisconsin, USA - Nitrogen cycling UWRJ-S178-409R-2 | ecosystem: Environmental > Terrestrial > Soil > Agricultural... | reverse complement strand
GTTTTCAAAACTCTACCCGAGAATAATCCTAACGGTGATTTACTCAATAAATATCACATCTTTTCACTTTTAATTAATTGTTCCGGACTAATGACCAGGACGTTTGTAATATTAAAATATCTCTTCGCAAGAAGCCGCGCTTTGTCTACATTCCTTCCATCCTTACCTACGACTAGTCCCTTTTTCTTTGCGTCTGCGACAACTAGGGCTATTTTGGTTCCATCCATACGATCGTTTATGCGAATTTCTTGAATAATATTTGAATTGAATATATTCTTGACAAAATCAGTTGGATTCTCAGAATGTTCAACCAACTCTATTTTCTTATTAATCACGTTTTGTAGCTGCTTAATATTGGATCCCCCCTTGCCTATTGCCATTCCCATTTGTCCTTTATTTACAACAAAAATTACACGTTCCATTTTTTCATCAATTATGCAGTCCCTGGCATCAGCGGCAGTGACAGTCTGAAATAATGATAATAATCGAAATTCATCTGGAGATAACTTAATTTTTTCACTCATTTAATGTGCACCCAATAACAAAAGAATAATTCATCCAAGTATAAATAACTCTCTCAAAGTTATCCCAATTTAAGTCTATTTTAAGATTGAAATTTAGGGTATGTGAATAATAATAAAATATGGAACCGCCGTATTTTTTTTTTGATCAGAATTTCTATTATAAGAAAGAAATAATTAGCTACTCATTAACTCTTTAACTTCATCATCAGAGACATTTTTTAATGAAACCACACTGGCTCCATAAGATAAGCTGCAAAGCCTTCCAAGTAGAACGGCATTTCCGGGATATGATATCACAGAAATAGCGCTTTCTTCAGCAGACTTCTTTATTTTTTCTTCTTTTTCGGGGGTCAAGGTCTTTGAAAGTACTATTAACTTTGTGCCTTTGATGTACTGCGATACTTCTTTATACCCGGTTTTTATTTTGTTATTTTTTACACCTTCCTTCAGGATTTTTGCCAATTTCTTTTCATTCATATAATTCTCTATTCCTTGACACCCATATATAGATCAATCATTCCAGTGCCAACTGGTACAGTTGCTCCGACTATTACATTTTCAGTAACTCCTTTTAACGGTTCCACTTGCCCCTCTAGTGCAGCTCTAGCGATTGTAGGGACAGTAATTTCAAAAGCTGCCCTTGCTAATACTGAAGTCTTTGTCCCTGCTATACCGTGACGGCCAATTTGTTGTAAGTATCCCTTTGATGTCATTAAATCTGCTACTAACATAATATGTCGGATATCAACTTCCAAACCCTGTTCCTCCAAAGTATTAGTGACTTCTTTGACTAGTGCAGTTCTTGCGGCTTCAATCCCAAGAGTTTGCCATATTTCGAACACATTGTTTGTGGTGATTCTTGATACATCTATTCCTTCTACTAGTACCACTTTCGCCAAATTTGATCCAGCTGTCTGAATCACCCATTCATCATTTTGTTTTACAATTGTTACTCTTTCGATATCAGGGACTCCCTTAACACGCGCGTTCAATAATTTATTTCGTAATGTTAGTAAAGTTTGAGCATCTGGTTCTTGGGATAGGGAAACTTTTATTACTAGAATATCTTCATTTATGGTAACTTCGTATCTCTTCTTAGAACTTTTCAACACTTCATGGATTTCTTGTATAGACGTTCCTCTGTCGGCTATCTTCTTTTCAGAAAAGAAAAATGACAAATTTCCACTGTAATCAGTATCCACTTTGTTTACTAGATCGGATATCCGCGTAAAAATAATCCTTTTTGCAACTTCCAGGGCTTTTTCCCTGGATAATTTGTGTTCATCGTCAAGATAAATATCCATAGTAGGAGTAACGGGTTTCTTTCTTGCATCTACTAGCTCAATAAGCCTTGGTAGGCCTAGCGTTACATTTCTTTCTTTTACTCCTGCAAAATGAAAAGTTCTCAGGGTCATCTGTGTACCTGGTTCACCAATAGACTGAGCTGTAACAACTCCCGCTGCTTCTCCTGGCTCTATCATGGCTTTTTCGAACAAATCCATTATTTTGTGCACTACTTTCTTAATCCCAGTCTTGCTCAGTGGATAGGATAACAATGCTGCTTCAATTTCCTGAGTCAACTTAGGATTCATCTTCTCCTTGAATTTTAGCAACAAATCCTTCACTTCAGACTCACTGGTTTTAACTCCTTCATCAATAACGGATTCACTCTCTACCAGCCTAGTGATATTTACGGCATCACCGTGATCGCTTTTGGCTGGATCAATCCCATCATCCCCATAAACATATTGAATGATATTTCCATGTGGGTCACGAACAGTTAAATCATATTCAATTTTGAGGTGTTCTAAAGCATTTATGAGTCTACGCTGCATATATCCTGATTGTTGGGTACGAACTGCGGTATCAACTAGACCTTCTCTTCCTCCCATGGCATGAAAGAAAAATTCGATTGGATTAAGTCCATCTCTATAATTGGATTTAACAAAGCCCTTAGAATCTGGATTTTGGTCACCGGGCCTAAAATGTGGTAACGCTCTGTTCCTGTACCCTTTGATAATCCTTTTTCCACGGATTGATTGTTGACCCAAAGCTGCAGTCATCTGTCCAATATTTAAAGTTGAACCTCTTGCCCCGGTTGAAGCCATGATTACGCCAGAGTTGTCATCAGGAAACGATCGGTCGGCAATTTTTCCGGCTCTGTCTCTTGCTCTTGAGAGTTCATTAACGACATATAGCTCCAAGGCCTCCTCGGGGGATAAACCTCTGGTTAAAGGTAATGTACCATCATGATATTGTTTGATCAATTCATCGATTTTATTGTAAGTTTTTTGAATTACATCTTGAATCTCTTTTCGAGTTTCGTCACTCAGCCACAAATCAGAGTACCCATAACTAAATCCCTTGTGAGTAATGTAGGTCTTTAACATAACAAGTATAGCGTCAAGGAATTTTTTTGCCTCGTCGTTACCATAGTCTTTTGCAATTCGGTGAAGTACGCTATCAGGTTCTTCTGCGCCTATTGAAGCTTTATCGATTACACCTGAGATCAATTGACCGTTTTTAATGACTACATCCTTCCCTTGCAACTTTGAAGCTTTATTCCATTTTGAAGTGATTACAAAGTTGAAGTCCTTTGGTAAGAAAAGTGAAAATAACTGTTTGCCAGTAAAAAATGCCTTGCCCTCTTTCTCTAAATGAGGCTTAGGTAAAGGTCCACTAAATCCACCCAAATATGCAAAATTAGCTATTTCATCAGCAGTTAGTATGGTCTCATCTTTTGTTAATAAGAATGCTCCAGTTATGAAATCACGTATACCACCGATAATGGGTCCTCCATATCTTGGTGATATCAACTGGTCCTGAACACGCATTAACAAGGCCGCCTCAGCCCTTGCCTCCTGGCTTTGTGGTACGTGTAAATTCATCTCGTCACCATCAAAGTCTGCGTTATAAGGTGGACATACCGCCGGATGAAGCCTAAAAGTACGATATGGAAGTACTCTTACATTGTGAGCCATAATAGACATCCTGTGCAAAGATGGTTGTCGATTAAATATTACAACATCCCCATTCATCAGGTGTCGCTCCACAGTATAGCCATTCATTATTGAATCAGCAATAGTAGCTCGATCCGTGACATAGTCCAATCTTATTTTTACTCCGTCCGGCCGAATAATGTAATTAGCTCCGGGATAATTGTTAGGCCCATTTAGAACAAGACTTTTCAGTTTATCAATATTCCATGTAGAAACAGTTTCTGGTATTGTGAGCTTTTTTGCGACATCACTTGGTACACCCACGTCTGATATGGTAAGATTTGGATCAGGCGAAATTACGGTTCTGCTTGAAAAATCAACGCGCTTGCCTGATAGTGATCCTCTAAATCGACCCTCTTTACCCTTTAGCCTTTGGGTTATGGTTTTTAATGGTCTTCCAGACCTGTGATGGGCCTGAGGAATGCCCGAAACTTCATTGTCAAAGTAAGTCGTAACATGATACTGTAATAAATCTACCAAATCTTGAACAATTAAAGGTGGTGTTCCAGCTTCTTTGCTCTCTTTGAGTCTCTGGTTTACTCGGATTATATCCACTAGTTTGTGAGTCAAGTCATCCTCTGATCGAATACCTGTTTCTAGAATAATAGAGGGTCTAACTGTTACTGGTGGTACGGGCAATACTTGGAGAATGAACCATTCTGGTCGAGCAGTCTTTGGGTCATATCCTAATAGTATCAAGTCATCATTTGAAACATTTAACAGCCTCTCCCTAATGGTAATGGGTAATAACCTATTCTCCCCTACATCAGTTTTTTCAACAAAAATTGTAGGTTTTGTAAAAATGAGATCATATTGTTCTTTTTGGCAATGTGGACAAACTTTAACTTTCTTTGCTTTCTCAATTATCTCATCTTTAACGTTTTCAAGAGTAATTACGGCATAAGCGGCCTTGCTATCGCGTAAATTTTTGTATTTTTCTAAATCTTCATTACTAAGTTTAATACGATTACACGATCTGCATGTAATCAAAAGCAGTTTATGAATATCATCGATAAAGGCGATGTGTAAAACGGGTTCGGCAAGTTCAATATGACCAAAATGCCCAGGACATCTAGCAGATGTATTTCCGCAGGTAGCACATTTTTGACCAGGCTCTAGCGTTCCCAGTCTGTTGTCCATTAATCCCCCTTGAACAGGCATTCCATCTTCATCGTAAGTTTCGGGTGCGGTCACCTCAGTAACACTAAACTTCCTTACCTCGACAGGCGACCATATGCTAAATCTAATACCATCTAATATCTTTACAGATTCATCATTCATTCAAAAAGACCTCCATTGTACAAAAACAAAAAGATTAAACCTTCTCCTTTACCAATAAGCGTGGAGCGACATTTAAACTCATCATTTCTTGCAATAACAATTTAAAGGCATATGCAATTATGACACTGGAAATTTTTGCCTTGTCACCGCAGACCCTACATACATATTTTCTTTGTTTCGTATCAAAATATGATAGCAAACCACATCTCTCGCACACGTTTATCTCTGCCTTGTCAGATTCTTCTAACAATCTGTCCTTTAGCATCATAGACGCGCCATAAGCGATTAAACAGTCTCTTTCCATTTCTCCAAACCTCAACCCACCTCCGCGCGCTCTACCTTCTGTGGGTTGCTTTGTTAACATTTGAACTTGACCTCTAGCCCTGCTATGGATCTTATCGGCTACCATATGATGTAGTTTTTGGTAATATACTACTCCAACATATACGTCAACAGGGAATCTCTTTCCAGTCCTCCCGTCATACATTACTTCCTTTCCACTATGCTTGAATCCGTATGACTCCATTACATCCTTAATATCATTCAACTTTTCTCCCAAAAATGCAGAACCGTCAACAATTTTGCCTCTCAAAGAAGCAGCTTTACCACCCAATGATTCCATGAACATCCCAACAGTCATTCTAGAAGGAAAAGCGTGAGGGTTGATCATTACATCGGGGACTACGCCATCTTCCGTATATGGTAAGTCCTCTTGGTTTACAAGCATTCCAACAACTCCTTTTTGACCATGACGTGAGGCAAATTTATCCCCTATCTCAGGAATTCGCATATCCCTGACTCGAATCTTATACATCTTACCTCCTTCTACTGACTGCGTCATGATAACAGTATCGACCACACCGTTTTCCGATGGTCTAACACCGATTGATGTATCGCGTCGATATGGACCCTTTACTTCAAACTCTTTGTATTCCTCCATGAATCTGGGTGGAGAGGTTCGGCCAATCAAAATATCACCACCATTAACTACTGATTCATGCATTATCGCACCATCTTGTTCTAACAAACGATAAGATTTTTCACCACGATAACCCCGAATGTTGGCTTCAGAAGATGGGATCTCAAAAGTATCTTTCATTCCACCAGGATATTGTTTAGCTTCAGCCTCATAAACACGGTAGAAAAAAGTACGCGCTAACCCTCTATCTACAGATGATTTACTAAATACCACAGCATCTTCAATATTGTACCCTTCAAATGGCAAAACCGCTACCACACAATTTTGACCTGTTGGCCGTTCATCTAATCCCAATAAGTTTATTGCTTTAGTACTTACAACAGGCATCTGCGGATATAACATGAAATGTTGTCTCACATATGTACTTGCATTCATTAATGGAGTTGAAAACCCCAAACTTTGTTTTGCCATCGCACTCTCGTATGTATTTCTAGGTGATTGATTATGTTCTGGGTATGGAATAATAGAGGCACCTACACCCAAAATCGAAGACAAAAAAATCTCAACATGAGTGTGATCGTTTGTTATATTTCTTAATTCACTTGCAATATAACAATTTTCTTCCTCATTGGCATCTACCAGTTCTATAATCCCCATGTATAAAAGATCAGTCCATGACAAAAATTTCTTTGAAATTTTTTCGATAACTTCCTTTGTCAGTAGTATATTCCCATCTTTCACAATTGCTAGTGGTCGCAAAACCCTGCCCGAGTTACAGCTGATATACAACCTTTTTGTTGCATTGTCATTTAAGGAAGAATAGAAATAGATTCCCATGTGGGGGTGCATTCTGCCAGAACGCCTCATAGTGCGCAACCTATTTGATAAATTACGACCATCCTCTATGTATCCAATTAACCGACCATCGACAAATATCCTAGCACCTTTCTGTTTTAAATCATCATTTGTCTCGTTTACATTTTGGACACCCAATTCGTATAACTTTTCAATTACATCTGAAGACAAGACGCTGACTGATATTACTGCAGATAGTGCCAAGTTTTTAACCAAACCACAATTTGAACCTTCTGGAGTTTCGGATGGACATATACGCCCAAAATGAGTTGCATGTAAATCCCTAGCCTCAAAATTGGGTTGGCTTCGGCTTAGTGGTGACTGGATTCTTCTTAAGTGGCTAACTGTGGACATATAATTTGTTCGATCCAGAAGTTGGGTAACACCTACCCTACCTCTACCCCAATTTCCGGTAGCTATAGCATTATTTAATTTGTCAGAGATAATTCCAGGTCTGACAGCAGCTGCAACTGCGTTGATTCCTCGCTTCTGACCAGATCTTTCTAATTGATACTTCATGTCTCTAATTAAATTCCTAAAAGCGGTCCTGAACAAGTCTGCTAGCATCTGACCTGCGAATTTTATGACTTTATTCCCATAATGATCCTTATCATCTGGTTCTATCCAATTAAGGTTTAATTCAACCAACTTGCATGCTGATTCGCCTAGGAATAATGCCTTTTCGTATCGGTTATCAGGATTCTTACCAAGATGAGGCAATAGTCCCCAGTCCAATAATGTTTCCGCTCGTTTTATTTGAAACTCCTCTAGCATGCCTGGTGCGATTCTTTTGCTTATGTAGATTATGGCATCTCTGCTGGTTGCAACTTCGCCAGATTTTTCAAAAGAGGGTTCCAGCTCGTCTTGGATAGTATCATTCAAGGAAACTGCATTTGCAATATCTTTATCAGACTCCAAGCCCAAAGCTCGTACTAATATGATAAGTGGGATATCAACTGGAGAGCCTGGAATCTTTGAAACAATGGAACCATCAGGCCTCATTATCAACTCTAGTTTTGCACGATATCCAACAATCGAAGAATATACTTTTGCCTTGTATAACATGGTACCTGATGTTTCCTCGATATCAACGATGATCTTATTATACGAAAGATCCTCCAATCCAACTATTACCCTTTCTGAACCGTTTATGATGAAATATCCACCAGGATCCTTTGGGTCTTCCCCTACATCGACTAATTTTGATTCAGAATAATTATGAAGCATACAAGCGTTTGACTTCACCATTACCGGCATATCACCAATATGTATAAATCTGGATTCCAATGTTTTGCCCTCTTCAACTATGCTGCATTCCAACATAATCGGAGATGCATAAGTTAAGTTGCGTAGCCTAGCTTCAACTGGAGCCACGTGTGTAATCGAACCGTCTAACTCCATGATTCTAGGTTGCTGCATTTTTATTTTTCCCAACTTAATCTTATATGGATATTCAGCCGTTTCGATTTCTATCTCATTAACTTCGTCAATTATGCTTTGAAGCCCCCTTTCAATGAATTCATTGTAAGAATTAAGATGTTGTCTTGCGACTCCCTCTCGTCTTAAAATATCGTTTATTATAGGCCACATATCTATAGAATTGTTGCTAATACTGACTGTCATTCCCTAGATCAACCTTCTACTACATATCGGTAATATACACTTTCACCTGCAGTAGAACTCTTTCGGGTTATTTTAATAACATCACCTGGTTGAGCTTCTAACCCTTGGATGCCTTTATCAGAAGACATCATATAAGGAAATTGACTAGGTTTAGAATTGAATTTCTTAAAAACAAGTTCAGCTTCATCTTTTGTTAGAATTTCATGTTTAGGCTGGTAAATATGATCAACTATTCTTATTTCTTTCTTTTCAGCTGACAATGTACAAATCCTCCATACCAATTACTGAATCACATAATAACAAAATAAATGTCAAGTATCGAATAAAGCTGTAATCGAATATATATAATATTCCATCAGGATATACAAAAGATGGTAAAATAATCCCGAAATTCAATTGTATCTCGTTGTTAGAAATGAAATTGCGATGTTGCTATTCAAATAACAATTTCATAATAGTCTATCTGAAAAAAATATACCTCGTACATCACACCGTTATCAATAATAGCGACAATGAATAACGCACTTTGACTGCTATAGTAAATCACTCTGCAGAATTCTTATATCATATGACTGAATCTATACTAAACTATTGTGGAAGTGTGGAAGTTCGGTGTTGATTGGAATAGGCCTACTCACGATGTCAATATTAGTAGGAATATTTAGTTCAATTAACTTTGATTTTGGAGATGCATTGGCTAGTGTGAATAATGGAAATAACACTACTACTGGCACTTCTAACAATCATGACCAAATCTTTGGAAACATCATGAATGGAAATCAATATGGTTATCAATCTTTCAAGAACTATATTTATTATCAGGTCAAAACTGGTAGCATTTTGAATGCATTATCAATCTCTAATGCAGGAGACAGAATTAATAACATTCTTTATGATAATGATCAAAGGACCATCATTCTTGTATTGACCCCAAGTCAAAACAAGTCAGGTATTCTAGAAATTGATCTGCCTCGAAACATAATAGATTCGAGGATAGACGATGAAGATAAGAACTTTACAGTACTTGTCAATAACCAACCAGCAAAATATCAGGAGATAATTGACAAGAATAATTCAAATATAACATCTCCCAGTGTAGGGAGCAATACATCATCTGGAGAATATACTTTAGATAATGATATTAGAAAATTAATAATAGAATTTGGAAAAGATGCTAGAGTAATCAAAATCATCGGTACGGAACTTAATAACATGACCAGTCAAAATCAGTCCGGGTTTGGTATTTCTAAATCTAATGATATCCCAGGTGGCGATCAAAACCCCTCTTTCTTGGTACCTAGTATTTCAATCTTTCTCGGGATAATTATAGTTGTTGTATATCTGAAGTATCGCAAGAGTAAGGTTAAATCGAGTAAATAGAAACACGGGCCAATTTGCGTACTTTGGCAGTGTATCTAGGACAATGAAAAGAACATTATGTGCCTTTAACACTCAGAAACTATTATAGTTGAAAAATCAAAGATATATCCCGATGCTTTTAATATAGCTATCTTACTTGGTTGAGCAAGAGACTGAAATTATGTTACATTAAATCACTAAATGTTGCCTATCAATCAGCGGATTTTCCCTTTGGATATTAATATTTTAAAAAATAATTGCACGAACCTAGAACTTACTCTACATTCCTATCTAGGAATATTTATTAGTCCATAACCGGCTGGGTAGAAATACCCCCTTATGATTCATAAAATAATCAACTTTATCGTTTCAAATTCCTCAATATTCATCTGTCAAATTGGATTTTTAATCAAATTCATATTACTAGATAAGCAAATTCTAACAAATTCACTTGAAGCTTGAATTTAAGATAAGAATTATATACATACGTATCAGTTAACATTCTACGAAAATTTTTTTAAATTAAAATATCTAATGTGAATTAGATCATCATAATTGGCACTGGACTATAATAAAATGATTGAAATAATATTGGAAGAAAAACAGGATCTAAATTTTGAGAAATTAAAGACAATGATTGAAGAAAAAAAGACCAATGTAGGTGCAGGATATTTGACAGACCAAGGAGCTTTGTTCCTAGTCGCCGCAGATTTAGGTATTTCCCTGGAAAAAAATCCAAATTCAGAATATAGCCTCAAAGATATATTCGTAGGAGCCAGAGATGTAACTACCGTCGGTAGAATCATGACCATTAATCCAATCAAAACTTTTCTAAAAAGGGATTCAAACCAGGAATCAAAGAATAGAATTATCCATATTTACGATAAGGACTCAAATATCAAAATAAAGCTCTGGGATGATTTTGTAGATCTCCCTGAACAGCTTGACTTAAAGTTGGGAGATTTGATTAAAGTTTCAAAGGGACAAGTCAAAGCTGGGATGGATAATAAACCCATTATCAACTTGAGCGGCAATGGGTCAATTGAAATAGTTCTAGAAGATAGAAAATATGAAATTCCTTTACTCTCTGATATAACTCAAACGATCGATGATCTTGATATTCCAAAGGAAAACATGGTTATTTCTGGAAGAATCACTTCAGATCCGAGAAT
>Ga0157307_1000018_pt1 | contig 10909 bp, 15 predicted proteins | sample NitcycUS178409R2_FD_113738 | JGI IMG/M metagenome (GOLD analysis project Ga0157307, IMG submission 113738) | Soil microbial communities from Arlington Agricultural Research Station in Wisconsin, USA - Nitrogen cycling UWRJ-S178-409R-2 | ecosystem: Environmental > Terrestrial > Soil >... | reverse complement strand
CCTCAGGGGCGCGAGCAGATAACGCGATAAAACCGCGTTTCAATTTCTCGAATAAAGGCAAACCGAATCCCCCGTCACCGATATCCTACGTATCAGTCTGTGACAGCAATTTGGCCTGCTTGTTTTTCAATGCAGCTAAACGTGCGTATTGCAGCGATCAGCGAAATTATAATTCGTCGACCCGCCTACGCGAGTAATTAAATAGCCCTGCGCCGGGAGTACACCGCACAGTGACTCTATATTTTTTGGTTATGGTCCTTGGCAGGTGTCAGAAACACCTCGAAAATTTTGGGTAGCGGCGCATTCTGATCGTAGGGCGTCCGCAAGGATGTTTCCAAAGTCTCTGCCAAATTGGCCTTGCGTTCATAGTCGGCTGCGAGCTGAAACATCTGCGTGCGCGGCTTGACGTTCCGAAATGCCTGAGCCTTTCGGCTCAATTTGCGCAAGTCACATCCGCGCTCCACAGCACTCGCATTTGGGATGCTCTACACGCTGCGATTGCGGAAAAATTCCGAAATGCGCATGGCTGATAATCCGCTTTACGAGGATCGCCCCAACACACGGGAACAATTTAGAACGAGCGTTGTGTTTGGCAATTCAAAATCCGCAACAGAATACCGCATCTGCACAATCGGAACTCAAGTTATTGTTACTTTGGCTGACCGTTCTCTAAAAAGATTTTTGCTCGACATTAAATTTTTAAATGCCCAATCTGATCAAAACTGTCACTGATCCAGATAAATTCAGGCGTGGGGTCGCGTGATGAAAGGGCGTCTCCGTACAATTGCCGCCGTGATTGCCCTGGTCGCTTCGGGACCGACTCTTGCGATCGCCGTCGGATACTGGAGCGGCTATCTGAGTGACGATTGGCCCGTCTATGCACTGATCTTGATGGTCTTCTTTGGACTTCCCGCTTCTTTCTATCTGGTGACTTCCTATTGGCGCGAGCGCAACGCGCGCAACGTCATCGTCACTGGCGATACCCCCTCGGCATCACTCGTTCCACCGGAGGCTAAAAGCGACAACACAAAACTCCGCCTTGTGTCTAGCGCATAAGGCGAACGTAATCCGTCCGAACTAATTTTTGTAATACGGCACGAGGTGGGGGCCCTTGCATTCAGCTCTTCCCTGTTGACCTCCTCGACCTTTCGCAATGCGCTAGATGCAGTACGCTCAACCAAGCGATGTCTTTTGGCGCTTGATCCGGACCTTGGGTTTTTTGTTGTGTGCTATCACCGATATTTGACCACCCCCACTCGTTCGCCAACACATATTGTGTCCGAAAATTGGCTTCTGGACTCCGGAACTCGCCACTGGAACACGGCGTTTCCCACCAGCAAGCTTCGTCGCGCGCTAAAATGGCAGGCACCATGAGTGAAAAAGTAGAGCAACGGCTTCCTGTGAGTGTTGACGCGTTGAGGGTCGAAAGTTACTCAGCGACAGACGACAGTATCGTTATATTATTGCGCCCAAAATATTCGACGGCTGAAAGAGCGTACTCTATTCCTGTCGAATGCTTGCAAGACCTGATTGTCGGTTTACGACAACTTAGTTATCTGCACCCACAGTGGCGTCTGAAAAAGCCGACAGGCCGAACTGAGTCGCTACTCCCGCTCGAACCGCCCGTAGCAGTCGACTAGGCCATCAGGGCAGCAGATCAAATCTATTTCCATTTCAAGGAACCAGCTGAACCGCGCCGCGTTCGTTCCGTGAATCGGCGCAACCCCCTTACCCCCTAAGGACCCCCGCCGGTTCTACGGTCTACGGGCCACGCCATGTTGCAAGTGGGCGGCCCGTTTTCTTTTCATCTCGACAGGCGTCTGCAACAGAAGCGCGACCGTCACGTTAGCGTTATGGATCGCGCAGCGCTCCTCGACCTTTCGCAATGCGTGGTCCAGGGGCCAAGGCTTGGGCAACACCTTGGTCCTTTTTTGACGCTTCGTCCTCAAATGCAAAAGAGAGACCGTTGCTTGTGGCTTGGCAACGGCCTCTCCTACGCACAGCCGAGCACCAGGGCTCAGCCGTGAAGCCGCGAAAATTTAAATACTCAATAAAATCGACCACGCGCCGCCGAACACGGCAAATGTAAGGGCGCCTACCCAAAATGCGGTAGCGACCAGTCCAATTCCAATGAGTGCAACGGGAAGAAACTCGATTGAACGAGTTACAGTGTGGGCCGCGATTTTCAACATCGCCGCAACCTAATTTTAAGTCCCCACTTAATTATTATAGTACCCACTCTCCGGAACAGCAAAAGCAAATCCAACTGCTGGCAAGCAACACGTAGCTCGTGTTCGCGCTCCCACTACCAACGTACCGTTTTTCAAAAGCTCGTTTGTCTACAAATATTCAAAACGAGTTCGCAATCTGAACATGGAATTACCAAATAAAACATGACGATGTGGTCAGGCCACTACCACTCTTCGGGTCAGGAACGCCACACGCTCCTCAACTCGACCCAGTGGCCAAAGGCCGCGTCCTGGTGGCAAGGGCGCGGCCACTAAAATCTCGACGAACAAACCGCGAAGCCAAAACTGTCGCTTTAGGACAGTGCCGTTCTCATACGAGCGAATGGTCGAACTGAAAACCCCCAGTGCGAGCGCCCCACCACTTGCCGTAACAAACGGTGGGACTCCTAGCCAATCGCGAGCATGTTCAGACGCGACGACGTTAAGGTCCGCGGCCGACTGTTCGCGACATGACATCTACGCAGGGTGCGCTGAGTTTTGTGACGTTAGATTGCAAACAAGCTTCAATCTGCCGCGGTCAGGTTCCACGCCTCCGCACAATGAACTGACGTCGCCGCGGCACGCATTCGCAACTGCTGCAACCGCGACCAGTACGGCTTGGCACGGCCGGGAAAGGTCCGCTAGATGCGAGTTAAGGCAGGACCTGATCCCGCCTGGCGCCACGTCTCCACAAGCCGCCCTGATATCAGCGGCACACTCCTCCCTGATCTGTCCTTGTTGCGCCATCGTGTATGTTGTCGAGAGCACCACGCCCGCACCGATTGCAAAAATTATCTTTTGCATAGGCTGTCCTCCGGATGTTTTGACTAAATGCACGCGATAGCCAAAGGCGGCCAGTCAGTCCTTGCCAGGCTTATCTGGGACCGCGATGAAGCCGTGCTAGTTAGCTACGCTTCAATGCTCAATTGCTGCTCCTTTGAGCGGTACCGTCATTCGACCGATGACTTGCGCGGCCTTGCCTCCTCCTAGTTCACGAGCATTCGCTGTGCTCGTGCTCACCGGGATTTGCTTGGGAGTTGACCGTTCGATCTTTTCAAAATCCTTACGGAGGGCAATCGCAAAACCGATGCCCAAGCCGAAGGAAAGCAAAGTTATCGACGTCAATATCGTCATGGCGGCCCCTTGAGTGCCGCCCAGCCAGGAGGGGTGCTAATTCAACGGCGTTGAAATGCAGTGGTGTAAACACACCATATGCTGAAAATCACAGGTGTAAAAACCCCCGGGCGTTTCAGCGTTTCGCCCGAGGGTTTCCCGGCCACATTCTAAATTGGTTTAGGCCCTCCACCATTCTTATTGGCGGTACTTCGGTGACGGCGGTTTTCAAAAACGAGTAATCGTTAGCCGCACGTCCGCGAATCTCATAAGGCTATGTCACGCCGACAAAGTCGCGCACAAGGAGCAAGCGACCATGACTGACATAGCAACCGCAACACCGACAGCCACAGCGAAGCCCGCGGCAGCCAGGCCGACGACCCGAAAGGCGATCAGCACAAAGCAATTGGCCCATGCCTTGGCGAAAAAGCATAAGTTCACCAAAAAGCAGAGCCAAGAAATTCTTAAGGATCTTGCCGGCTTGATCACTAAACACTTGAAGAAACGCGAGCGGGTGAAGATCGCCGGACTCGGGAGTCTGCAAGTGCGGAACCGTGCTGCCCGCATGGGCCGTAATCCGGCAACGGGTGAACCGATCCAGATCAAGGCCAGCAAAAAGGTCGCCTTCCGCGTCACCAAAGAACTCAAGATGGCGATCTGATGGCCTTGGGTAGCCGATCATAGATGAACTAATCGTGGTTTGCGGCTGTGCCTCTGTGCGCGTTTTAATCTCGCGATGGAACGCGCTGTCGATGACTTGAAAGACCCACCGTGCCCCGAGTGCGGTTGCATGATGTGGCTCAAGCGGATTGAACCGATCAAGCCCGGCCGCGACGAGCGCACGTTCGAGTGTCCACGATGTCTGTACTCCGAGAGTTTGGTCGTGGAGTTCAGTTAGGACTGCCCACTTGCGTTAGTTTTTTCGGTTTGGGTGCAGTGTTACTGCACTTGTTTGCCTCGACTCAGTCACAACAGACGCGGCGATGACGCGGCTTGCGTCACCCCCTTTGGACAAATTAGACGCGAACGGGTCCGCTTGCGCCTGGGCGGCGGCTTGTTCCCCTCTGCGTCATCGCCACCATTTTACCGTCTGATCAACTCTAGTTAACCGCAACTCGCGAACGGTGTCGTGGTGATGTTTTCAATGGTCCCCGGCGCGCGCTAGATGGACGCGCACTACGACACACAACTCAACCTTCCGCGCCGTGGTGGATCGGCCCCCCATGGCACATCGATCCCAACTGCGGCGCGGAAACTTTTTTCAACGCCCGTGGAGCTGATGCCGCTTCCTCCTCCACCCCAATAGCCCCAATGCACCGAGACCTCCGACTTCTATGCCGCGGAGTTTGTGACTTTTCAATCTATACGCCGACCTGCAATTGACGCACGGCACATCGCCCGGAGTGCGGTCAACTTTTCTTGGCTGCATTTTTTTTCGAGATAACCCACCGCATTACCGCAAGCGGGAATTCCGTTAACCCGACAACAAATATTGGTCGGTTAGCGTAGAAATAAACCAAACCCACAGGAGAAGTTGATGGACGATTCAACATCTTCGGCATCCTCTAATCACCCAGTGAGGCCTTCGTTTCTTGACGCTCCTCCTGAGACACCAGATGTTGAGAAGGCAATCAGCAATTTGATAGAGCAAGCGATTCCGAAACACTCCCCTCAGATCGAGAATAGTGCTGAACGAATCAGATCCTCCATCGCCCGGTCAACTTCAGTTTCAATCGATGGATTACAGGGGCTAACGTCCGAGCTTCAAGAACTGCAAACGTTTCTGAATTCCGAAGTTTCCCGCGTGCAGGGTGAAATCGAGAGCGCATTGTCAGGAATCAAGATCATAATGGAGACAATTGCTCCCTGGAAAAGCCCGTCGATCTCGCCAGCATCTCCAATGAGGGCGACGTCGTTCCTCAGCCCGCGCATTAAATCGCGCGATCAGGGCTGATCTCTTCTGATGCAATCGGTTGGTAGGCGACCAACAGCCACTTCATGTCGCGACAGGACTGAAGTCACGCACTCGCGCGATGAACAAACCGCGAAGCGCCGCCTAGAACGGAAACGAAGCGCGGCTCGCTAGGATCCCGACAGCATCGACCAGACTCGCTCAACTGCGAGAGCCATAACGGTGGTAGTCCACAAAATTGTGGCAATCAGGCCGGCGCCGACCAACATGATGGGAAAATTCTTAGTCGTCAGACTGACAACATGGCGCGCGATTTTCGACATATGCCTACGAACCCAAAGCGCCACAAAGCCCATAAAGCACCTTGTGGTACCAACAGCAAGGACTGCCGGAGATTTAATAATAATGTGCTGGCGGCGTACGGCAGCAAAGTGTTGGACGGGTGGCGCCCTCAAGCGGGCTATCAGATCAATGCCTCACTAAGCCGGTATCACGGTTGCAAGCATAAGGAGCGTGCCAACGGCTAGTGTCAGACCAAAGATCTCTTGCGCATATTCTCGTACCTGAAGCATGGGTCCCCTCCGATTCCTGGAGCGGATCTTAATTTAGTCTTTTCTCGGAATCTGGCTGTGACCCGCGTCACACGATTTACGATTGTGGATGAAAGTGAAGCCAGGCACGCAGTTGTCACATCGCCGTCGAGGGCCAGGATGTCGCAGAAGGCGGCGTGCACGATCCGGACGCCTGCCTTTAAAAAAAGCCAGTTCAATAACAAAAAGAGGGCCGCGCTCCAAGCCTTGGCTCAGGCACGGCCCACCTCTGCTCTGCCGTTTGCCACGACAGCAGAACGAACCCAATAGCAGCATGCGAAACCCCGAATGGACCGCACCGGTGGCCCGTCCACTTGTGGATATCCCCTGAGGAATATGCGTCGGTACCTGGGGTTTTAAGCTTTGGTTTGCCCAGAGTGGGAACCGGACGGCGGTCGTCGCGCGAAATGCCACAACTGTGCGGCGACTGCCGTACCTCATCACGCGGTCAAAGGCCTCTATGGCGATGACCGAACCGCAAAGCGACACTAAGACAGAAGCGGCAGTCGTTCGAACGTTGGGGCAAAGCAAGCGCGTTGGTCCGCAAGCCAGCTCCGTCTCAAGAAAAAATCCAGACTTTCTTCAAGATTTTTGTGTGCAGAACGGCTACCGGCAAGTTGGGTGTCTGTTTTCAGAACATCTGCGGGGTCGTCGCACGCCACATCGGCGGCCCCGCCTCTCTTTTTGAGGACGGGATGCCTGACACGTTGACGCTTTTGCGGACGGCAATTTGCCTCGGAGGGCACGCGCGCGTAATCCGATCAAATCGAGGCTCCTCCACCTCAGCAGCCCCAACGCGCCGAGGCCGGTAGAAGTGGAATATCCGCTCAGGGCCAAAAGCGGACATCGCACACGAACCAAAAGAAAAGACCGCCTCGCGGCGGTCTCTCCGAAATCTGATCAGGTTCTTTTATCGCGCAGCGAGCGCGCTTGCTTTCTTCTTCCTGCGCCACCCCACGAGCCCCAATGCACCGAGGCCGCTGGCAAAGAGCGGAAGCGCTGCAGGAAGCGGCGTTGCCAGATCTTGTCCGCCACCGCGCCCTTCTGACAAGCTCAGGTAGGCGTGCGTCGTGATCTTGTGGTCCAAGATGATCGCTTGGCCGCCCTGAAAATCAACCGTAATGATGTTGCCGTCGGCCAACGTGATCGTGTTGGGAACACCCGACGACCACGTCAAGTTGCCGCCTATAATCGCGCCGAGAATGAGCAAGGCGGATCCGGAGCCGGAACCGGTGGTGCCTCCCGCGCCGGGCGGCGCGGAGAAAGCTAACGATGTCCGTTAAAGACGACCGAGCGTTTGGTGATTCAGTATTGTGACGGGGCAATCAAATACCTGAACAAAAACAAAGTTTCGCAAACGATGTCGTGGTGGTGTTGTCGATAGCCATTGGTGCGGTCAGATGACAAGTAACGGTAAGGGCAAACGGAATTGTGCGCGGGCCGCGGATGGTACGTTTATCGCTTGGTGTGTTTGACCTGAAACGAACCCTCAGCCCGCTTTCTTTTCGTGATCCTTGGTCTTGGGCGGTTGAGTGACACTGACGGGGTCGGACCCCGTCATGGATTCCTCTAAGCCCTGCTCGAGTTTCCGTTCCATCGCATCCTTGGGCTTTTGGTGTTCAGGTTTATGCTTCACATCCGGGTTGCCGCCGCGCTTTTCAGTCGCCGGATGTGCCATCTCGTTCTCCTTACCAATGTGTAGTGGGATAACGGCTTGGCGGTGCCTTGGTTCAGGGCCGGAACAAAACTTAAACGGTGGCCGGACTTTCCGCAGAGCCTCTATCGCTGCCACCCTCGCTGAGGTTGGTACTTTCTGATTGCCCACGCATCTACCATCTACGGGCCACCGAGCTGACGGGGAAAATGGACAAACCGGCAATTGGGACAGACCAAATAGAAATGCGCTTTTTTGCCATTGGCAAGAGGATGAACATCGCGCGGCTACCCCCATATCCTTGGTGCAAGTAGTACTCTAACCTTTTGCGCGGGTGCTCTAATACCCCCCATTGACGAGTGGCATATCGCTCCAAGTGCGACCAACTTTTAGTAGCTGTATTTTTTCGAGATAACCCACCGCATTTCCACAAGGTTTTTTGCCGCGTTGAATCGCCGCATTCGCGCCGGTTTGAAGAGATGAATCGCACCGTGCCGATGCGTGCGCGCGAAAGAGTTTTTGATAAGGCTGTGTTTATTAAAAACTGAGAGTCTCACGACAGCACTTTTTAGCGAGGGCACCGTACAAGCGGCCCGCATGGGACAAACCACCTTGCACTTCGCCGCCATCTGGTTCTCCGCGTGGGGAACGCTGATGACGTACAATAGGATTACACACGAGGCTCGACATGCGTCGGTCGCGTTTCACCGGCCCAATTGCCCGCAATGTGGCGAGTTGATGTGGTTGGCACTCATTGAGCCGGACGAGCCAGACCATGATCGTCGTACCTTCGAGTGTGCGAACTGCGAACACCTTGAAAAAATAGTCGTGAAGTACCGGTAGCCCCCCGTCGGCCGAACGAGGACACCCCCGAAACAAGAACTGTCGTTTTATGACAGTGCCCATTCTCTTTCGAACGTAGGCCAGCAAAAGCCCCCGGCACTTCGCCCGAGCGCTTTCGTAAATACGGGGATGTAAAAATACGTATCGAAGAACGGCGGAGTATTGGCTCTTCGTCCCCACCGCGCCGTTCCCCGCCACAAAAATCAACGCCAAAGGCGTCCGTTATGAAGCCGGTTGCCCCGGCCCACCGCGGCATAATTGCTTTCAATGGCTAAAGTTCCATTACGCAATTTTGTGAAGTGTGGCGCACGCGCCATACCGCTCTACTGCGGCACCGCCCTATAGTTGTAGACGGAGCGGCTGGGGGGCGGTCCCTTCCGCTTTAGGCGACCTCAGTCGAGCAGAAGCCACACTGCTGCGATTGGGGTCGCTTACGTCGCTGAATGCGGCAAGGCTGGTCCCCGCAATCGGAAAGCGGACATTTCCAAATCGGCATTATTCTGCTCTGTCATTCTCAAGTCTGATTTTGAACGACCGAAGCATGTCCCAACACAAGTCGATCGTTTCCAAAAAAGTGGCCGACGACAGGGCCACCACGCCGACAGTCGGCAGGCAAAGCAACTCACGATCTGCGGGGACCGACGGTTAGTGAGGGTGTTATGCGCAACCCCGGCGCCGATTTGTAAGTGTTGCGGCGCGAATTTTATTTGTCGCCAGGCGATTCTTCGTTGCGCCAATCCGGCTCAACCGCAGAGACTAGTTACATACGAGCCGCTGTCCGCCCGCGCTTGCGTATCCACTCGCCGATCCCCCTACCCTAGAAACTATCGCAACCGCAGAAGAATGCCTCGTTAAGCTCTGGCGGCTCGAGCCTGGCAGCCCCGTACTCCCCGTGGGCCCTGACTGACGGGGCGACGGGAAACCCATAATTAACAAGTTTGGCACACCAATAGCCTGGGGGGACGCTGCACATCCCTCGGTTTTACTGCGCCCGAACCGCAAATGACCGAGCCATCCACTAAATCGTCGACACCGGCCGACGGCACCCCTGCCGTCGAGTCGCCGCCGCTCGCGCCCGATGGGACGCCGATCTGTTACGTCGTCGATGATGAGCCGAGTATCCGGCATTTCCTGTCGCTCGTGCTGCACGGTGCCGGTGTCGATACAGTTGAGTTTCCCGACGGCGCCAGCATGCGCAAGGCCATCGAATCCCGGGCGCCCGCACTCGTTTTTATAAATATCTCACTTGAATCCGCGGACGCGATCGAGACGGTCGTTGCCCTCGGCAAGTTGCGCTTCCGCGGCGCTGTGCAGCTGATGAGCACACGCGGTGCGGCGGTCCTCGAGCACGTCAAGGGCATCGGCGCACAGCACAAGCTGCAAATGCTGCCCGTGCTCAAGAAGCCTTTTGAGACCGAAACGATCGTCAAGCTCGTGCAGGATCTCAAGCTCGGTACTCCGCCCGCAGTCGCAGCCAAGCTCGAACTTGATGACGCGATCAAGAACAAATGGGTGGAGTTCTGGTACCAGCCCAAGATTGCATTACGCAAAAAGCAGCTCGCAGGTGCCGAGGCCTATGCGCGCGTACGTCATCCCCAGCATGGCATGGTGCTTGCTGGAGCGTTCACCGCCAATGCGGCCGAGCCTGCCACCGCCAAATTGGCCGAGCTGGCGCTTGAAAACGCGCTCAAGACGAGCGCTCTTTTCTCCAAGCTCGGTGTCAATCTGCGGCTGTCGGTCAACATTCCCGTGCCCGCACTGGTGAAGATCTCAATTGAAGACATCCTCAAGGCGCACCGTCCGGCCAACGAAAAATGGCCCGGCCTGATCATCGACGTGCCCGAGGAGCAGATTGTCAACGACCTCAAACTTGCCGGCGAACTGAGCAAGAAGCTCGAGCCGCACAATGTCAGGCTTGCGATCGACAATTTTGGCCGAGCCTACTCGACGCTCGCCAAGGCGGAGGAAATGCCCTTCGAAGAGCTCAAGCTCGACAAGTCCTTTGTCGCCGATTGCGGCACCGACAAGGTCAATGCTCCGCTCTGCAAGACCGTCATCGATCTGGCTCACAGTTTCGGCCGCTACGTCGTCGCAGCCGGCATCGAAAAAGCCGCGGACGCCGTGGCACTGGTGAGCATGGGCTGCGACTACGGCCAGGGGTACCTGCTCGGCCAGCCCATGCCGCAGGAGCGTTTCGTTTCGCTTCTGCGCCAGCGCGCGGCGACGCAGGGGCTAAGCCTGGAAGGCGCGGTTGCTGCCGAAAAACGGCCGGCTTGATCCGTAAATTTCGCCGAAGCTCTAGTGCGTCCAGGGATCGCGACGCTTGAAGGAAAAATTGTCCGCGTAGGACATTGTCCGTCGCTTGGCCGGAGCCGCGTCGAACACCTCATAGGCGAGCTTATGCCGCTCGCAATAGGCCACCGCTTCCTCTTTCGAGTCGAACCGCAGCCGCAGCTGCTGCCGCATGTCGCTGGACGACGTCCACCCCATCAGTGGCTCGACCCGACGCGGCGTCTCCGGCTCAAAATCGAGCACCCAGCCTTTGGTGTTGCCAAAGCCTGACTGCATG
>Ga0157307_1000016_pt1 | contig 11950 bp, 13 predicted proteins | sample NitcycUS178409R2_FD_113738 | JGI IMG/M metagenome (GOLD analysis project Ga0157307, IMG submission 113738) | Soil microbial communities from Arlington Agricultural Research Station in Wisconsin, USA - Nitrogen cycling UWRJ-S178-409R-2 | ecosystem: Environmental > Terrestrial > Soil >... | reverse complement strand
GAAACAAAGAACAGGAATCCAGAACTTTCAGAAGAAGAAATCACATTAATATCCAAAGAGATATCCATTTCAGCAATAAGATATTTTTTCATAAAGATTGATCTTGGAAAAATGATAACTTTTGATATAAACGAGTCCCTGAGCCTTGAAGGGGATACAGCTTCCTATATACAATATGCCTATGCCAGAGGTAAGCGAATTGAGGATAAGAATAATGAAACAAGTTTCTTAAGGAAACAAGATAAAATCGACAATATAATGGAGATGGATTTTTCTTTAAATGAAATCGATTTGATTAAACACATATGTAGATATGACATGGAACTAAAACAGGCGGCAAATAACATAGATCCAAAGGTGCTATCAAAATATCTGTTTCAACTTGCTACAATGTTTAACAATTTTTATGAAAAATCACCCATTTTAAAGGAGAAAAATGAGATGCTGGCAACTTATAGGGCACTGATACTAAGTAGTACCCTAGAAATTTTAAAGATCTGCATGAACTTAATAGGAATAACTCCTTTGATGAGAATGTAATCTGAAAACAAGTAAAAAGATTAATAACTCTCAGAAAATCATTTTCTCTTGTATTGATAGATCTTTTCAATTGGTCTGAAAAGTTGGTATTACAGTTTCCAGGATTGACACCCCATTATACTCAACACCCTATTTTTCCCGATATGTTTGCATCTGCCGTCGTTGCGGCCATAATTGCTATTGGCTTAAATTTAGCAATGGCACTTTTGAGAAGAAAGACCACCAATATAGAAAAAATGAAAACTGTCATGAAGGAAACAGGAGAATGGAGAAAAAAATATACTGAAGCCATTAAGAAAAAAGATAAGCAACTGATTGAAGAGCTAAAAAAGAAACAATCACAAATGCAAAAGATGAGCATGGAGATGCAGCAGCAACAAATGAGACCCATGATGTTATATATGATACCATCTTTTATGCTATGGATTTTTGTATTTCCAGCGATATTTGGTCAAACTGTAGCTCTATCACCCATTGTAATACCTTATTTGACATGTTCTGCCGATAATGTGAAAAATGATACACCTATTCAAACTACGAATAGTACGAGTACTGAGATAAAACAAGGGCCATGTAAGGTCCCTGGTCAGGTATTTCTCTGGGGGTGGTTCTTGCTAGTTAACTTTGCATTTAGCGGAATCATTGCAAAGGTCACCAATACTAGCATTCCCACATTCTAGTTTGAACATCCGTAAGGATGTTGGCACCTTTTTTTGAAAAATAAATATATTTATTCTTGGTAAGTATTATTAATCATAATGGAAAAGATTTTTGGGAGGAAACTTTTATCGGAAAAAAAAGACGATAATTCTTCCCGTACTCCTAGCGGATATAAAATAACTCAAGATGACATCAAAAAAGTCAATCTATATAACAAAGGAGTAAACAAGATGGCTGAGGAAAAATTTGAAGACGCTATTAGGTGTTTTGATCTTTCCCTTAGGATAGATCCCTTTTTCGTGGATGCCATGATAAAAAAGGGTTATTCACATTTCCATTTGAATCAATTTAATCTTGCTATCACCATTTTTGATCGGGTTTTAGAGATAGATATCAATAATCCTGAAGTTTGGAACATGAAGGGATTAGTATTTTACAAATCAAAAAATTATGAAAAGGCTATCGAATGCTGTGAAAAGGCCATTGACTTTAATCCTAACGACGCCATGGCTTGGTACAACTATGCTTGTTATATGACGCTGGATGGAAAGACAACCAAAGGCATGGAAGCATTAAAAAAGTCTATTGAACTTGATATTGCGAACGCAAAAAAAGCGGTAAAAGACAGAGATTTTATTAATGCGAGAATGGAGGAAGATTATAAAAGGATTATAGAGGTTGTAATTTTAGAATCCGTTAGACAGGGAAATGATCATCTGGGTAAGATAATATGGGTTACTGGATTAGATCGGGAGGAAATTAAGGATGCTACAACCAGATTAGCTAATAAGGGCCTACTGATTAAGCACGTCAAAAAAACATTTACTGGACAAGATGAACAATATGAACTTACCAAGGAATTGATTTCAAAAATTGGGGTTGAAAAACGAAATACACAATCTAAACCCCATGAGGACAAGAAAGAAGTTTTCTTCTCTACCCAACAATTGAAAGATATTAGTGCAATACTGTATGAAGCTTCAGAATCTGCAGAGAGAGGCGACTTGAACTCACTTGTACAAGATATTGACAAATTATTAAACCCAATCCTACACGGTACCTTAATTCTAGATAACTTTTTTGAAGATCACAGGGAGTTACGACTTTTTAATAGCAGATTACGAGAAAGGGGTCAGGAATACTTGAACTTGAATAAAGAAGAGATTTCCAAATTCATGCTTGATTTGGATAAAAAAATAAGAGGTTAAATTACCTTTATATTTGAATAACACGGTTCTCAATAACTAAAAGTTGTTTTTGAGTAAACAGCTTTATAGCTTTGATATAGGTTTCGTGCTCTTTGAGAAGAATTCGTTCTGAAAGAGACAATTCATCATCGTTGTCATATACTGGAACAGGATGTTGTAATATTATCGGTCCAGTATCCACACCATTATCTACAAAATGAACAGTGCAACCAGTAACCTTTACACCGGCCAATAATGCTTGTTTTTGTGCATGTAGGCCCTTAAATGATGGAAGCAAAGATGGATGAACATTCATTATCCTGTGTTTGTACAATTCCACAAAGGTTGGGCTCAAAATTTTCATGAATCCAGCCAGACAAATTAGTCCGTTATGAGGACCAATATTATCCTTTCTTAATTCATTTATTAGTCTACTTTCAAATGGCTTGTCATTTTTATTTGATAATAAAGTAGTAGTCTTAACTCCATATTCATTTTCGGCAATTTCCAATCCCAAAGCATCTTGTTTATTTGAAATAACTAATACATTGCCAATCCCTGTGACATTTCCTCTCTTTATAGATTCAAGAATAGCTTTCATATTACTACCACGTCCAGATATCATTATAGCTAGATTTATCAAATCAACAAACATTTAGTATTAAAATTAATGTTTATTAAATAATTGATTCTTTGGTAAGAAATCAAGAATTTTGGGTGAGTGTATGTTCCCTTTATGTCGAAGAACAGTATGACCTATTCACGGTTATGACAGGGATCCATCCTGAGATTTCAATAAATCCTATACTACATATTATTCGGGATGTTTTTTGGCTTTGGGTTATATCTAGCTGTCAAATTATCCTGAACCATCATAAATCAATTTAAAAGACACAATTAGTAACAAGATACTAAATATTTTTAGTAATAAATTGGATTTCATCCTACTAGTTAGCATACTACCCAAAGTACCACCGATGATTGACCCTATGGACAAGATGAATCCTATATAGTAGTTGGGTTTACCTTCAATGATAAACAATGTTAAGCCTGAAAGTGATGTAAATATGAGGGCGAATTGTGAAGTAGCAGAAGCCTTTTTCATACTAAATCCCAACAGAATAATCAAACACGGAACAAAAATGATACCACCTCCTATCCCAAAACTACTAGACAAAGTACCGGCCATCAATGAGAAAATAATCAAGATCAATAATCGAGAGGATTTCCAATTAGCTCCTTTTTGTGAGAGATCAGGTATTTTTTTATCTTGGCCCAATATTTTTGATCGAAATAATAAATAGAGAGATGTAGCCATCAAAATAAGCGCGAAATAATATCGAAATTCATCCAAAGTAAAGGAATTTGAAATGTAAACACCGATGAATGTTCCCGGGATAGATGAGAAGGCTAATATCATTCCGATCTTTTTTTCGGTCAACCCTTTTCTAATATATTGAAACGAAGAAGATAAACTCGTAAAAAAAACTGCAATAAGACTTGTTGAAGATATTTGCGATGGGGTATAATTAAGATAACTAAGATACGGGGCGTTAATTATGCCGCCACCTATACCTACCATCGAGCCAATCAGACCTGCAACTAGAGAAACAGCGAAGGCTACTAGAACATCGATGAGCATATATAAATGATATAACTTATTTTCGGCTATATAATGAGGATCATTTTTTCAAAATTCTTCTTTAGAGGATTTGTTAGCCCAATAAAGTACAGCGATGGTGCTTAACCCTGACCCTATTATTCCTGCGATCAGGGCTTCAAAGAAATACCGGGAGAACAAATTTGGTATGAAAGAATTAAAAAAATTTAATATTGATGGTAAAATTGAATAAATGAAAATTCCTCCAATAAACCCTATTATCCAAAATGATATAATCATAACTGACCTATTCATCGATTAGTCCCATTTTCAAACATAAACTATTGATGAGATTCATATTAAAATTTTTCACATCTTGGGATCAAGAGATCAAATAAATAAAGCTATTAATATGAAATAGGTAAAATTTAACTTGTGTGATTCAAATTGACAGTTACAAAGAAAGAATTAAAACAAAAAGAAAATATTGAGAGATTAAATAATGCAATATCTACGTTAGATTCTCTAATAAAAAACGTCAACATTCAAAGAAATATTAGAAATATGATAAGGGAGGTCTTAGCCATTCTTAAGGATGAGAAAGGAGGAAGTATATCAGTGCGAGCTGCTAATGCTATTAGTATGTTAGACGGTGTCACCCAAAATCCTCAAATGCAATCACATATCAGGACTAGCTTATGGCAAGTTGTATCAGCGTTAGAAAGTATAAGAGAGTAATTACTCTTACAAATTTTTAAGTAGTCGGCTTGCCAGGTTTAGGTGGTGGTGGTAACTTCTCTAATTTATGATTAGGATTTGCTAAATAATGTCGCGAGGCACCCTCTCCGCTCAACACAATATTACAATTAATACATCTATATCTTATGGCCAAATCAGTTCAACATTAAGAACATCATACATACGAAAAAACCTATCGAAATTTACCTTAACTTTATGATTTCTCTGTTGTCAGGGACGCTAGATCTTATTTTCATTCTGGAGTAAATTACACTTGCGATATTCTCTGATTTAGATTTTTCCCCATGATTAACCAAGACCCTCTTGGGTCTCACTTTTGAAACAAAATTTAGTATTTGATTAAAATCACTGTGACCGCTAAAACCGTCAATTTTTTGTTTTGAACATCTTACCGGAATGACTTTAACCTTTCCATTCTTATCTATCATGCTAGCTTCTGATATAGTCCCATCTAGCACCCTACGCCCCAACGTGCCGTTTATCTGGTAAGAAACGAATATTATTTTGTTTTTAGGATTAGGAGAAATTTGTTTGAAATATTCAACCGATGGCCCTCCTTCTAACATTCCAGAAGTTGCCATAATTATGGAAGGAGAATCATCGTTAAAGACTTCTTCTCTTTTACCAATTCCGTTTACTACGGTGAAGTAAGAGGACAAAAATGGATTAGTACCTTCAGATACAGATTTTCTCACTTCATATCCAAGGTAGTGTGCGTAAGACATATGAATGGCACTTGCCTCAGATATCATTCCTTCAATGAATATTGGAGATTCCACCAATCGACCTTCTCTCATCTCTTTATCCAGGACTAACATTATTTCCTGTGCCCTACCTACAGCAGGAACAGGTATCAGCACCTTGCCACCACTCATTAATGTATGATTGATGCTGTTCGTAAATGTGTTATAAACAACAGATTGATCGGGCATAATATCTGAACTCGCACCATAGGTACTCTCAGTAATAATAGTTTCAACCCGCGGATAATTTGCCAAAGCTCCATCAAGTAATTGGGTTTTCGCGTATTTATAATCACCAGTATATAGGATATTGTGAGCTCCTGAAATATTAATATGGACTGTTGCGCTACCCATGATGTGTCCTGCGTTATTTAGAGTTATTGTAACATCTGGGGATATATCAGTTGGTTTTCCGTAAGGAAGTGGTATACAATGTTTGATGACCTCATTGACATCTCTGATCTCATATGGTAAGTACGACCCATTGCTTTGCGCAATCTTTACCGAATCCATTTGCAACAGAGTCATCAAAGGCAAAGTGGGTTCTGTACAATAAATCGGCCCCTTGTACCCATACTTGAATATTGTCGGTAAGAACCCTTGATGATCTATATGGGCATGACTAATTACAACTGCATCTAATTCCTCTAAATTGAAATTAAACCAATCCAGTCTAGGATAAGCATTGTAGTTCATATTTTCACCAGGATTAATACCACAATCAAGCATTATTTTACTCTCTGGAGTCACAACAATAAAACAGGATCGACCTACTTGTTTAACACCACCTAAGCAGTAAATAGTGACCTCTTTCAAATTGCTGTATTGATATATTGCTCCATCATCAACAGATTTCCTTGACAAATATCTAGAATTGCTGACTTTATTGGTAGGGGTTAGGCTAGCATCACAATTGGTATCATCATTATAAAGTAATGAATTAGACAACAAAGGAGGTCTAAAAATTCTTTTTCCTAAACTTTGATAAAAGGCAATGCGTTCTTTGGAGGAATTTTTTAATATTGAATGTATATTTTTTATGCTATTTGATGGGATATGAGGGGATCGTCTTGTGTGTGCAATCCAACCTGTTTCCTTTGCAATTTGCAAAAATATTTCAGCAGTAATCCCCTCGGGATTGTTTACCTCTAAAACAACCTCTCCTGTAGCTTCATCACAAAATAGCACGGTTATCAGGATTTGCTTTGGTAATATTTTATTGATGGCATTCCTAGCATCATCCTCAGAAAGTCTTATGGATGGATCTGTTCTAATTATGAATCTTTTCTTCATTGATTTTGAAAGGGCCGAAAGATGAAGAGTTAACTCTGTCAGTGCGAATGATGGATTCTTGGTATAAATTGCAATATTCGCTGATTCACACCTAACAACCGTTACCTGAGCCTCCTTTGGAATGGATTGCATTACTTGATATTCCAATTTTTCTTCAAAATTTACTGGAGATGATAATAGTGAATTACCTTTATCGCCTTTTATTACCACATTGGGTTCTCTCAAAGGTATTGATCTTTCACGTAAAGTGATTTTTTCAGTATTATCACGGGTCAATTTATTATGTATTTCCTTAAATTATTTAACATGTCGCAAAAATTCAGACATATTTTCTATCTACTATTGATTATTTATGTTTTTAATAAATTATTGTTACCAGGTACAGACTACTTGCCTTTTGATTTTGTCCTATTTATCACCATTTTTTCGGCGATGTCCTTCAATATTTTATTCTTTAGTGATTCATTCTTAGATATCATGATATATCCTGATTTGATATGTGGTCGTTTAGGAAATCTCGCACCATCATTTATCTGATCTTTTTCAACTTGATACCCTAAAGATTCTGCGGCACCAATCAACTCCGTTATCATCGGATCATATACTGCCATAGATTTTGATATACGTCTACCCTTTCCCCTGGACAAGCTCTTATTATAGTAATCCACCCATATGATAACATTTTCATAATCCTTCAACTGGCTTGTAATAAAAAAGCTCTTTCTAACCTTTAAGTTTTTTTGTATTAACTAATTGATATAAGAATAATCAATTGTTTTGTATTTTTTTGATAGAAAGTTCACAGTTACTTACTATTGGATTGTATATTCGTAGATCATCACACATTTTCTTTACTTTGAACAATGCTTCTCTCTCGTCCAAGGATAATATTTTGACTAACAAAGATTTTCCTGATCTGACTGAAACTACATCGGAATAATTTTCTTTGAGAATAAGATCGTTAAGCACTGTTTCCCCTTCAGGATCGTTGAGGAATGGCTTGTTTTCGATACTCACGATAACGTCAAATATTTTCTTTTTTTTGGGTTCCGTCATATATATCAAAAAAGGAGGTCACTATATATACAAAAGCTTTTAATTACAGAATTTAATTGATATTAAAATCATGGTCATGTAGCTCAGCCTGGCAGAGCGAAGGTTTTGTAAACCTTAGGTCGCGGGTTCAAATCCCGTCATGACCTGCAGGTATGATTTAATAATAATAATTGATAGATTTGATAGCTTTAATTGACAGAAGAATATGTAAGTAATAGTGATTATCGAATTTTGACTATGGAATTGCTGGGAGAAATACTTCATTTTTCGAAAAGCGGACGCTTGATAGTAAGAGTCGAGAATAACGGTTCACAGGTGAAATCGGGGTTGATGGTTTTAGACAATAAGGAGAAGAGGATAGGCAAGATCGCTGAATTAATTGGTTCAGTGAACTCTCCCTATGCATCTATAATCCCCTTTGTTCAAGCCAAGAGTAAGATGGCAGGTTTGAAAGTGTATTTTACCGTTATGGGAAAAAAAGACTTTTTTTCAAAATCCAAAAATAAAAAGAAAATTAAGAACAATAAAAAATAGGTGAAGCAAATGGTTTCGAATGATGTAGATCTTGTGAATGAATGCCCTGAATGTCATGCAAACCTGGTGCAGGATGCAGTAAAAGGGGAATTTGTATGTAGTATATGTGGTTATGTGGTTGAAGAAAATTTGGTATATCAAGGTCCGGATGCCTATGTTAGCGACCCCGGACAAAAATCAAATACCTTGAGGGCTAGTGGTGTAAACAGTATTGCGTATCATGATTATGGTCTTCATACCGAGATTGATAATCACTGCAAAGACTATTCTGGTCGACATTTCAATGATGATATCAGAAAGTCAGTTGTCAATCTAAGGAAATGGAACAATATCATAAGAATCTCAAATTCGAAAGATAGGAGACTTTCAAACGTGTTATCAAAAATTAATGAAATTTGTTCGCTCATGTCATTTCCTAAAGTTGTATGTGAAACAGCAGCATTAATTTACAGAAATTACGAGAATAGGAACGATACCAAGGGAAAATCTTCGGCATCCATGGCTGCAGCGGCTATATACTATGCTTGCAAAATTTGTAAAATCCTTAGGTCTCTTAATGAAATAGTACATCATAATGGTAACACCGAAGACACTAGTGAAAATCTGAAATTGGCTTCAAAATACTATCGTTCTATGGTATTGATTTGTGAAAATGATGATACCAGTATGGTAATTCGAGGCCAAAACAAAATTACCGATTTTCTGCGACAAGATCCAAATACCGGAAATAAAAACAAGCAGAGTTTTACAATAATAAATATGCAGTCAATCAATATTAATCAGTATATTTCGAAATTGGCTAACACTGCAAAATTTGATGTTAAAATCGAAAGACTGGCCATTGAGATAGCCAAAAAAACGGAAAATCATCTTCTGTCAGATGGCAAATCTCCTAACGGTATAGCAGCGGCATATCTATATCTTGCATCGGTCCTTCTTGGAATTAATATTTTACAGATGGATATATCTCGGTTAGCAGGGGTAACAGAAGTAACCATACGCAATAGATGCAAAGATATTCTTACTTGTTTTAGAATAACACTCAAAGTAAAACCAATTTTAAAGATATAAATAATCTGCGAATAAAGAAATTTTGTTTAATAATGGGCGGTAATAAGAAAAAACCAAGTCAGTCCAATGCTTCCAAATCTCAAGATAATAAGGGAGGTAAAAAAGAGGAGGTAAAAAAGACGCCAGCTTCTAAAACTCAGCAAAAGCAAAAGCTATCAGTGTTGATTGAAGAAGGGCAGGGATTAAAGACACTAGACTCGATGAAGGCTATCACTGTTCATTCGTATGCAAGGGCTCTAGGTGTGAAAATTTCGGTTGCTAATAATTTCTTGAAAAATCTAGAGAACAAAAGCATTATAAAATCGATAGGCGGATATAGTGGACATAGAATATACCAAAAGTTAAAGTAGTTTAATCCTAGTTCAGTGACTTTTCGATGCTCAAATGATCTCCGACTCTAAAAGATTGTAATATATCGATGTTACCTGAGGTAATTCTCCCCAACAAGTTCATTTTTTGACTTAATAAAGCATCATCTAAGAAAATGCAAATGAAATTTCCCAATGGAGAAAACGCTAAATCTCCTTTTTTGAATGTGCTAACAGGTTTTTCGGATCCGATCTGAAGACCCACCTGAATATAGATAAATCTACCTTCGTAACTATTAATTCTGCCATAAATGGGGAATACCTCAAGTAATTTCTTTACTGTTAATGGTGAGAGATGTCTCTTTAATTCTCCTTCTACTTCAAGTGCCTGATTTAAGCCTATTTTTATTGGTATAGTCGAAACGCTTTGAAACCCAGATGGCACAAATATCAATAAAAGGTTTATAAATATGAACTTTCAGCAACATTTAATTATATAATTTAATCTTTTTGCATAGTAGTGGCTGTTAAGCGAGCAAAAAAGAAGTCAAGTGCAGTGAAGGATGATGATTTAGACGTGGAAAAGACTGGCGACTTTGGAAAAGATAACTTGCAATTGGAAGATTCAGATAGTAAGTTAGGTGAGGTGGGGAAAAAAGAATCAAGTGTAGTTATAGTTTATAAAACCTATGATGCTGATGTAGAATTTAAGCTTAAGGAAATTCCATCTAAGAATAATGAAATCCTTATCGGTCCTGTCCGATTAACTAGATTTGAAAAAGCTAGGATAACAGGTGCCCGTTCATTGCAATTGTCATTGGGGGCACCCATTCTAACAAAGATCCCGCCAGAATTTACAGATACCATTATGATAGCTAAATATGAACTGGAAAAGAAAACTTTGCCAATTTCTATAAGGAGAATACTTCCCAATGGGCTATACCAAGATATTCCTATAGAATGGACCATTTAGAGAAACTAAATAAAAGACGTCGTTATTTGTTTTTGACGAAAAGATAAACGTCGTTGAAATTCGCACCTGTATAGCCCGTGTCTATTCTTGAACGTAATTTTGTGAGCAACACATTAGAGTTATTGCTTTTGATAAAATAATTTACGTCTAATTTTTTACTTTTCAATAGTTCGATAGTCCTGGGTGCGATAAAGCCACCCGCTGAAGGAGAGTTTCCGTCAATACCATCAGTGCCTATGCAAATAACGGAAAAATCATGAAGATCGTTATTTCTAATTATTTGCAGCAGTTGACAAATTGCCTCTTGATTTCTACCCCCAATTCCCATCTTGCGACCTGATAGCGTATTGGTGACTTCTCCACCCAAAATGATGCATGTTTTCGGTTCATGTTTAGTATTAATTATCCTGGATGCGACTTTAATGAAATCATTCATAGAAATCCCGTAATTTGATCCCATATAGTTTGTGAAGTAACCCCGCTTATTGAAACATTCCTGAATTAGTCTGCAAAAATTTGAATTGTTTCCAATAATGATATTAGTTATTTGTCTTGAACTAAATTCTTTTGGTTTCATAGTCTCTGGTATTTGGGACCTAACGCCTGATTCTAGCACGACTTTTGCTTTTCTAATAGATTCGGAATTACGATTTAAGGTGATATAGTTGTTCAAAATAGAAAGTGCATCTTTAAATGTAGATCTATCTGATGATGTTAATCCCGACCCTATGGTATCGAGATGATCACCGACTACATCAGAGAGAATTAAAGCAATGACTGGAGTACTAGGAGGTATACGACGCAATATCTTGCCTCCCTTGATTTGTGATAGATGTTTTCTAACTATATTTATCTCCTCTATATTAGCTCCAGAAGTTATCAGCATCTTATTAATAATTTTCTTGTTCGTAAGGTTAATCCCCTCAATAGGTGAAACCATAAGAGAAGATGATCCTCCAGATATTAAGAAGACTATTAATTGTATACTTTTACTATTTTGTAATTCCTTAACTACTTTTCTAGCAGCCAAAGTACTTTGGACATTTGGAATTGGATGAGATGACTGAATTACTATTGTATTATCCAATAATTCAAAGTTAATTTTTTCTATCGAGTATCCAATAGGAATAATCAATATACTTTTCTTAATTCTATCCTTCATTTTATTAATGAATCCAACTAGCATTTTCTCGGAAGCTTTGCCGACACTAACAACAAGAGTAGAT
>Ga0157307_1000015_pt1 | contig 12036 bp, 12 predicted proteins | sample NitcycUS178409R2_FD_113738 | JGI IMG/M metagenome (GOLD analysis project Ga0157307, IMG submission 113738) | Soil microbial communities from Arlington Agricultural Research Station in Wisconsin, USA - Nitrogen cycling UWRJ-S178-409R-2 | ecosystem: Environmental > Terrestrial > Soil >... | reverse complement strand
TGCCAACACCATTGCCACTGTCTCTTTGCATTCTTCTTAAAACTAAATGGGCGACTGCTCCTGGACCCAAATCGCAGCGTAATTTTAACATTAAATCGCCTAAATTAGTATCTGTAGGCTCTAAATTTTGTTGTTTAGCCTCCTCTCTTATAATATCTCCCATAGTCATTAATGAAAACCCTTTTTCCTTCAGTGAAGCTGCTACAGTTGATTTTCCAGCGCCAGGCATTCCTGTCAAGCATACAATAAGCCGCTTCCGATTTTCATTTCTAAATACATTCATTTTTCTTTTTTCTCGTTTTTGGCATATATTTTATCACCTAATAATAACACCACTTTAAAATAATTATTGGCTTAATGGAATCATAGATGTGATAATATGAAAGGTTCAATATTATGTTATTTATATTCGCTACACAGATATTTTTATAATTCCACGAAAATATAACACATTGCAGATAGATTTTGAGTTATTTGAATGGTATACGGACATTTATTGCTCTAGAGGTATCCAATAAGACAGTCATTGAGAAATTGCAGGAGGAATTGACAAACGTTGCTAGATGGAGCCCACAGGAAGTCAAACCAATCGAAAAACAGAATTTCCATTTTACTCTTTTTTTCCTTGGCGAAATAGACCTAGGTACCATTGATAAAATTAAAGGTAAATTATCAGAATTACAATTTGAGCCGATTAAAATAAGTTACACAGGGCTTGGAGGATTTCCAAACCCAAGATTTGCTAGAGTTGTCTGGATGGGTGTAGATGAAGAAGGAGGAAAAACACTTATTGGTCTTGCTGAAAAGGTCGCATCAAAGATGGCAGATATTGGTCTTAGACCAAACAAACCATTTAGCCCCCATATCACTTTATTTCGGATAAAGAGGGGTAAATTGAATATAGCACAACTAGTATCAAAATATAACACCAAAACAATTGGTCCTCCTGACATCATTGACAAAATACATATGAAGAGAAGCAATCTAACTCAAACAGGACCAATTTATTCAAATATATTTACAGTGTACTCCAAATGACTGCACTAAAGCACATCATATCTAAAGCATTACTATGCTGCCAGCCATCTGTTACGGAAATTAAAAAGATAAATGCAGTTGCAAACGATACAATAAAACTTGTAATTAATTATAGTTGTCCTAAAATAGCAGACATAGTTTTTGGCGGATCATTTGCTAAAGGGACGTGGTTGAAAGGAGATGCAGACATAGACATCTTCATAAAAATAGATCCTTCAGTTAATGACGAAGAGTTTGAGAAAATCGGTAAAAAAGTAGGCTTGGAGTCATTGAAAAGTTATAAAGCTTATCTCCGTTACTCTGACCACCCATATGTCGAAGCGTTTGTCAAACGAATTCGAGTCAATGTTGTTCCATGCTATAACGTGGAAAAAGGTAAATGGAAAAGTGCTGCTGATAGATCTCCGTTTCATACTCAATATATAAATAACAATTTAGATGAAGAAAAAAGAAAACAGGTAAGACTTCTAAAGAAGTTTTTAAAATCTGTTGGAGTATATGGAGCTGAAATAGCTACAAGCGGTTTTAGTGGGTATGTTGCGGAGATTTTAATTTTGAAGTATGGTTCATTTCAGTCAGCATTACAGGCTCTATCAAATATTAGTGGAGAAAAAAATGTAATCTCTATAGGCAAAGCTGATCAAGACATCATAGATTCTTTTCAAGGCCCTATTGTCATAATAGATCCGATTGATCCTAATAGAAACTTAGGTGCAGCAATTTCTACAGAGAGCATTAGTAAACTTGTACTCGCTGCACGAGCATTTTTGGCAAAGCCATCACTAGACTTTTTTAGGGAAAAGGAAAAAAAAAGTGCTAAGGTTTCTAAAAAGCTTTACGCAAATTTACTCATAGTTGAGTTTAGTTATCTCAAACGGAGTCCGGATGTAATTTGGGGTCAGCTGAAAAGGATTCTGAGTGCAATGTCAAAACAACTAAATCTAGCAGATTTTAGAGTAATTCGAAGTGTATGCATAACAGATGAGGAAAACTCTGCTGCGTTGGTTTTCTTGTTAGAATCGATTACTTTACCTGCATATGCTGAGAAGATTGGTCCAGAAATTTTTAGAAGAAACGCTACTGCTAATTTCATCTCAAAGAATAAGAAAGAGTCTCTATTGATGTGGATTGACCGAGAAATGAAAGTCAAAAGTTTAGTTAAGAGGAAGGCCACAAATGCAAAAGATTATCTCATATTACTATTGGATAAAAAAATTAACAGTACAGGAATTAAAACGAAGCCAATAGAAGATACTTCAGGCTCGCTTCTAATCTATACGGGAGATGAACGAAGAATAAAGGGGCTAGTAAAGAATGCAGTCTACGAGCTTGTCACAACAGAGTCAAATATTTTCTAATAAAATTTCTATAAGTTCACCCGAACTTGCTACTATTATTTCCTATCCACGGCTGACTGATAAAGAATATAATAATCGCCTAAAGGAATTATATTCACTTGAAATTAAGTATATTTTACCTGCGGGTAGGCTAAAAATCGGTAAAATACCCATTGCGGGCAAAGGCTGCGTGAGCCTGGTATTGAAGGCAGAGACCAAAAATAAAATTTGTGCTCTTAAAATAAGAAGAACTGATGCAAATAGGAAGACAATGGAAATGGAAGTATCTTTACACCAAATAGCGAACTCAGCAGGCGTCGGGCCTAGTATCTTCAGATATTCAGAAAATTATATTATGATGGAGTTTATTGATGGTTTGAGCATAATTGATTGGGTTAAACAGCGGAGTATTACGGCAGACCAGGTTCGCAACCTTGCTACCGCTATACTGCAGCAGTGTTATAACCTAGACAGAACACATATAGATCATGGAGAACTAAGTCGTCTAGATCATCACGTAATTGTTTCAAAATCAAATACTGCTAACATCATTGACTTTGAAAGCTCCAGTACTCAACGAAGGACATCTAATGTGACAGCGGCAGCCCAATCGCTATTCCTAAATGGGCCTATTTCAAAACGCATAAATGAGCTCCTATACTTTACCAAAAGGGAAAAATTCATCCAGGAATTAAAGATATATAAGTGGAATCAGACCAAAACCAACTTTAATAACATATTGAGCGTAGTCTGGTAGGTCAAATGACCTATGGAATAATTTAAATATAATAAATTGCAATAGAAAAGATGATATCCTAGATTAGTGACATTATGATATACAAGGTAAATGAAGGCATTTTAAAATTCATTTATAGTGCATTAATTATATACTAGGGAAAACCTTAGAGCAAATATTGAACAATATTCACGAAAAAATACGGAGACACTATACAAATGCCATAGTGGCTTAATGTCGATTCCAACTCAATCACTATACCACAAAATAATGTAGAGTATTAATAGTTGTGTTTTAGTTAAAATTAACTAATTGCTTATTTCTTGAATTAACATCTTGACTGTATTGATGTCAAGATCAAGCTGATCGGCTATCATGTCCTCAGCAATGCCAGAATCATGAAGATTTCTTACTATTTCTTTCTTTTCTTTGTTTATTATATTTGATGGCGGATAGAGTAAAAGCTCTGATTCAATCGATTGGATATACTGTGAGACCTTTTCTAATAGATCATCGGTATTGACAATATCATCCGCTGAAAATACAAGCACATATTCTTTTACTGGTATACTTATCATTTTTACTTTCTCATAAGTATAAATAACATATCTTAGATTTCCTAGATCTGTTGTAAACATTTTTCTCAATTCGACAATATAAGCAGATTGGGCCAAACTCATTTCAGGACTTTTCCCCTTAAGATGCTCTTCAATGCCACTCCTCATGCTTCCAGCATACAAACGGCCAGATTTTTCAACTATTCCAGCAAACCTGATGTTAGAGTCGAGATTCAAAATATTTTTAGAAAATTGTTCTGATTTCATACAACGCGATCGATTAGACTAACTGATCATATAGTCGTTTTGCATAAAGTGTACTACGTTAGATTTGATTGTTTCATGTTTAATTGTATCACTACTTTTTGATTAACCACTGGATTTCAGATGAATATATTATACCACGGATGTCTATCTCTGCAATTTAGTCTTTATTTTAGTTACATGTTTTGCCCTTAGTTATTTACTTCTGACTGGTATCAGTATGGATCTTTCTTACAATAATGGTTGTTATTGCTATACTATGCTATTCTTCATTTCGTACTCAGTAATTCGGTGCTCTAATTGCAAAGTAAGTCCTATATCATCCAAACCTTCAAGTAATGTCTTTTTTCTGCATTCATCTATTTCAAAATGCATGATTTTGGAACCCGCAATTACAAACTGCTTAGATAAATCAACCTCAAACTCTTCATTATCAGCATTTCTGAACAGATATTCAACTTCTTCATGGCTCAAACTAATTGGCAAAATTCCATTTTTGAAGCAGTTACTGTAGAAAATATCCGCAAATGACTGTGCAATTATTGCCTTGAATCCATAGTCTTGGATAGCCCAAACAGCATGTTCCCTTGAACTTCCGCTACCAAAATTATCATATGTAAGTAATATTTGTCGCCCTGCATATTTTGGATCATTTAATACAAAACTTTCTTTTGGTTTTCCTTCTCTGTCAAACCTCCAATCATAAAATAGGTACTTGCCAAAGCCGGTTCGCTGAACTAGCTTGAGAAACTGTTTTGGAATTATCTGGTCTGTGTCTATGTTTGCCATGCCAAGAGGAGTCGCTTTGCTTTTGATAACCCTGAAACGTTCCAATTCATTTTCCCCTTCTTCTTTTTCTTAGAACCATTCCCTTACATCTATGAAGTGACCCTCAATAGCTGCGGCTGCTGCCATAACCGGGCTAACCAGGTGTGTCCTTCCTCCACTTCCTTGACGTCCCTCAAAATTACGATTTGAAGTGCTCGCGCAACGATCGCCTGGAGATAGAATATCAGGATTCATTCCAAGACACATGCTACAGCCAGACTCTCGCCATTCAAAACCAGCATCTTTAAATACCTTGTCTATTCCTAGTTTTTCTGCATTCATTTTTACTTGTTGTGAGCCAGGTACTACCATGGCTCTGACTTTAGGTGACACCTTTTTTCCTTTTACAGCAATTGAAGCTTCTAATAAGTCTTCTAATCTGGAGTTGGTGCATGAACCAATGAATACGCGATCGATCTGAATATCAGTAACAAGCATACCTGGCTCAATGGCCATGTATTGTAAAGCGCGTAAAGCGGCTTTTCTCTCATTTTCATTTCCCTTCGCAAATTCTTCAGGATAAGGGATCGTGTCGGTAACATCTATTACCATTGAGGGGTTAGTTCCCCAACTGACCTGTGGTACAAGATCATTAATATTGAAAGTAATTGATTTGTCAAAGCGTGCATTGGCATCGGTCTTCAAACCCTTATGCCAAAAATCAACCATCTTTTCAAATTGTTCGTGCTTTGGAGAATACCTTCTGCCCTTTATATAATCAAACGTTTTTTGATCGGGAGCAATTAATCCTGCCCTAGCACCAGCTTCAATAGACATATTGCAAATAGTCATTCTCTGTTCCATAGAAAGTTCCGAGATTGTTTCGCCCCTATATTCTATAACTGAGCCTGTGCCGCCTGCGGTACCTAGCTTTCGAATTACTGAAAGAATGATGTCTTTAGCAGTAATAGCATGTGGATTTCTGCGTCTTCCATTGATATTAATTGCGAAAGTTTTTGGTTTGTACATCCATAAACATTGAGTAGCCAAAACATGCTCGACTTCACTCGTACCAATGCCAAATGCAAGTGCACCAAAAGCACCATGAGTTGAAGTATGGCTGTCGCCGCAAACGATCGTTGTTCCAGGAATAGTAATGCCTAGCTCAGGGCCAATAATATGTACAATACCTTGACTTGAACTATTAATGTCAAAAAGGGTGATCCCGAAGTCTCTACAATTTTGAGTCAAAGTCTGAATCTGTGCAGAAGAAATTTGATCAACGATTGGAAGTGATCTATTAGTTGTTGGTATATTATGGTCCATGGTTGCAAATGTTAGTTCCGGACGCCTTACTCTTCTGCCATTTAATCGGAGTCCCTCAAATGCTTGAGGAGAGGTAACCTCGTGTATTAAGTGACGATCTATGTATATTAGTGATGGTCCACTTTTGTCTTGTTTTTCAGGATGCACCAGATGGCTTTCCCAGACCTTCTCAAACAGAGTCTTCGGCATACTGTCGCCTCTTTCAATTAACGTTGAACCGAAATATAAAATCATATGGTTATAAATAAAAACTATAGACAATACTTAAATCTGGTATTGATTCTGATACGCTAGTATGTATCGTGAGGATAACAGATACAGTGAATATATCGCACAGCAGATTAAGAAAGGAACTACCACATGTGCGTTGACTTGCAAGGATGGCGTGGTACTAGCAGCTGACACTCGTGCAAGTGCTGGTCTATTTATTGCTGATAGACATGTAATGAAAATCCAGAAAGTTGATAGACACCTTGGTATGACAATGGCTGGAGGAGTAGCCGATGCCCAGAATGTTGTCGACATTATGCGATATAATGCAAACATTTATAGGCTTTCAAATAAAGAATTGATGCCTGTAAAGTCGGCAGCAAGACTATGCTCCAACGTTTTATTCAATCAGCGATACTTTCCTTACTATGTGCAGATTATTGTTGCGGGATATGATGGTAAGGAAGGTGGACAGATCTACAATATTGACTTGTTTGGTTCAATGACAAGCGAGAAATTCATCTCTACTGGTAGCGGCTCTCCAGTAGCTTACGGCTATCTTGAATCTGAGTTCAAGGAAGGATTGGGAGTAAATGACGCTTACAAAGTAGCAATACGTGCAATTGCAGCAGCTATTAGAAGAAACGCAGGTACTGGTGATGGTATCAATGTGGTTATTATAGACAAAGATGGCTATCGCGAGTTATCTAAAGAAGTAAAGGAGTCTGTCACTGCAGTGCAATAGCCTCGGGTTTACATGATTTATAATTTATCGTTCTTTTGTTAAGATATATGAATATTCTTTGGACCTCAAGGTAGCACAAACCATCCTGTACATGTTCAAACAAGAATTCCAGATATAAAAAATACAATAGATAACGTTACAATACAAAATCAACAAAATTTAAGAGCCGCCGTAACTAATTAAGAAATATTTCCTTTAAACGACCCTGGCATATCTTCCCCGCTGTTCAATTTCTGAGACATTTTCTAAGACCTTGTTTGTTCTACTTTTGCTTGCTATTGTCGAATAACCTTTCATAAAGCTGTTGTATGCATCTTCAGATATAGATATATGTGTGCTACTAAAGACTTGCTTTATTAATCTAATATCTACTGCCCTATCTTCCACACGTGTGGAATAATATGATAGACCAAAATCAAGCAAGACTAGCCTTTTGCCGCTAATAAAATTTGAAGTTGTAAGATCGCCATGTATGATATTATTAGCATGAAGCAACGCAGTATATATTCCGATCTTAGAACATAATTGTGGGGTTATTACTTGCTTAACATTATTTCCTTCTACAAACTCCATTATGATTTCAGCTTGCAAAGGGTCTACGAAATATATGAATGGAGATGCAATGCCTGCTACTTTTGCAGCAGAAATCATTTTGGCTTCGTGAATAGTTCTATATTTGCGAATTTTATTATCTAAAGATTTATGCCGATATGGTTTAGATATTCTGATCTTTGAAATCACTCTCTTACCGTACCAGCCTGTTAAGTAAATATCAGCTTCTGCACCTTTTTTAATTAATTTTTTTCGATACTCCAATAGTATATATCTTCGAGCAAGATCATAAAAATATGACTGCCGCTAAACCAAGGCCTGGAGAGAAGAAGATTTTGCAGGAAGACTGTGCAGAAGATAAATTAAAAAATGGCATACTTACTTTGACAAATCAGCGAATCCTGTTTGAGGAGACGGAGGGAAGCCTAGCAACTTTGTCAAAAAAGACTGGAGAAGTAGTATTAGACATTTCACTTGATAAAATATCATCCGTAAAAGCTGAAGGATTTCTTATAAAGAAGGTTGTAATTATCTTAGCTGACAAGCAATACAAATTTGGCGTTTTTAGTGCTGGGAAATGGGCAAAAGCAATTGAGCAGCAGATAAATACGAAAAAATGAGATAGTTATGTCCGCCAGCTAACGTCTACGGTATCCAATCGCCATGACTGGCGCACAAAGGATTCTTCTATGCTTATTTCCATTTTTGTCGTAAAATGAAGGATTCCGGTCCAAGCAATTTGTGCTCCATTATCTCCTGCAAATTGAATGGGGCAGGCATACAATAATGCATTCTGCCTATTACAAGCAGTTTCAAGCATTTGTACCAGCCTCTTGTTTGCTGCTACACCCCCTACGATCATAATTTCATTTTTGTCGGTAAATGATACTGCCCGCTCTATTGTCTCTGTGACCATTGCAAATGCAGTTTCTTGCAATGAATAACATATATCTATTAATGCGTTATTTTTATTTGAAGCGAGTCTTATAGCAGCAGTCAGCAAACCAGAAAGTGAGACATCATTTCCTTTTACGATATATGGTAATTGCAAATAATTACCAGATGACTGAGATGCAAGTTGTTCTATTCTCTTTCCACATGGTGACGCAAAGCCCATTATTCTTCCAAACTGATCAAGCAACTGCCCAATTGTAATATCAAGAGTTTCACCAAATACTCTCCACCTATTATGGGAAAAAGCTAGTATCATGGTATGGCCACCGGATACTAGCAGCACCAAGGGATCAGAAGCTCCTGTAAGCATCGCTCCAAGTTCGATATGACCTAGTGCATGATTAACAGGAATAAGGGGTTTCTTATGAAATGTTGCAAGAGTCCTTGCAACTACAGCTCCCACACGCAGGCAAGGTCCTAGTCCAGGGCCAGCAGAATAGGCAATGATATCCACATCTTTAATCAAGACCTTTGCTTCTTTTAAAGAGCGTTTCAAAACAGAAGAGGACGTTTCAGCATGATGTCTTGATGCATCACGAGGATGAATTCCTGACCCTCCCGGCGATTTATAAAGATCACGTGTATCTGAAAGGATTTTCCATCCCTTCTTCTTATCTAGTGGAAATTCTATGACAGAGCATCCAAATGTATGAGCAGTGCTTTCTATCCCAAGACATAGCATTTCTTTTATTATCTCCTGCTCATCGCAGAAACTATTTTGATAACATCATTGTTTTTGAGCTTATACTCACCTCCAAGTCTCTGCTTGCTCCTAATATCGATTGCATACAAGAATCCTTTCGCCAGATCGGCATGAATTTTGTTTGCTAGATCTTTTGCAGTTGAGCCTCTGGGTAGCAAATGTGCATCTGGCAGAATATTCCCGTTTTTATCCATCAATTTCATATCGTCTTCAACTGGATAAACAACAATTAGGTCTAAGAGCTTGAAACATATTAGGTTAATGACTTCTTGCACTCCAGTTGATCCATATTTTGCAAGCAAGGAACGTACAATATCCAGTGCTTTCTTCTGCCCTTCGTTTATCGGAATTCCGACTTTGAGGTCAAATGAATTGTCACCTGGTAAATAATTCAAGAGTCCTTTCTTTGTAGCCCGTCTAAGCAAGGCCTCTGCCTCACATATACATGGAACTACATTTAGTCCAGTATTTTTAATCTTTATAATATTGTCATCTACTTGGGGTAAATCAGCTTTATTTGCAGCAATAACAATTGGTTTTGATTCTGTTCTAATTTTTTTACAGAAATTAAAAATGTCTTCTTCTGTCCAGAGAGCCGGTTTTCTGTTGCATAATCCCATTTCGTTTAGGGCCTTAATAATATAAGACTCTCCAATCGCAAGACCCGATAATCGTCTAGCGAGTATCAATTCCAGTTTTTGTTCCTGTCGTTCTGCTTCTTTTCTAATCTTATCCCAATCTCTGCTAACAATAGAGGCAAGCCAAAGATCAAACTCTTTCTCTACGAATTTAATATCAAATAAAGGGTCTCCTGTACCAATAGGAATCGGTTTACCTTCACTATCTGTAGAACCAGATGCGTCCACTACGTGAATTAACGCCTCAGCCTGCCTTGCGTCATCGAGAAACTTGTTTCCAAGGCCTTTGCCCTGATGGGCTCCTGGAACAAGACCAGCTACGTCAATTAATTTTATGGGAATGAATCGATTACCATCAATACACATCGAATGAATAGGATTATCTTGAACTCCAAATTCTTTGCATACACACTTTACTCTTGTATAGGCTACTCCAAAGTTAGGATTGACGGTTGTAAACGGATAATTAGCAGACTGCACAGAGAGTTCAGTCGCTGCATTAAAAAAAGTCGATTTACCGACATTGGCTTTACCTATAAGACCAATGAGCATATTATATCGAAGATCAAGGCCCGGAATTAATGTCTTTCAAATTATGTTTTTCATTATATTCAAAAGAATTCTGTCGTCTATAACCTAATAGAAACACATAGTTCTGGTATTCTAATAACTATCTTATATCTATCTTAATAATCTCAATGCAAAATTTGAGCATTGGCTGCGGTATCAGTTATGTAAGGATATATAAATTTGGACAAGATTTTTATCTTAATCGACAAAACAAAATGATCGGAGAAAGAAGTGGCCGGAATTGTCGCTATTTATAATCTAGGCGCAGAAAAAGACAACGACAATGTAATTTACTATCTTGCACATGCAATGCTAATGCTCCAGCATAGAGGGAAAGCGTATTGGCAAATGGCGATAGGAAGTGGAATGGCGGGAAGAGAAGGATCATTTCCATCAGACGACAATCTTTTAAAAATAGTCCAACAAGAGAAATTATATGGCACTAATGGGATAGGTTATCTTTCAAAGAGATCTCCACAATTCCCCAGCATGAATGCAATACGTATTGCACTCGATGGTTTTTTCGTAGATACTGAAAAATTACATTTGCATCCTTATATCGGACCAGCAAAGAATTCAGATTCACTTTTTAAAATTTATTATATTTTTAAAAAATTATTAATTGATAGACAAAATGCAGAACGAGGAGCTGAATTCTTAGATAGACATTTGCGAGGTAATTTGATTATAAAATTAGAGGATGATATTTATGCTTATAGAAACAGCAGCGGTTTCAAACCCCTTGTTAATGCAAACAACAAAAGCAAGACATGGAGTATTATTGCATCAGAAAATTCGCTACGTACTTCATTAACTGATATGGATTTTAATGATGTTAGTGCAGGTCAACTGATAAAGTTAAGCAAGAAGAATGGATTGGAAATCCTGGTAACTTTGCCACAAGCAAAGGTCATGATGGATCCATTTGAATTTATCCGAGAATCTCATGTGGCAGCATTATTCAATGGTAAAAGTATCTATGCAATAAGAAAAAGCATTGGGAAAGAGCAGGCAAATGCCCTTGCAAAAGATATAAGTATTGAATCGGCATATGCGGAACCAGATTATACTCGACCGATGACACTGGGCTTCAGTATTGAGTATCAAAGATATTCCAAAACTTTTCAGATTGCAGAGGGTATAATCAAAGACAGATATGACGATTCAGATCATATGATTGATTTTTCTGAGCAAGTTAGCAAAAACAAATTACTTACAACAGGTAAGTCGCTTAAATTTGTCATTCAAAAGCTAGTTGAAGATAAAAAAATAGGAACAATTCAAGGCACCGTTCAGACCGGTAGTACAACAAGAGAAACCATATATTACTTACGCAAAGCATGTGCGAAACGAGTCGAAGTCATTGTGAGCTATGTTCCAACGGTAGATGGAAGGCAAGTTGGACTGTATACGCAAAACAGAGAACTGATTGCAAATAAGTATGTGGGTTTTGTATCCTCTATTGATGAACTTAATGAAAAAGTTGCAAAAGAAGTAGCAGCAGATACTTTATATTACAATTCCCCTGAAACACTTGCACGCGGCATAGGTATACGTGAAGACAATCTTTGGTTTCCTGAATGGGTAAGATTTTTGGATTATAGACGATGAGCAAAAGAAGTGATTTGGATCTAAAAC
>Ga0157307_1000014_pt1 | contig 12264 bp, 12 predicted proteins | sample NitcycUS178409R2_FD_113738 | JGI IMG/M metagenome (GOLD analysis project Ga0157307, IMG submission 113738) | Soil microbial communities from Arlington Agricultural Research Station in Wisconsin, USA - Nitrogen cycling UWRJ-S178-409R-2 | ecosystem: Environmental > Terrestrial > Soil >... | reverse complement strand
TCCTTTGAACAAACATCAAAAGATGATGCTACTACTACAACTAATTCTCCACCATAGAATAAGAATGGAAGTAGCTTCAGTTGCAAGAGAAACCAAAGATGATACCATGCACTGGTCAACTCAGGTGATCTCAATACTATAATAAACCAGATTAAAACCGTATTAGCACTAACTAAATGAGAATATAATGTATATAAAAAAACTACAAATTTCAATTTTCTTTTTCCCGTTCTTTTCGTCAATCAACATGTGACATGGTTTCTTGAAAATAATAAAATGTAGATGCAATAAAGCAAGATCATTATACTAATATCTTTGATCATTCTTTGGAAGATTTAAATTCGGTCTATGTCATTAACTTCTTTTACTCAGAAGAATAAGTACTTAAGTAAAGTAACATTAACCCGATAATATAGACGGTATAATACTCAAATGTGTGTAGTTTAGCAGGATCTAGATCAATGTGTTTGCTGATTTCTTTATGAAATAATAGTATATCGTGGCCACTATTATCGTTTCTTAAAAGAATATAGTCTTATCTTGTATATATCTCTCTATCCGAGATAGAAATACCTGCTCTTAGGTCATGTTTAATGGTATACTACAGTAAACTCATTAGCTCATTAGTTTGGATATTTTTGAAGCAGAACTTGAGTTTAACTTATTCTTCCTCTTTGCAGCTGTATAAATTATTGCTGCCACATCCTGATCTACGCCGAATTTTGGATAACTCAAATGTAGTTAGCTTGTTCTCCTTTGTCTATCATATTTAACAAGATACAATCAGGGCAATTATTTACTGCTAATTCTACTCGTGACTGATCTGATATTTATTGTCAGTACAGATAATAATGAATTATCCATTATTGTCACTTCCTATGTGGGCGATAACTCTATTAGTATTATTATTTCATCTATAAATTATGGATGTTACTTCATTTCTATAAAATATTGCATCAAAATATAGGAATATAATCAAAAACAAATTGAAAACCTATTAAAACAAAGACTCTCTGCAACAATGTCATATCAGTGTCCTGGCTGCGGAAATAATTTAATGGAAAACGCAGTGTTTAGTGAGTTTCGTGATAGTAATGGATGGTATTGTAATCGCTGTAGGAAATTCTATAGCACAAAAAAATTAAGAGGACAATGTCCAGTGTATAAATGTTAACCTCATAGTATGCTAAGCTATGAGCTGTTCCATTTATCAGAATTGTCAAATTACTCATAGAAACAATAGGCTTAAATGCAATTCACATTGGTAGCTTTTATGCATCCTAAATTATGCTTGTGTTTTTCTTCCTCGCCATGGAATTGGTTTTTGATCGTTTAGACCAAATTGAAGTAATGCATTTAGATGAGCAACAACTATAAAAAAAGAAGCGAGAACAGCAAATACAGAATAAATAGGACTAATTTTATATTTTCTTATGTCTTTTGTTGCGGCTGCACCAATTACTATAATGCAAACAAATATGTTAAGATAGAATAAAAGACCAGTATCATCAAATAAAAAGACTTTTTTGTTAATTGCAATAAGCCATATAGTATAGGGAAGGGTTAGAAAAGGTAGCAATGTCATAAAAAATACTATTATTAAATTACATAAAACTTCCAACTTATTGGCCTTTATCACAGGAGCTAGAGTTCTTTCAATACCATACCATAAACTAGAAGGATCTCTAGACCAGAGTCCTGATATTAAGTCATGTGTTTTGATAATTTTGACTTTGAATCCTCTGTACTTTAGATGTTCCCCTAATACTTTATCTTCCTGTATCTCATTACGTACAGAATCAAATGTTCCAATATCTTCCAGTACTTTTCTTTTAATCATTATAAATGCACCTAAAAGATATGCTACTTTGGATTTTGGATTATTCATCTTTGATGCATTCCTGCCGAAAATAACAGAAAAGATGGCCCATAATGGCATCACAGTTTTAGACAAAAAGTCTCTTAACTCGGTAAAAAGCGTGCTAGTTAATGCATCCAGTTTCTCTTTTTGCATATATGAAACTGTCAATTGCAATGCATCTTTGCTAATGTATTTGGTATCTGCATCTGTAAATAACAAGATATCGCCTTTACTTTGAAGGTATCCTTGTTGCATCGCCCATGTTTTTCCTTTCCAATCTTGTGGTTTATCTTTCATAGAAATGATCTTTAGATTAGTATTTTTTGTTGTTAATGATGGTGATGATGATAGTTCAGATTGTGATAATTTGTCTGTTATATTTATCAATATGCTTAATGTATTGTCCGTTGAACTATCATCTATTGCAATAACCTCGAAGTGGGGATAGTTCTGAGCCATCAAAGATCTAATGCAATTTTCTATAGTCGCTTCTTCGTTTCTAGCCGGTACTATAATACTTAGAAACGGAAAGTCGTTTGAAGAAAGATCTGTAGTAACAGCAATGCTCTTATTCAAAAAAAGGCCCTTTGTTAAATAATAACTGTGTCCATTTCCGGTTCTTTTATTAGAAATAACAGTTCTAATGGTAGGGACAACAATATATGACTTTAAAGAAATTGTGATCAAGTATATCCATGAACACAATACTACAAAAAAGAATAATAACAAAAGAAATTGATACAAATTAAATATATTACCTACAAATAAACCAAATTCCAAGTTACTGTATGTAATATAACCTGCAAACCTAATAGCATTATCAAGCCACTTTAACATTTGTAAGCAAATCTAACTTATTGAATAACATTCTTTTAGCTGATGGCAAGGCTTGTATCCTTTTTGCTATTCTTATACATAAAAAAAGGGATCATAATACTGATACTACTTTTCTGCTTGATGTTCTATTAAAGATATACATATTCTCGTTATCCTTATTGTGTATTGATAAGATCACTAGATTAACTAATTGGCTAAAGCCGGAAGTATCAGGGCCAAAGTTGCAGATAGAAGACCCTTCAAGTCAGTTAAAGTGCAGATATGCCAAGATTATGCTGACTTCTTTCGCTTAATGATGTTTCTAGTCAAATTTTCTTGTACTTAGCAACCTTTTAGATTCGAAGCCGCAAAAGCAACAGAAATAATATACCGAGCAATGCATTAAATCAATTTCAAAAGCATAGGACGCTAAATCTGGAATAAGGACGGATTGTTTTATACTGTGCTTTTTGCATTGCGGACAAACAGAGCCGTGTTTTACAACCAATCTACTCATTTTAGCAAATATGTCTGGGTCCTTGTTCGAAAACATTAGGCTACATTTTCACTTTCAAAATCAGCAGATGATATTATTATTACTTTGTTGTAGGATAATACATCGTTCTTAAGCTATTATGGGATATGTTGTCTACAATCATATTATCGAAAAATGGAACCAGCTCTATTAAGAGCATAATTTCAAAGATTATTGGAAGTTGCATAGAGGAACACGATATAGACAAGAAAATTGAGACTTTATACCATATAAATTCAATACTTCCTTAAAATCACAAAAGCTAAAGATACCATCATTACTTACTGATGATTATGTTGAAACCTCCTTGTATAATATAGAACAAACACAAATAATATAGGGGGCTATAATTTTATAACAGAACTTCAAAAAGACGTCGGTACTATACTTTACCTCTATCCTGCGTTTATTGAGGTTAGGTTAGACATTCTTCATGCTCCAATATCATCAGTAGACAACTTAATTTCTATAGTAATCCTATCTCCTATTTTTATACCAAGTTTTTCATATTCCCTTGTATTCATCTTAAAGGTGGTTGATTCTGGTGATACATTATTCCTACTCCCACCAAACGCGCCTTCTAGTGCATCAGATATTTTCTTTGGTAAATTCTTCAAATCGTCTAATGAAGTAATAGGTATGGATGCTACTCCAAAAAGATTTTCTGGGAATCCTTGTTGCCTTCTAGTGGGAGTAAAATTACCTCTAGTATCAGTCAATACAACGTAAACATATGGACTGTCATCTTGGAAAGTATCAATTTTTGAGACGATAAACTCCTTCTTCATAATATATGATAATTTACTCAATTACACAAATATAGACCTAGTCCTTCTAATTATTTAAGATCTTTCAACCTTTTCCGCCATCCAAGTTCTCTAGAAAAAGATAACCATTATTGCTGATTAATTCTTTATATTTCTTCAATATATTGTCTGTATAATTCATTCATTCATTACTTTTATAAACTCTTTGTATACCACATTCGTTCTAGATTCATCATATAACTCGTCAATCCTTCGTATGTTAAAATATAATCTCGGTATAGTTGGATTGATCCCTTAAAAATGAGTTTAAAAATTCACTATATATATGTCACGAATCCATGTTATTTAATATAATATAATACCAATTGCCACGCTTATGGAGTAGGTCTATTAAATTGATCTGGGATACTTTTGGAGAACAAATCTAGAACAACAAAGTGGTGAAGTGTCCTGTTGCTTTGCAGTTATGTTTCTTTGTATTATCGTTACCAAATTGTTGGCACCATCCAATGCTTTTATTTTGAATTTAATTGTTATTGTATTTGGAAAAATAAATTATAATACACAACATCTAATTTCTTATATATTAATAATTAAATTTTAGGTAAAATATGTTAGTTCAAATCTTAAATAGTATGGTATATAATAATTCTTTTGTATATCAATAAAAATTGGATGATTCTAATATATCAAAAGAGGCAGCTAATGATAATAAGGATTTAAAGACTTCAACACGTGCTAAATCTTATGCTAATTTAATAAATGAAGGCATATTAGAAGGTCAGAAGATTGCCAAAGTTTCCATCGTAACTCTAATAAGCATAGGTATTGTGGAACTTCTAATTGGGCATGTAAGTGGCAGTGTGGTTGCTACTGCAGATGGTATAGATTCAGTATCTGACGCCATGATATCATTTATCGTATTATTAGGCCTGCAAATTGCACACAAACCTGCTGATAAGACATTCCATTTTGGTTATCATAAAGTAGAGAGCTTTGCAGCACTGATGGCTGCTATAGGGATGGTTATAATAGGATCTGTTATTCTTTATCATTCTTACCAGGTATTGACACATCCAAGAGAAATTCAGCAACCTATTTTGACTATGATAGTATTGGCGGCTGCTGGTGCAGTATCATTACATAGAGCATTTCAGATGAGAAAAATTGCAAATAAATACGATATACTTTCACTAAAGACTGATGCCAAGAACTCAATAAAAGATGGTTCAGCTTCAGTTATTGGTTTCTTTAGTGTATTAGTTGCTTCACAATTTGGCTTCCTACAAGCTGATGCTATAGGCGGCATTATAATTGCTGGATATATTTTTTCAGTCTCCTATGTTTCACTTAAACGATCTTCCCTTATTCTGGTAGATTCCTGGCAAAATCCAGAAGCTACAGATATTGTTAGGAAAAGCATCGAAGCACGATTTGGCAGCGAACTGATCAAAGTTAGATCAGTCTTACTACGTCCTACAGGGATAGTAGCTCAAGCAGAAGTCCATATAGAAGTAGAGGGTAGCAAACCATTAACAGATGTAGAATTGTTATCTTTAGAGATAGAGATGGAAATTCGTTCTAAAATTCCAACCATACAGAGAGTTTCAGTTGTTCCTCATTCTCTCAAGCCATCATCATTACCAAAATCCACCCCATGGAGAAAGTGGAGTGGTATATTTATTAATAAAAAATGAAGAAACATTTTAGAACAGTGTTTTACTATTAGAACCTTACTCTCTTTTGTATTATTGTCATTGTCTTGTCAGCAAGTGGTAACATAATTCCAGTAAGATAAAGAACAAATAGCAATAAAAGAAGATATGAATTCCATGAAATTAAATTTCACAGCTCTTTCCCTGTCCATGTATTTCTAGTCTCGCTAAATCTACCATTGATTTACCTATTATATTTTTATAAAGGGTTCGTTAGCTTTACGACAGTCTATATTTTACTAACATAAATCACTGGTATGAAAGAAAATCAAGCTTGAATTCGACATGAATTAGGACCAGCCTCAAGGCTTAAATGATGTCATGTTTTTATTTATGTCTATTATTTTAATATAATTTAGGAGCTGTTTTGGAGAAATAGATAGCACAAACCCTCATAACTCTTCTTTACTGGCTGAGAGAACTTTTGATTATTGATTTAAATGTATCATAAATCGGTTTTTCGTGTTCAAGGCTATCGCTAAAATGAGCCGAAAGGATTATTGTCTCCTTTGAAATATTTACAATCTTTGAGGGTCTAGGTAGCTATTTACAACAAAATAATATATCTTTAATGTGTTGTCTGTTTATGTTGCTTTCAGCTTTTTCCATTAAGAGAATTCTTCTAACCAAAATCATAGATAGTATTTTTAGTATAAATGGTAAAAAGAGGAAAAATTAAGTTGCTCTTCATGTCAAATGGATCAAGGATCGCTTCATTATAGCATATACGGGTTATCAATTAACAATCCTTACTTCACAATGCATGAGCTTGATAATGAGTATCCTGAGAAATTTATTAAATATACTAGATGTATAATAATAATTGATGGATTTCAAGAAAATAGATTACAAAAAGCTGTATGAAGATATTACTAATGCCGATCCAAAGATAAGGTTAGTTACTATATGCGATTTGAATGGTAGAGTAATGTACTCTGAACACCGTCAAGGTGTAACGAATTTATTGACACCAGAAGAAAGCAAACAGTCACTTGAGCTAGCTGTAAACTCATGGAAAATACGTAGTAAACTTGCACCAAAGATTGGAAAAGGAAAATATGTTTTGGCAGAATATGAAAAGATTAAACGTATCACTATGCCCTTAAAAGATGACCATCTTCTCTATATAACTACAGAAATAGAAGCTGATCATTCAAATGTTATTCGTAGGGTTGGTGAGGTAGTAATACGAAAGTTGCTGCTTTGAAACTTACAAAGTCAATATGTTTAGACAAAAGTTAAGGTGGGAGTCTGTTGCTAGACAAACAACACTACAGATCATATAACAGTATAACAAGTGATCCTAAAATGGTATGTGCTAATTAGCAAAATGTGATTTTAATCTTACCGTAACAAGGTCTATTTTTCGTCAAACATATGATACTGTTTGAGGAAGCATATATTATCTAAAATAATACATATAAAGTAGATTCCATGCTGATTACATCATTAACTAAGCCCCTTCAGGTACCCATCTTGTTCTAGCTTATCTGCATGAGCTGCAATATATCGCCATACAATATCAGCTTTGTCAGACTGGAAGTCCCATGGAGCAATTAATACTAAATCATTATCTCTTATCCACATTCTTCGTTTAATCTTTCCACGAATGCGGCATGTCCTTACCTTACCATCTGTACACTTTACAATGATGTTATCTCCCCCTACAAGTTTGATAACACGGCCAAGTAATTCGCCTTTCTGTGGCATGACCAATTCTTTTAGTGCCGCTTCGCTCAATACTTTTCTTTTGCCTAAATTTAAAACCTAGGACCTTATCATTCATACAGAGATAAAAATGTAAGGAATTCTAGATAAAGAAATCAAAATTAATATAGACAATATAACAACACTGAGAAAATAAGATGCTGCAAATGCATAATATCATCATTGAATTAATCTTAACATCAGACATATTATAAAAATAGAGAAGACAACCATCTATTACACAACAGTAACATTTTTTTCTAGGTCATAAACTAGTTCTGTATGAAATTTGATGCTGCAAATGACCAGTCCATTATTGCATTCAACATTCTTATCATATATTCGCTAATTTTATTAAATACATACAAAGGAATTATAATACTGACAAAAATATTATCATTATTATTATTATTATCAATTCCTAAAGGCAAATAAAAATTATTTTGTTGTTTAGTTGCTTTTTTTTGGCCTTTTTTGAACTTTCTTTTGATTTCTCTCTTGTCTCTCGTTTTTTGCAATTGGTTTTAATTGTCCAATGTTTTCAGGATGGGACGTTTTTCTCAATACATCAACTTGTATTCCATGGATTCTTGCAAGGTCAATGTTACCGAATCCTGCCTGTTTTAACTCACCTTTTGAATAGCCTCTACCGTTTCTGATTAATTCCCTACCTCTACACTGTTTTTTAACAATTGGTTTCTCTACATTCATTTATGAATCATAAATATGGTCTACCATTAAAAATGTTTTATCCGGCTAAAAACAGTAACATCACGTTAGACAGTCCCAACGTATAGGCTTTATCATTTTTCTATTCGCAAAAATCCTTTTTGAGAAACTACCTTTATGTTAAAGAATCCTTTTATATAATAATCCATACAATTTATACTGGCAATTACAATGCTATTACCTTCCGAAATTGAGGCTAAATCGTTAATTCCGGCCATTAGAGCGATTCTAGCGAGAAAACTTATCAAAGAATACGATCTCAAGGAAGAGGTTGTAGCCAAAGTACTTGGTATTACTCAAGCAGCTGTAAGCAACTACATAAGAGGTACCAGGGGTGACATCGAATTGATCTCAAAGCTTGGCTCGGTACATGAAGTGATGCGCATGATTGATGACATTGCAACAGATCTGGCCTCAAACAAAGCATACACACCAAGCACCATGGCCAAGTTTGTCCAGTTGTGTAACTATATGCGCTATACCTTCATTATCTGTGACGTTCATCATAGTATAGAATCCCATATAGACGAAAAGGTCTGTGAACAATGTGAAGTTATTTTAAAGGGTGGATGATATAAACTGCAAATTTAGACAACATTTATCCTCATCATATATAAATTCTTTATCAGAGAGTAGATGCGACAGCAGTTCTGTCATACATATGTGTTGAGATCGGTCCAAATGGTTCATTTGTATTTTTAAATCTATCATTCGATGCTTCGCTCAGATCAAAGTCAATTGAAAAAGTCATCAATCTAAGAACAATTAATGATGTGTATTGAAAAATGAATTCCATGTCTCTGCCATGCTATAATTAAATTCAGCCATTGTATTGATTGTTATGTCGTAGATATTCAAGTTTTCTCTTGCTGCACCTATGCATTTGCTGTCAAATGAATATTGACGTTTAGTACTTTGATTATCTAGTTGATAAATTCGCTTAATTGTTTAGAAAATTGTTCCATAAATAGTATTTGTAATGGAAAATTGTTTTAGCTCCTGTCTGCGAATCGCTTAATAGTAGAAATCATATTCTTTACCATATGGCGAGAGTTTATTTATAGGTTAGATATTGACTGAAAATACTGCCGCTGAAACTTTGACAATTCGTTTACTATTCTAATAAAATTCTCTTCTACCACATCATAATTTAGCTACAACTTCAGAAATAGTATTTTTGTTGTTCAGAGCACAATTGCTCTAACAGTCAATTTACACTTCTAACACGGTTCGGTTGGATGTAAACATACAAAAAATTTGACTCAATTTTACAATCAGATAACTAAATGTTATGTTTTAATAAATTGACTGAGGGTGTCTTTCTTTAAAACATATCCAAATAAAATATGCAGACGCTCTTTTTTCAATATTTATTTTAGATTCTAAGTTAGAATGTAAAATCTGTGGACAAAACTATATGGGCTACATACTCTATATATTCATAGTATATATGTATCTATGAGCATATGGAATCACCACAGTCATGATTATTTATTGATGGAACGGTTACTCTTAAATTTGGCCAAAAAATGGGCTGCAGGTGATGACATGGAAGACGCCCTTATGGCTGCTAAAAATTGCAATATGAAAGGGCAGAAAGCTATTTTGAATTGTCTTGGTGAAGATTATACAGATGAAGAAAGGATAAATCAAACTATCAAAGAGTATTCCACGCTATTAGAAAGATTGTATTTGAGCAAAGTTGAAGGATGTGTATCTATTAAGCCTTCACAACTTGGATTATCCATTTGCTATGATTTATGCTTGAAAAACTTGAAGACCCTTGCTGCAAGAGCAAAAGAGTTTCGCAGGTTCGTCTGGATCGATATGGAATCTTCCAAATACACTGATGATACGTTAGTAATTTATCTTGAACTTATCAATTATTATAATGATATAGGAGTAGTTCTTCAATCTACACTTAGGCGTAGTGCAAGTGATCTTTTACATTTGGTTGAAGTAGGCGGTAAAGTAAGGTTAGTCAAGGGGGCATACCAAGAAAATGAACAAATTGCATTTCATTCGAACGAAAAGGTAAATGCAAATTACAGAAAATTATTGGAAATGCTATTTAGGCATAATCATAATCAATTAAAGAATAAAGAAGTTGATGATAATACTCTTATGTTTGCTATTGCAACCCATGATTCCCAACTAATTGAATATACAATTGAATTATGGAAAAACTCCAAAATTGGTATAAAAAATTTTGAATTTCAATTTCTAAGAGGCATTCGAGATGTAATGCGTAAGGATTTAGTTGAAAAGGGATTTAGAATTGCAGAATATATACCATATGGCAGAGAATGGCTCCATTATTCAATTCGGAGGTTAAGAGAAAGAAAAAGAAACATATTTCTATTGGCTCGCTCCTTAATTCAATCATGAAGATACAGCAAGAAAAACACGTGCCCATCTAAAGAACATAAATTAATATCATTATCACACATAGCTGTTGCTAATATTATAGGCAGCTTATTTTTTGTTGCCTAAGTAGAATTGGGATATGTTAACTGAAAATCTATAATGAAATTCACTTCAACACAGAGCTGGATTAAATGCATAATTCTTCTATAAGTCTAAAGAAAAAAAATTCTGTGACCATTTGAACTTCCCACTTATATAATGATCTATATTTTTGCAATGTGTAATGAATATTAGCAATGGGAGGTTTTTAAAAAATTGTAGCATTCTGTTCTCTTTTAGGACTATCGGCTCTTTTACTCCAGAAAATATGAAGATATCAACAAGTTTATGGCTTTACAAATCCAACCCAACAAATTACAGACGTAGCCAATATAGAAGATAAACTTGTGGCCGCTTCTATGATGATGTGAATGTCAATGTTGTTAATGACAGTAACTCTGTTATTGTTAGTCATAAGTCTTAAACATATAAAGAGTTGATATGGACATCATTGCATAACGAGCAGTTTTTGCTGCTAAGCATCACTACTTCTGTGCATTTGGTCTATATGTACGCTAAGTTCATGAATATCATCGAATTCTTTTCCGCAAACCTCACATACAGGGTGGTGAGGATGCTCATCTGTGTTTATTTTCATGACATAACATTCACAAAACAGAATAAAAAAGTTATGAGACTTGATTCTTTATTGATAGAACCGATGCGGCTTATTGAAGAGAAGAGTTGAGGAAAAATGGATTTATATTTTACTATTTTTCTATTATACACTTCACTATAAGGCAGCCACAGGATACAAGGACGTAGAAGTCGTGAAGCAATACCTAAACAAACTTCGTGCAGGCAAAGGATACTGTTCAAATCATTTAGGCAAAAGAAATTACTTTATTTGATTACAATATCGCTCCAAGATTGTAAGGGAATACATAGAGGAAAGAAAAATGTCCTAAAAGTGATATACTTTCCAAAAGGCTCATCCGAATTTAATGCTGTTGAAGAATGCTGAAGACAGGGAAAGTATGGTCTGGTGGTATCAAAATACTATCCAAGATTACTGACCTAAAGAAGCCTCTTAATATTACAGAACAAAATGGTTCAATCTATACAACTACTATCTAGCTGAGAGCATCCAGAGAAAGACGAAAAGTCGAAAGCATCAAGGGTATTGACCTATTATGTAAGAAAGGACAAAAGTAAGTTCAAGAGCTGTCTTGTGTTGTAAAGTCGCGGATAATCTTTAGTGTATTCTCAATTATTTTTTCATGGGATTTTTCTTGCTTTTCTATAGAAACTCGTAATAGATTATCATTGTGTAATGGAAACGATGCAATCTTTATTTTCTCTCTTTCTGAGAAACTATAGATGGTCTTACCAAACTCTTTGTCAAAATCTTTGCGCATTTCACTCCTAAGAGCGGATTCTAAATACAGTTTTGAAGAATCTACTTCATTCTCCATAGGTTTTATACTCTGCCTCATTCCTCCTGCTACGAGTGTTCCCATTTTATTTACGATACCAGCGAAGCGTATATTGGGGTTGAGCGCAAATATGTCATTGCATATCTTTTGCAATTTGTTTTTACGGTTAGACATCACTCAGCCGCATGATGATGTCGTCTTTTTGTATTATTAGCCTTGCTATCTAGAAATTATGTTTTAGTACTGCTAGTAATAGATACGTATTTTTTCAAACTCAGACGTAAAAATGCAG
>Ga0157307_1000013_pt1 | contig 12656 bp, 12 predicted proteins | sample NitcycUS178409R2_FD_113738 | JGI IMG/M metagenome (GOLD analysis project Ga0157307, IMG submission 113738) | Soil microbial communities from Arlington Agricultural Research Station in Wisconsin, USA - Nitrogen cycling UWRJ-S178-409R-2 | ecosystem: Environmental > Terrestrial > Soil >... | reverse complement strand
ATATCTGTTGCCATAATGATCCAACTATATTTCATATTCTAACAATTCATCATATGTAAAAGAAAAGTTTTCAGCACTTAAATTCCAATCTTCTGGTAGAATAAATTTTTGTATGAGTCAGCATTTTTATTCAAGGCGTTTATTAGATCAGAATGCGTCATGTTATCTGCATGCTGTATTTTCCGTAAATTAGATTGCGTAGTGGGTAAGTCATAATTTATTAATATATAATAATACACTACTAGCCTTATATTGCATTTCCTCTGTATTGTATACATAACACAAAAATAAATTGCAAACGATAGTAATATGATCAATAATAACAGCACATAAAAATGTTTTTCATTTTTACTAAAATCGTCTACCTATTTCATTTAGATATATAAAAAGTAAATCTATCTTTTTCGATATTAATTATTCCTAAATGTAGTTTATACTTTAATTTTGAATTAAAAAGTAAAAAACCATCAAAATAGATGATGCTAGTTTTTAGCATATTTACCACATACGTTGCCATCAAACTCAAACATAATTACCTCTACTTGCAGCTCAGCTTTAGAATGTTCGCACATCTGCTCGTATACTTTTTTGCATATCATATCAAAAAATCCAGAAATACTATTTTTATTTATTATTTCAGAAACGTGTCTTGCAGTATTTGCTTTTCTTATTTCCTCTACTACTGATGAAGAGGAGTTGCATTCTGCAGCAACCTTTGCCATAAATTCCATACTGACATGTGATCCTCTAACGTGGGTTTGCTTGATTCCCATCGCCATTTTTGTTAACTTTCCGACAAATGCCGCTATGATGGCTTTATGAATTTTTTTATTGACACATTGCTTTATTGCATAACCAGCAAAATCACCCATCTGAATAAATGAGTGATCGGGTAGCGATTTTCCAAATAGTTCTTTAGCAAAATCTTCACTCCGTCCGCCTGTAGTAAGTACAACTATATCTGTATTCATTGCAACTGCCACATCAAGGCTTTGTCTTATAGATGCAGCAAATGATGCAGTAGAATAAGGCAAAACGATTCCAGTTGTACCAAGTATCGAAATGCCGCCGATTATACCAAGTCTAGGATTATCGGTCTTTTTTGCAAGTTCTTCTCCATTAGGAACCGAAATAGCTACCCTGACACCACGATCTTTCAATTGTTCAGCGGCTACCTCTCTGACAGCCTGTTCTATCATTTTTATGGGTGTTGGATTGATTGCAGCTTTGCCAATTTCCAGACCGAGTCCTGGCTTTGTTACCCTACCGACACCTTTATCACCATCAATTATGATCTTGCCAGCTAGATCGATAAATGAAACAGTAGAACAAATCTCGGCCCCATGAGTAATATCAGGGTCGTCTCCAGCATTTTTGACAACGGCAGATGTATATGAATTACTTCCTTCGATTTTTGTCCATGCAACTTTTAACTTAACAGATTCTCCTTTTGGTAGAGAAACTGTGATACAATCAACAGTTCTGCCAGTTATCAAAGCTGAAAGTGCTGCCTTTGTAGCAGCAGTTGCAGAAGTACCTGTAGTATATCCTGTTTTTAATATACCTTTCTTCCTCTTTTCTTCGACCTCTTCAGGAAGTTCTTGCTCTTGCTCGGCTAACTTTAAATCCTCTTTTTGCGCCTCATCCTCATTTTCACTTTTTCCAAGGGCCATTAAAATCATCTTCCATATACAATAATACTGTATTACCATATATTACAATGGTATTACCTGTTGCAAGAGAAAAATCATCACTTGCAATATATGTAGAAACCTTGGCCACCTCTTCAGATCTGCCCCGTCTTTAAATTGAAGGCTATTCAGCAATCTTACTCCTAACTTTTTAGTCACTGAATAATATGTTGTCAATGTTGTAATGGTACCAAGAGCAAAATAAAGACTCGGATGTGATTGCTACTACACTCAATTGCAGCACTTTGTCATTGCGATATTTGCTGCTTTGGCAATAGCACATAATACACCTTCGATATGTCTTTCAACTACGGGAGTTGAATAAATGTCAATTATTACTCCATTTGTGTTAGCACTTTGCAGCATATAACGGATAACTGGCCCAGACAACCACATAGATGTTTTCAGATCAACTTCCATAACTTATCCAACTCTTTGTCAGTAACTTGATAAAATTTTTTATACCGAATTTCCTTGTCCAAGGATAAGCTACATTATTTAGCAGAGTAATAATTCGTTCATGGTAAGACAGTATTGTTGTAAATATTTATTTACGCTAAATCTATCAATGTCAGCAGCAAATGCTTTGCCCTTGCTCTGCTCTACAACTTTTTCTGCTGTTTGCTTGCTCCTAGAAGAGACAACAATGGTCTATGATTATTTTCTGCAAACTCTTTTAATATTGAAACCACTCCATTTGGCACTACTACTCTTATAATTTAATCATTTAATTAACAAAATACATAACTAACAGATATGTCCTCTGCAGAAGTTGCAGCCAAAGTAGTTAAGAATCTAGAGCCTGAAGATTACAAATTGCTCAAGGTACTTGCTTCAGGCCTAAAGCAACATGAATCGCTTACCAGAAAAGAAATAACGACCTATTCAAAAATACATGAAAATATTGTTGATTTTCGAATTAACCGATTGCATGACATGAAGTTAATTCGCAAGAACAAAGGAGGCTTTACTCTACTTATGATGGGCCTTGACACAGTTGCACTAAAAATGCTTGTTGACAAGGACATCATAATCGCAATGGGAAAGCCTATTGGTATTGGTAAAGAATCAGATGTATTTGAAGCAATTACCTCAAGAGAACAGGTACGTGCACTTAAATTTTTTCGAATTGGCAGAATTAGTTTTAGAGAAGTAAGAAGAAGAAGAACATTTATTGGAAAAGAGGATATTCATCAATGGTTACTGATCAACATAGATGCAGCCAAGAAAGAATACAATGCGCTTAATCGATTAAGACATAGTGGAATAAGGATTCCAGTGCTATATTACCGTGCTATGCATTGCGTTGTCATGAACAGAATAGACGGACTGAGACTTGTAAACATACATGAACTAGAAGATCCAAAAATAACTTTACAAAACATTTTACACGATATAGGAACTGCTTACAAGTATAACATGATTAACTCCGATCTGAGCGAATATAATGTACTATTAGATAGTAAAAATAATATATGGATTATTGACTGGCCGCAGGTTGTATCAAGAAGTCATCCTAACGCTGCTGATCTAATAAAAAGAGATGTCTACAATATTGTGAACTTCTTTAACAGAAGGTTTGATTTAAGAAAGGATAAAGACGAAGCATTGAATGAAGTTGTATTACAATGATAATACTACCTGAGCAATGAATAACCCTTGTTTATCTTTTCCCATGTAAAGCATGGTTCATTTCTGCCAAAGTGGCCATATGCCGCAGTCTTTTTATATATTGGTCTTTTCAGATCAAGTGTCCTAATGATCCCTGCTGGTCTCATATCAAAGCTTTTTCTCACTTTATCTTCAATTACTTCCTCGTGTACCTTACCTGTTCCAAAAGTATCCACCATTATAGAAACAGGTTCTGCAATACCGATAGCATATGCAATCTGTACTTCACATTTATCAGCCAGTCCTGCTGCAACAACATTCTTGGCTACATATCTTGCCATATAGCATGCCGACCTATCTACCTTGGACGGATCTTTTCCAGAAAAGGCGCCACCGCCATGTCTTCCCATGCCTCCATAAGTATCTGCAATAATTTTTCTGCCGGTTAGACCGGTATCACCCGGCGGGCCACCAATTACGAACCTGCCAGTAGGATTAACAAGGAATTTAGTTTTACTATCGATCCAGTTACCACAAACTGGTCTTATCACCTTTTCGATAATTTCTTCTCTTAACTGGCTCAAACTGATGTCTGGCGCATGTTGTGTAGAAATTACAACTGTATCAATTCCTTTTGGTTTGCAATCTTCATAGATAACTGACACTTGTGATTTACCATCGGGCCGAATCCAGCTCAATTCTTTTTTCTTCCTTACCTGTGATAATTTCATAGATAGTTTATGTGCCATTGTAATAGGCAATGGCATAAATTCTTGAGTCTCATTTGTGGCATATCCAAACATGAGACCTTGATCCCCTGCTCCTTGCTCCTTATTGTTTCCGGCATCTATACCCATTGAAATATCAGAACTCTGCTCATGTAATGATACAAGTACCGAACAGCTGTTGCAATCAAATCCATAGTCTGGTTTATCATAGCCAATCTCCAAAATGGTATCACGGACAACTTTTTGCACGTCCACTCTGCCTTTCGAAGTCACTTCGCCAGCAACAAAGACGATCCCTGTAGTTGTCATGGATTCTACTGCAACACGTGAGTCAGGATCCAGTCTCAGGAATTCATCTAATATTGAATCAGAAATCTGGTCACATACCTTATCTGGATGGCCTTCAGTGACGCTTTCTGAAGTAAACAGAGATCTTCTAACCATTTTTCAATCTACCATTACTATCATATGTTAGTAATGATCTTTATCATTGACATCAAAATTCTTTTTCTAGTCTTATAAATAGTACATTATTACCTCTAATTACAACTTTGCCATAATTGGCTAGAACATCTGCTCCGTTAAATTCTTCAGCATCGAGAAGAATCAAATTCATATAGGAATCAACATTACTCATCCTACCACGATATTCTATCTCATTCTTCAATCTCACTGCAACCTTTCGATTTATCGAGCGTTGTAGCATAGACAAAGGTCGTTTTGGTTGTTGCTGTGATGGCGATGAAGATGACAATTCAATTTATCACTTTGCAATTCAAAGCGCCCTGGCTACAATAAAAAGGTTCCTTTGTTCTTAAAAAGATCATACTGAATTTATTCTAGTGTGCTAGTTATTAATATCTATTGACAGCGACGATCATATACACAGGTTCCATGTCAATTGACCGACTGCTTGGAGGCGGAGTTCGTACTGGCATGGTTACAGATATTTATGGACAGAGCGGAGCTGGAAAATCACAATTATGTTTTACGCTTTGTGCCAATTATGCTAAATATTCTAAACAAGAAGAGATGATAATGTTTATCGATACCGTAGGAACATTTAGACCCGAAAGAATTTCTGAAATTGCAGGCTCTGGGAGAAGTAATAATATGCTTAATAAAATAATAATTGTGAGAGCTCTTTCTGCATACGATCAAATTAATGCGATAAAAAGAATTCCTGAGATTAATACGCGGCTTGTAATAATAGATACCGCAACATCATTATTTTCTGATGAATTCAAAGGAGCTACAAGACATCTAGCATTGATGAATCACCTTCATGAATTGTCTCTTGCCGCTATTAATTTTGATTGTGCTATAGTAATAACAAACATGGTTAGGAATATTCCCGTTATAACAACACTAGCAGATCAAGTGGGCCATAACCTTACAACAACAATAAAAACAACAATTAATTCATCCCAACAGCGAGAATTTATGGGAACTTCAGTATCAATATATGCACACATGAAATTAAAACTTGAAATCATTAATTTAGAAAAATCGTTATTCATGGCAAGTCTGATGCAACCTCCACGAAAAGATCAAGTTCACTTCACTATAACCTCTAAAGGCATTTCAGATATTTCTGACTGCAGCTGAACCCTCATGTTGTCAGGTACCTTGTACATAGCCAATTACTGATGATACTTATTGTTCTTCTTTTGGAGTTTATTATTCATAAGGAGTAGTCATCGACAGAGAAAGAACCTACTTGATTTCTGAAGGATGCCACAAAATAGAGAATAAAAAGTTCTTGTTGTCATTCTTTATCTTGTATTTGGTTGATTAAATATAATCACGCCTGTTTGTATTAGCAAATTCAATTAATCCACCACATCCCAACGTTCCACAATTGTGCCATTCGTCGCTATTCTGAATAGGTCAGCAGTTCTCAGGTTTATCGGTTTATTGGTAGCTGGCATTCCTTGAACTTCTCCTTTTTGTATGCCAGTCCAATTAAGGAATACTAAGACAAGGTTTATTCTCACCTAGTATATGTTCTATGGCGCATGGAAATATGGAAAAGCTGAGAATAATGGCCTGAAGTATTATTTGAATCCTTCTTGTCCTTGTCCAGCCATAGGATTATGCTGAATAAGGTTGGTGCATAATATTTGCCAACTGCTGTCACGTTATGTTTGTTGAAAACTTCGACAAATGATTTAACTTTTTCCTTGTTCGCTTCTAATGAATTGGATTGTTGCTGCTGTGCAAATACAGTTTGCTGAGCTTGCAATAATACCGGAGATCCGATAACAGCAGCAACTAGACTCAGCTACAAAAAATGCTAATTATAACAACATCCTTTCTTGAATACATTATTTAAATAAGGCTTGCCAAGATTTAAGTCTAGAAGTTAGAGAATACTGAATGAGTAAGTTTAGAATTACTCATTTTTAGATCATATTTTTAGACTATATAGTCACCATTCTATTTAGTGAGGTTTCTGACATAGAGCATGATTAAAGGTTCGTTTGTATTATCATCTTTCAAGATATGGGTAGAAGACAGCAATAGGAATTTGTTTTCATTGTTGAAGGATCATCATCTGTTGTCCAAGCGTTTTGATTATGCTTATAGAACCGTTTGTTACAACAGTCGAATACCTCAAGGCAAAAGTGAATAACTACTGCTACTAGTAACCATTCTTTTGTCTATCTTTGTTTATTTGGTTCTTCTTGAGATATTCATCCAATATACCTTTTGGTGTCATTCCAAGCTCTATTGAAGCATCAACTACAAAATGCCATATATCTATCAGCTCCTCCTTTGATTCACTCTCATCAAGCTCTGTTGGTTCCTTCTTCCACCATTTCCAATTGGTCAGCCTTTGCAGTTCTACTGCTTCATGGATTATGGCAGTACAGAGCGCAGATATTCTTTCCTCTTTTGATAGAGAAAGAAATTTCTTTGAATATTGTGAACTAATAGACGGCGAATATGTCATGATAGTCTGATGCAATTCTTTTTGCTTTTGAAAAATAATTTCTAGCATATCATCTTCGCTACTATTGTTATTCTTATTAGATGGACTGGTTATCATCATTGCTCCTCCTCATCTCGTTGGTAATTCTACCGGCAATAGATTTATCCTCATTAGCCCATTTTTTTCCCCTTCTTACTTCATTATTGTTATCAAAGATAGTTGAAAATTTTCACATTCCATTTTGCTCTGAGTTAATTATTATTGAAATCTCAATACGAACGAAGAAAATAATATAAATATAGAACTAAAGGGTATAGTTTCAAAGACTCTAGGTTATGGTTATACATTACTTAACAAATCTTTGTTATTGTTAAAGCAGACAGATTTTGATTGTTAGATATCTTTAATAAATATTTAATGCTAATTGGGAAAAGTATATTCGAATCATCTCATCAAATATAGTCATTTGACTCTTACTAATCCGGGTATGCTATAAGAAGAAATAAAGCAGATATTATGCTAGAGCAGGCAGGCTGGGACGTTAACGTCACTTTATGAATATGGAGATATACACATTCATAAACATTGGATTTCTTTGACATCTATAACTTCGATTGCGCGATGAAATGCAGGTTTTTTCTGATTGGGTATACCAACCAAGAAAATAATGAAAATATTTGGCTATCAGTGCTGTCATATCATTTACTGCACTATGGAAGATATAAGAAGCCGGTGTTATCAATAAATCCTCAATTCTGACTTTGTATTTTATATTCATAAAGAGATCCTCATATTAGATTACAATTAATGTAAGTATAGGACGTTCTTTAGTACGCAAGAGTCTTTGAAACTAATAATCTTTTATTTGTAATTAAAAGTTCCTGATGTCTCTGACGATTTGATGCATTACAGTTAATCTGTCGCGTTGTAGATATTGTCATGATGTTGAAACCCTTATACAAATTCGTTATAAGTGTGGAATTTGAGTTTGATAGTAATACGATGCATCCAATATTGCTTAACCTTCCAAACTCCTTTGCTAACATTATCTGCTGTGGACAACCAAAATCGTCTTTTGTATAATCCTTAAAATAACAAGTTTTACTTAATGGAAAATATGGAGGGTCAAGATAAACAAAGTCACCATGTTGACATCTCAAAGTTATATTATGATAATACTCACATATTATCTCTGCATCAGCTCTCTGCAAAATTTCAGAAAAAGCCTCTAATTTTTTGCTATTGCAAATTATTGGATTAGTATAGGTTCCATGTGGAACATTAAACGAGCCTGACTTATTGACCCGATGAAGACCGTTGTAACAGGTTTTATTTAGAAAAAGCAATCGTGCTGCATTTTCTATGTCATTTGCGGAATGGTAAATGTCCCGTATATAATAATAATATTCTTCAGGTTTTTTATAATAATGTGATTGGTGTATTTGTAAAATATCAATTAAGTTGCTAACATCATCTCTAACGCATTTATAGACATTTATAAGGTCACTATTTGAGTCAGACAAAATTGCTTTGAATCTGGGTTTCGTCTGAGCAAGATAAAGGAATAGAGATCCTCCGCCTAGAAAAGGTTCAAAGTATCGATCAATAACTTGTGGGCAAAACTTACTTAAGAAATGGGCAATTCTTCTTTTTCCGCCTGCCCATTTAAGGATAGAACTTGTGGTATTTGTCCTCAACAGCTCATTTGAGACAAACTAATTAAAAAACTCTGATATACATGAAGCAGAGAGAAATCTATTCCATATTTTTCTGAAATTTATTTCTGATAAAGTGTATATATGTACTGTTTTAAGTATAGTTATAACAAAATCATATCCTTTGCAATTAGTTGAATCTCCATATGAGTTTGAATAATATATTTGAATAAATATTTTACAGTTTCTGTTTGTATTCTTGCTTTCTTCACATTAATAGATAGCGGTTTCTCCAAAATGAATCATAATACTAACTCTCCCTTGTTATTAACGAAGATACATCAGCTTTTCTTTAAATAAACAACTCACATTATTATATTATTTTTAATAAATTATGATCTTTATGACCCAGCTTTTATAATTAGGTGTTACTTTATTGCTAAGATGAACTAACAAATATGTCTTCAGATATAGGCCTCCTTGTTGTTTATACAGGAAAAGGCAAAGGCAAAACTACTGCTGCATTAGGAATTGTTTTGCGGTCAGTAGGTCATGGTTACAAGGTCGGAATGATTCAATTTATCAAGGGAGAATGGTATTATGGCGAACTTAGCAGTTCAAAGAGATTAGAACCAGAATTTGAAATGATTGCAGCTGGCAAAGGATTTGTTGGAATTATTGATGATGACCACCCTATTGAAGATCATCAAAGAGCTGCTCAAGAAGCAGTTGCACTAGCAAATGAAAGGCTCTCATCAGGATTATATGATATTATGATATTAGACGAAATCAACTACGCTATAAAATTAAATTTAATATCTGTTCAGAATGTCTTAGACATTATTAAAAAAAAGCCCAAGAAAACCACCTTAGTTCTAACAGGTAATTATGCCCCTGCTGAGATCATTGCCGTTGCTGATCTGGTTACAGAAATGAAAGAGATCAAACATCCTTACCAATTAGGATTCAAAGCAAAAAAAGGAATTGATTATTAGAACTTTTGATGCTACCATCATTTGCTTCTTATTTTTGTTTTTCACTTTAGTGTTAAAGCATCGTTTATAGTTTGTTGCGATCTACCATATATTTGTCAGAATTAGGCCTAAAATGTGAATATTGGTTAATTTATTTATATATTCCATATAATTGGTTATTCATGTTTGCCGCCGCCTCTAATCGGAAATGGATGAAATGATAAAAATATCATGATAGCTTCATTACTTAGCATAATTCAAAAACCATCAGTATCCCAATATAGTGTGTATATAACATAATATTTTAATCCTAATGCAGGGCAACCTTAAAGTATACCATTTGTACGGTTTACCTTTACAAATGGTTACTGCCGAGATTAAAAAACTTCCTGAAGAAGGCGACATTGTTATTGCAACTATCAAGGAAGTTACAGGTCATGGAGCGTATGTTAGACTAGACGAATATAATGGAATGACTGGTTTTCTTCATATTTCTGAAATTGCAACAGGATGGATACGTAATATTGAACGTTATGTAAAACCAAAACAGAAGGCGGTTTTAAAGGTAGTTAGGGTAGATAAGACGAGAGCCGAAGTTGATCTTTCACTCAAGCAAGTATCTGGAGAAGAAAGAAAAGCCAAACTCATTGAGGTAAAAAAGAATGAAAAAGCATCTGCATTCATGGAGATTATAAAGTCAAAAACCAAGTTCACTGATGCCCAGTTAAAAGAAATAGAAGATAGAATTCTCCAAAAGTATGATTATGTTTATGATGTTTTTGAAATTGTTGCAAAGAAAGGGATTGATACTGTTCAAAACCTTGGATTATCCCCTGAAGTCTTAAAGGCTATTGAAGAGGAAAGCAACAAGATACAGACTCCGCACGTTGAAATTAGAGGGGTAATAGAGATTTCTTTGAAAAAGCCTGATGGTATTGATTTAATTAAAAATACATTAATAGCAGTAGAATCTAATAAGAGTAGTTCAAACATTAGTGTCACCTACGTCGGAGCTCCGAAATATAGAATCGTTGTTATAGCAGAAAATTTTAAGGTGGCTGAGAAGACGATGAACAACATGATAGAAAAGATCCGTTCTGCTATTGACAAACATCATGGCATTTTTAATTTTATTCGTGAAGAATCAAAGAAAACGCATCAAGGATAGACAATTGAAACATCTTATTCGAAAATGTTCCTTGTGTGGGACGTATACACTGAAACAGCAATGCCCAAAATGCAATACAGCTACCATTTATCCTCATCCTGCAAAATACTCGCCTGAAGACAAGTATATTGGATATAGAATTGCAGACCGTTATACGAAATCAAATATAGACAATGCTCCTAATAATTGAAAATTTCTTATGGCTATTATTTATGTTATTTTCTCCTACGTTAAGAGAGATCATATCACAAGTATAAAATAGCACTTTTGTAATTTATTATCTAATAATGGCGACTTTTTTTTGGCATATCCAGCTTGCTTTTTAGTAGGCCGGCAATTTCCATTCATGTGAGATTATACAGCAAGAGCGGACACATTATTGCTAAAAATATGAATTCTTACAATACACAAATATGTGCACAGACCAAATTTCCAAGGAATGCGGTAATGACCATAGTTTTAGAAATAATTTTCCAAGGTGTTCGAACGAGCATATACTTTCTTCCCCGATTATTTCCAAGATGTTTCAAACAACGCTAAAAAGGAGTCGTTAATTAAATTGACTATAGATAACGCAATTAATGATTCTGCTCTAACTGTAGAAGCATTGATCAAGCTCCTTAACATTGTCTCAAATTAATTCCACTAGATGAGAACGGTAAGGTAGTTGAAGATTGGACACCAATTTACGAAAATCCTAACTATTGGACATCTGAAAGACTTATGCTAGAATCGTACAAGTTCAAAAATGTAGCTACTTGCTGTGGTAAAATGCATTTAAAGAACGAACAAGGAAGAGATCTCTATCTTAACTGCTTCGATGTTGATAGCGATAATGTTTATTTTATTCAACTTGATCAATGGAAAACAGGACAGGATTATTCGATGATAGAAGTAGCACAGCATTCTACATTTGTAACCAAACCAAAAAGAAAAATGGCTTTCATATTTACTGGTTAAGCCTTAAGCAAAATGAAGCAATAATCTCTGAGGACTGTAAGAAAGGATTTGAATTTGAAATCAAGACAGATAAGAAAAGATGGCACTGCACACTACCACCTAGTGTTCATAGAGATGATGCAAATTTCCGTTACAAAAATTACCGACAGGACAAGCTCATCGTTTCATATAAGTTATATGATAAAATAATGAAGCTATTAGCCGAATGCCTAAAAACTGAAGGTGAAGCAGATAACCAAAAATATTTTGGTCTTGCTCGGAAGCCGAGGATTGGGCATAGGAATGTTACATTACCAATTATTAGTAATATTCATATATATCATTCTAGTTTCCCTTCTGTCATTGGTCTTACAGGAGTCTGGTCCTTTCTTATCTTGAGTTTGTTGAATATATCTGCAGACTGAGGAGATTTTTCCTCTATTTCTACACCTATTTCATTCTTTATCACATCTCTTCCTTGCTTTGCACCAATAAGTATTACCTGCGCATTCTGGTAATCTATCAACCTGGTATCTCTTGATAATGAAACAAAGATCTCAGAATCATTAAATTCATTTAATACTTCCTCTGGATACATTGGAAGTTCCTCTGTACTTGGGTAACTGCCACCATCTGTTACTGCAGACGCTGCTGGTTTCTTTGGGTTGATAACTGAAATCACATAACTTGCTTCCTTTTGGATACCTAATTCTTTTTGAGCTTCTCCCGGTTGTTCTGGTATCTCTAAAATATATGCAAGCTCTGCATGGTTTTGATGTCTTACTATGGCATATTTTCCCTCCCCTACAGGTCTAGCTGCATCACCTTTTCTAAACTCATCTGACAAGAGCTCTTTTGTAAGCTCATCAGGATTTTGGAAAATACCACCGACTCTAGCCCAATACCGCTCAGATGCCCTGGCTTCAGTTTTTCTAATCTCTGGTAGTGATTTTTT
>Ga0157307_1000012_pt1 | contig 12859 bp, 24 predicted proteins | sample NitcycUS178409R2_FD_113738 | JGI IMG/M metagenome (GOLD analysis project Ga0157307, IMG submission 113738) | Soil microbial communities from Arlington Agricultural Research Station in Wisconsin, USA - Nitrogen cycling UWRJ-S178-409R-2 | ecosystem: Environmental > Terrestrial > Soil >... | reverse complement strand
GGGACTGCAGCAAGGCCCCTCTCGGCAGCTACAACCGCGCAGCGTGCGTGAGCGTGCACAGCGGCACCATCACATTCGCTGGCGCGGGGACCGCCTTCACGACGATGCGGCTCGCCGGCGACCAAGGCAACGCGGACATCGTCATGGTCAGCCATGACCCGGGCAGCGCCGGCGGCGTGCAAGACATGACGTTCGAGACCAGCGACGCGACGAACACGAGCGAGCAGACCCACGCCATGGGCACAACCGGTCTCTGCTCGCCAGGCAACTGCAAGCCCATCGGTCCGCTGCTCTACCAGCGCCTCGTCATCCACCATCCTCGACCAGCCGACGGCAGGCGCAAGGGCGATGGCATCCGTCTGCTCGGCGACTCACCCGCGGTGGCCATCCACGGCGTCGTCATCGCGAACGTGGCGTTCACGTCGTGCGCCCGCTCGTGCATCCAGCCCCAGCGCGGCGTGCACGGTCTGGTCATCCGCGATTCTGAGTTCTGGGCGCAGCAGCCCATCCACGGCGAATCCAGCGGCGGCTCTGTGCCACTCGAGGACGAGGATGCCGACATCTACAGCAACACGTTTCACACGACCGAGCTCGACGGAGCGCCGCTGCCGACCGACTACGACATCGCGCTCAGCGGACCGCCCGGCTCGGGCCCGTACGACCGCATTCGCATCCACAGCAACGTGGGCTCGCGCGGCTACTACCTGTACCGAACGAGCAACCTCGAAATCTACGACACGTTCATCTCAGTCAACATGCACACGCCTGGCGGCGTCATCGAAGTCGGCAACCGATGCGACTCAACGAGCATCCATGGCGTCACGCTTCAGCGCAGCGGCGTGGCCGGCCCCCTCATCCGGCTCACCACGCGAGATGCGAGCGCATGCAGCAATGCCCGCGTTGCTGACTCGGTCCTCGTTCAGAACACGCAGGGGCATGGCATACATGCCGAGTCCGTCGACGGTCTACAGGTCGAGCGGGTGACCATGGTCTGGGGCGTTCCTGCTCCTGACCATGCCGGCGTCTGGCACCGCGCAACGACGGTCCGGATCAACTCCATGACCGTTCATGACTCGTGGATGGCCGGCCCGGTCGGGACCGCCGTGACGCTGTCCTCGACGCCAGGCGGAATCGGCATCGCGCACGTCATCGACAACCGGGCTCGAGGCAACGTCGCTGGGCTTAGATGCCTCGGCAACGCCGTCACGAGCGTCGAGTACACGCTGAACCAGCTGGGCAGCGTCAGCTGCCCGTACGTGCTGCCCTGACGTCGCGGTTGAGGCCCAGCATCCGGGCTCATCGCTGAGATCGACGAGCACCGTCGCGATGGCGTACGGCTTCTCGTACGTGTCGATGATGAGAGAGTCGCAGTCGACAAGATGCGGGCGCCATCCGACCTCCTCGCCCTTGACCACAAGCGACACGAACGCCGCGCGCGGCGCAACCGTGCCGCCGACGCATCGGAACTGCGCGACGGCCGACACCGTGTGCTCGCCGGACCAGACGTAGGCATCGCACAGGAGCTGAGCTGGCGGCGCCAGCCTCGTCGCGTCCAGGTTGTCACCGCAAGCGACCAGGGCGAGGACGATGAGCCACCTCATGGTGCACCGTAGAGCTCGATAAGCGTATCGCGCAGCCAACGACCCTCGTCGTCGTCCAGGACGAATCGCCCAATCAGGCGCAGGTTCCTCGCCTTCGCGTCGTTGACCTTCTCCGGCAGAGACTTCTCCTCGATGAGGAGGAGAAGCTCCTCCGACTCCTCTCGTTCGACGCGAAGTCGCTGTCCAGGCTCGCCCTCCTTGAGGGGGAGAATGCGCACGAAGTCCTTCATCGCACCCATGCTTTCATTTTGCCGTTTGAGACCTCACAGGTCACGACGACTTCTCCATCTCTCTCCACGGAGAGCTTCCTTCCGGGCTGCTCCGTTGCGAGCCAGCGCGCCGAAGCATATGCGCTGACCAGAGAGGCCTCGGTTCCTACCGCGGATGGACCATCGAATACCACGTATAACCGCATCACTTACCTGCTTCCATGCGAGCGATTTCTGCCATCTCTTCTTCGGACATCGGCGCTACCTCACCCTCAATGATGGCCGCAACGCGAGCACGCGCCGACTCGATGGCCACCCTGAGAGCATCCTTGCCGGACTGGTCAAGCCCGCGGAACAGCCCGCGCGCCTCGGTCTCCATCTCGGGAAGCGTAGCCGGCGTGGCGAGCTGCAGCCTCTCGATGAGCCTCACTGCCCTGGAAGATGGGGTCACTGCCGGAACACCCTGGACTGCCTGACCGATGTCATCACCGCTTGCGAACCGTGCAAGCAACTCACCAAAATCCTCGTCGAGCTGCTTCGGCTGTGCGAGCACCTGTCGAAACCATGCAGGCACCTTGACCATGGCGCGCTCGGCGTCTGTTAGCCCGGCGGCTCCCATCGGGGTTGGGACTCCGTCTGACCCGGGGGCGAGGAGGAACCTCACAAGCATCTCGTACGTGAGGTCGGCGGCACCGAGGGCTTGCCATCCGAGGTCGACCATCCCCTTGCCGCGCTCCGGCTTGATTTTCTCCTTGGCTCGGAAGCACAGGATGACGTTGGCTGGTACCTGCAACAGGTAGTGCTTGAACTTCAGGTGCGCTGCCTTCGGGCGAATCCACGCCGCCGCGTTGCAGGCCTCGCGCTTCTTCCAGTCCTGCCCGGCCATCCTGTCCAGCTCTGCCTCATGCAGCTCCAGGACGCCGCCCTCTCCCTCCCACTCATGGCTCATGGAGTCGATGATGATGGTTTTGGCGCCAGCCTCAACTGCAGAGCGAAGCGCCTCTATATAGTCCAGCGGCCCGAACGGAGCCGAGAACTTGAGGTGGCCGAACCGATGTTCCCGGGCATGCTGCGACGCACGCCCATTCTCGGTGTCGATGACCACGACGTCGCCGCCGGTGACTCGGCGCATTCCGTCCGCGAGCCGGAGGGCCGACTTGGTCTTACCGGCCCCCGAAGGAGCGATAATTCCGACGAGGAGCGGCGTCGGCTCGCGCTTGACAGGCGATACCTCGAACTTACGAGGCATCGCCTGTCTCCCTGTACGGCAAGCGGTATTCGTTTCCTTCCGAATCGCGAACTGGCGCCCCGCTGAACACAGCGGCTAGCGCGTCCTCGACGAGTTCTGACCTCGGAACTCCGCGCTCGTTCGCCGCGGCGGTCAGGCGCGCGTAGCAGAGCTGCGAGAGGCTGATGCTCTTGCGGCTCGGGTTGCGCTTCTTCTTCGGCTTGTCTTCCATCACACGTCCTCCTGGGTGAACCCTTCCTGCTTGAGCGCCCACATCGGGGCGCTGATTTCCTTGTGCGCCTTGTAGCCAGGGTACTCGCCACGCGCGAGGCAGGCGCCCCACGTGTGTACCGCGCGCAGCCAGCGTTGCTCGCCGAGCTCACGAAACATCCCGTCCGGCACCGGGTCGTGCAACGCATACGGCCGCTTGAACTCCGGCCACAGGAACCGGAACTCGATGCGACCGGCGAGCTGCGGGTAGAGCGCGGTCAACGCGCGAGTGTACGCCGCCGTGGCGATGCCGTAGCCGAGGTTCTCTGCCGTGCGCTCGCACCGCGCCGGGCTCGCGTCGGCGACCGGCTTGAGCTCGAAGATGATGGCGCCGGGCTGACACGACCCGTCCAGCCCCCATGCCACGAGGTGGTCCAGCATACAGCGGCACTCCACGGGCCCGCTCGGAGTCGGCTCCGTCCATCCGATGGCAACCTCGCTCTCGCCATCCAGCGTGTGGCCCGCGAGCTCGATGCGAGAGCGCATCGCGGCGGCCATGCGCTGGTAGACCTCCATCTCCTTCTCTTTGATGGGGATGAGGCCGGCCGCACGCGCAGCGTCACGGTCATCCTTCGCTGCCTTGGTGCGCCACGCGTCGTACGGCAGCACCTTGAAGCGCTTGCCCTTGCCGAGGAGCAAGGTGTGCAAGATCGATCCGGTATCGAGTCGCTTCTGCTTGGCCTCGTCGTCCTCCTCATCTTCTTCCGCGGCCTCCTCCTCGAGACCTCGGTCCATCGCGTCCCTGGCGTGGAGAGGGCTGCGCGAGATTAGGACCTTAGCGAGGCTCGCACTGAACCCCGGCAAGCGGTGGTAATCGTCCGGCGAGACGTCGATGATGCGCGCGGTCACTGCTTCACTACCTTGAACTTCATGGCACCTACCTTCTCGGCCTCGAACTGGCCTGGTCGCGCTGGCGCTCCGCATCGATTCGGGCGCCCCACTCCCAGACCTGTTCGAGGGTCACTCCAGCCTCCAACATCGCGACCACGGAAAGCCGCCCCAGCTGCCACGTGTGAGGCGCATTGATGCCGTCGATGTCTCGCGCTTTGAACAGGCACGGACCGTGGGCCCAGTGCCTGACCCCGTACCTCACCATCTCGCCGTGCAGGCACGATGCCTTGCAGAACCGACACGTGCCCCACGTGCCCCACGAAGGGAGCCACCCCCTCGGCTTCGGTCGGGAGCTTCACGAAGCGCCCTCGCGCGCCGTGAGGATGATGTCGATCATGTCGACGTCGCGAAGGCTCGACACGGCCGCCGCTCCGAGCCCGAGCTTGACGAGCAGATCGCGCACCGCCGTGATTTGCTCGTCGGTACCGCGGCTGCGCCCCACCGGGGATGGCAGGGTCCGGGGCGCGTTTAGCTTGTTGTGGTCCATAAACGTAGCCTTCACGCTGACCTCCTGTGGACCAGGTGGCAACGCTCACAGCGCACGCCGTGCGTCGCTGGTCCGTGTGAGCGCTTCATGTTGTCGTTCACGCAAAATCCGTTCGAACGGTTGATGTCCCTCGTGGTCTTCGACCGCATCCGTCGCCACCCGTGGGTCTTCCACGACGTGCGTTTCGGTCGAGGGATGCGCTTGCTCGGCACTTCTAGTGGAAGCAGGTCGTGTCCGTAACGCCCGGACAGTCCCACGTGATGATGGTGATGGTCGACGTCGTTACCGGCTTGTCGCGTCCGCCCAGCACGCGGCGCGTCTGGTCTCCGGTGAGCACAGCGACCGTGTCTCGATTCAGCTGCAGCCTTCGCTTGTGGTGCTTCATGTCAGGCCATCGTGCATCGCGCTGTTGACGTTGTCAAGCGAAGACCGTGTGCCGCATCGCTCGGTGGGTGATTGACACAGGCGCACATGGTATGGCAACAATAGTGACATGCCACGAAAGAGAGCTACCAAATCCCGGCGAGTCGTAGTGCTCGTCACTCAAAATGAGTTCGCCGATTGGACGAGCCGCGCGACGCGGCACGCGACATCGGTGAGCGAGGTCATCCGCAGCACGATGCGTCACGCCGAGCTCGTGACATCGGCTGTCGCCAAGCATGAGGTGGCGTAATGGCCGGCAGGATCCGCAGCATCAAGCCGGAGATCCTTGACGACTCAAAGTGCGCGGCGCTGACGCACCTCGAGTTCAGGCTGTTCGTGGGGAGCTGGCTGATCGCGGACGACTACGGGAACCTACGTGGGGATCCTGACTACATACGCGGACAGATAGTGTGGGGTGCGAGTGAGTCACGCGAGACTGTCGCGAAAGCTCTCGAGACTCTCGCGGGTGTCACGCTCCTGGTTCCGTATGCTGTTCGGGGGCAGCCATACCTACATATCGCGGGTTGGGACAAGCACCAGAAGGTGGACAGACCAGGAAAGGCTAGGATGCCCGGCCGAGATGAGGCTGATTGCGAACAAAAACCTTTAGTTGAGACAGATTCGCGAGACCCACGCGAGACCCACGAGAATATTCGCGAGACCCACGCGACTGACCTCCGACCTCCGACCTCCGATCAAGACCCCGAGAGGGAGCTCCGAGATGGTCCGCCCGCACTCTCTCCGGATAAATCGGTCAGTCCAATAGACTCGACGACCTCCGACCTCCGGGGGAGGCGCTCTCAATTCAGGAAGACCATCAGGCAGGCCCTTGAGGAAGGACGCCAAAGGGCCGCGAAGGCCCTCAGGAAGCGCTACATTCCACTTTTGGCCTTCGACCGCGGCCTGATATCGGACCTCGAACAACACGTCGCCATAACGCAAACCAGCGATGATTTGGCTCAGCTCGAAATCCAAGCCCTGCACGCCGTCTACATGTGTGAGCTTAGCGTCGTTAGTGGGCAAGAGGACTACAGGTGGTTCACTGGCGCTGTGTTCACGGGTGGAAATTTCGCGAAATATGCGGCGATGTCGGAGGATGAAGCCAGACGTGGGCCAAAGCCCAAGAGCGCGGCGGATGCGAGGTCAGAGGAGCAGCGACGCCTGGAGGCGTCGATCGCCCACCAGTGGTCAACTGGCCGGGAGAACGAGCGGCGCAGGCTGGAGCGAGAGGCGAAGCAGGCCGAGGAAGCGCTCACTGACCCGTCGAAGCGCATCATGACGCCCGATGAGGTCAAGGAGTGGATGGCCACCGAGGGCAAGCGGATTTGGGAAGAGGAGCCGTCCCATGAGAACTAGAGCGCTCCCTGATATGCCTCCGAATCCGAAGGCCAAGCGGAAGGGCGACAAGTCGGCCCTCTCGGCGAGCGCACGTCGGGTCATCGCGAGGACGGCGGCGGCGCTCGCACTCACCGGAGGTGTCACATGGCGATGACGTGCTGCCCTTTGTCTGGCTGCGACGAGACCGCCAGGGTATCGAGGACCCTGCGCCGAAAGGCACGGAAGGAGCACCGGTGCGATGAGTGCCGCGAACTCATCGCACCGGGCTCGACGTACGAGTACGTGACGATGATGGGGTACGACTCTTCTGTCTGGTCGGAGTACACGACCTGCTTGTCGTGCGTCGAGATTCGCATGCACTTCCAGTGCGACGGCTGGCTTTACGGCCAGCTCTGGGACGAGCTCGAGACGAACTTCTTCCCGGGGATGAAGGCTGGCGGTCCTTGCATGGAAGGGCTGTCGCCGGAGGCCAAGACGAGGCTGTTCGAGCGACGGCTGGCGTGGCTTGGGGTCACCGCAGAGCGCGCAGAGCGGCGCGGGTGAAGGCGCGCAGGCTTCCTCATTCCATCGAAACAGAAGCGTCCATCATCGGCGGAATCTTGCTCCGCCAGGAGGTACTTGCAGAGCTCCCAGACCTGGAGCCAGGCGACTTCTTCGACCTGAAGCACCGACACGTCTTCGAGGCGATGCGGATACTCGAGGCTGCATCGATGCCCATCGATGTAGTGACCATCGAGGCTGAGCTCGCGCGCCGTGGAAAGCTAGACGCCGTCGGCGGTCCGGCGTTTCTTGGTGAACTCACACTCCAATGCCCAACGGCTTCGAACGTGGTCGCGTACACGGTCATCGTGCGCGGCTACTCGATGGCGCGAGCCATGATGCTCGAGGCTGGCGAGGTAGCCGAGATGGGTTACGCCGAGGACCTTGACCCCAAGGAGTACCTCGCCGACGCGGAGCAGCGCATCTTGAAGGTCGCGCGGCGCGGGCACGCGGCCAAGCCGCGCACGATGGCACAGGCTGTAGCGGCGCGCTGGAAGCAGCTCGGGGAGCAGGCCGGGAAGTCCGTGCTCGTCCCCACCGGCATCGTCGCGCTGGACGTGAAAATCGGCGGCCTGCCCCGTGGAGTCATCAGCGTTATCGCCGCACGACCGAAGATGGGTAAGAGCTCCGCGGCGCTGACCATCGCCGGGACCGCGAGCGTCGCCGGACTCGGCGTCGCGGTGTTCACTCTCGAGGATTCCGAGAGCGTGTACGCCGACCGCGGGATCACGAGATTCAGCGGTGTGCCGATCGACGCCCTACGCAAGGGCACGGTCAACAACGGAGACATCGGCCGTCTGACACAGGCGGCGGCGAAGTTCCGGGAGCGCACCAACTGGCTCGTCTACGACCGGCTGATGACCGCGTCCGAAATCGCGCGAGAACTCCGCCGCGCCAAGGCGATGGAGCCGACGCTATCCCTCGCCATCATCGACTACCTCCAGATCGTCAAGCGCAACCCTGCCCTCAACGAGGAGCAGGCCCTGCGCGAAATCCTCGCCGAGTTGTTCGCCATCGCCAAGGAGCTTGACATCGCCTGCTTGGTGCTAAGCCAGCTAAACCGAAACGTAGAGAATCGCGAGGACAAGCGGCCGAATCCCTCGGACTTACGCGGATCTGGATCCATCGAGGAAGTGGCCCGGCTCGTGATGTTTCTCTACCGCGGAGTGGAGTACAACAAGACGCCGGTGAATGGCATCGACTACGACTGCAGCTGCGTGAGCAGCACGTACTGCCGTTGCTGCCCAAGCGATGAAGAATGGAAGAATCAAGCGCAGATAAACGTCTCCCTGAACTCCAACGGGGAGCCGGGTATCGCCTACGCGTCATGGCACGGGCCTACCATGACGCTGAGATGAAATTCGCCAGACGACGCGACGTGAATGAGCGCGCCATCATCGATGCCTTGCGCGCAAAGGGCGCCGCTGTGGCTCAGCTTGAAGGCAGTGGGGTGCCTGACCTCGTCGTGGAGTACGAGGGCAGGCTGCTGCTCGTCGAGGTCAAGGACATCAACGGTACGCGCGCCCGACCGATCAAGGGCAAGCACGACGACGAGGACCCGCGCTACAGGGAGCTAACCCCGGCGCAGGTCCAGTGGTGGAAGAGGTGGACCGGTATTCCACCGGTCATCGTGCGCAGCGTCGAGGACGCGCTGCGCGCACTTGAAGTGCCGTTCTAGCGGCGGCGGGACCGGTCGAGAATCCGATCGTCTTGCGCCATGCGCTCGTACTCGAGCATCGTCGGCTCGCCTGGACGCGGAGCGTAGATGGCGGCCTGCTCAGCGCGGGCAGCGTCAGCTGCCAACTGCGGCGGGTAGTCGAGGGTGAACGTGACACCTCCAACGCCGGAGGTGACGCGCCATCCAACAGCACGGAAATGGTCCGCGGCGGTCTCCAGATCCTGGACGCTCCACCCGCTGCGGGTGGTGGGGACCTGGATGGGACCGTCGTCTCGACGCTCCATCGCGTCGACGATGCACTGGTTGACGTACTCGAGAATCTCCTCGACCCTCGTCTCGAATCGAGGCTGATGAGTGGCAGCGAAGGCAACCGCGGGAGAGATTGGTGTGGGCATGCCCAGACCATAGGCACCGCTGTTGACGTTGTCAACCTGGCCTGGTTCTCTTTCGACCTCCACCACCTCCGGCGATACGCCTCTCCACCGCCTCACGCATCGCGGAGTGGGCGCTGGCGCACGTTGCGAAGAGCAGGCCGATTTCTGTGCCCTGCTCATCTGGCTGCAGGCACTCGCTCCGCAGCTTTCCGTCGCTGTCGCTCACGATGATGGTGAGCGGCCGGTTGGACCATCCCGGACCCTGAGCGAATTCAGGAGCGACGGCCACGACGTGCTCTCCGGCCATGAGGCGCACCGGCCTCGGCCTCATACGGTCTCTGCCTTGGCGCATTGCTCGTCCACGTCGGACCTCGCTCTGAGCTCGACGCATTCCTGGCAGTCGCACTTGACGGTCGGGACGCGGATGTTACGCGTCGTCTTGCGACTGCGCTCGAGCCTGCCAGGGGTCACGACGCGACTCCGGTTGCCTGCACGACAGCAGGGAGTCGAGCGAGCCTCGAGTGGTACTCGCGGAGCGACGCGATAATGTCACCGATGGTGCGCTCGGCGGGTGTGACGCCATGCGCGATGATGAGCACGGCTCCGAGCCCGGCGGTGATAGCAGCCTCGGCATCGCCTCCGCACATCGACAACATGCGCTCCGCTGAGGTCTTCATGCGAGCTATGCTCGCGTCGATTTCATTGTCGATTTCCACACCGGTCATTTCAGTTTCTCCTTGCGGACGATCGCCGCCGGGGCGAACCCCAGCTCGGCCAGCTCCGCTATGGCCTGCATGTGCTGCGCTGGTATAGGTCTGGTCTTGGCCCGACAGATGGCCGGGCCACTGAACTCCGACACGTCGACGTCAACATCGTCCGGATGTGACGGAGGATCAATCAGGAACTTGAATCTCATCGCTCGCCCCTCGCCTGTCGCATGCGGGCCAGCCACGAGATGCAGTCCTGGGCCAGCGTCGTGTAGGGAACCGGTACCGTGAGCGCTCTAGGCCCGAGTGGGCGCTCGCCGAAGACGATGGAGATGCGGTCCGAATTACGCGGCTCCTCGTCGTGCGCGTCGAGGAGCCCGGCGTCGAAGGCGGCGAGGAACGGCCCTGACTCGAGCTGGGCGCGTAGAGCCCGCAGCACCATCGAGCGAATGGTGAGCGCCGGCGGGCGCGCCCGGATACCGACACCGGCATCGGTCATCTCGGCGAGCTCCATGCTCTCGTAGTCGATGAGGGCAGGAGGGATCGTAACTGATGTCGGTGTCGCCATAAGCACTCCTCGTTAAGTCTTTGGGTATGGCTCAGTTGCAACAGGTCTGGTTACGGCCCCCATCTGGGGCCGCTGCCATGGTCAGCGCCGAGGGCTGAACGGTGCAGCAGTCGGACGCGAAGGCCGATGGGCAGCCAATAGCAGAGGTGAATCCGTCTCCACCTCTGATCATTGCAAGGTCCAGATTCCTGACAACCTCGCTGCGAAGTGTCATCTTTCCAATCTTATGTTTCTTCATTGTTTCTCCCTTTCTAAGGCCTGGCTTCATCAGCGCTGGTAGGCCGAGTCCAGCGGACGCCACATGCAGAGGGGTGACGCATGCGGCGTTTCGCCCAGCGGTCAGGTGGCGGGGGGGGGGATGCCAACTGTGCGAGAGGCTGGATTGCGTTCACTTCAGCTCCTCCGGACGGAGGATGGCGCCCGATGAAAGCTTGAGCATCCACCCGCCGGCTCCCATGTGCTCCGTCTTTTCGATGAGCAGGTCGTCACCTCGGTAGGAGACGCGGCATCCGACCATCTTCATCACGTTGGCCTTGGTCATCTTCGTCTTCATGTCGCCCATCATGCGGCTCGATGTTGACGGTGTCAACCGATAATCGACACGGGGCATGTGACGCGCAGCGTCGATGCCGGCCATCGATGTTGACAGCGTCATCCGTGAGCGTTATGGTCGGTCTCATGCCTCGAACCGAGCGAACCGAAAAGATACGCATCCATGTGGCACAGGGACCCGAGTCCCGGTGCGCGTACGTCATCCGTCTTCCTGCTGGGGAAGTGGAAATCGAGTACCGCTGCGCTCGCTACAGTGACCACGGCGGGGCACACGACGCCAACGTCGTCCACCCGCACGACGAATACCTGGTGCGCTGGTGAGCGAGCGCTGGATCGTGCCGCTCATGTGCGTCGGCGGAACCGCTGGCTGGGTCACGCTGGCGTTCAGCCTCGGCCTGCGCGGGTTCGGCATCTGCGTCGCCATCGGAGCCTTCGTCGTCGCCTCGGTCATCGGGGCGTTCTCAAGGAGTGCCTGATGGCGAACAATCGCATGTGGCTCGTCCATGACGAGAGCGGCCAGCGCGTGCACCTTGCGTCCCACTTCGGGGGCGCGTGGAAGACGTGGACCGATGACATCGAAGGGCGCCTGAACGCCGCATGGAAAGCGCAGGCGGACTCGGGTAGCGACTGTACCCCGTGGGGCTCGACGGGATGGCACCTCGAGTTCGAGTGCCACTCCGTCGAACACGACGACCCCATCAAGCCGAACACGGTGGAACGATGATGACCTTTGCCGAGTACCAGCGGAAGGCTGCGGAGACCGCGGTCTATCCGCGCGTCCACATACAGGTCGCATTCGATGGCCAGACCGGAACGATCTGGACGGGCGGAAAGGAAATCCCAGTCTACCCGGCGCTCGGCCTGTGCGGCGAGGCCGGGGAGGTCATCGCATGCTTCTGGGCCCACGATATTGACGGGCTCGCCAAGGAAATCGGCGACGTGCTTTGGTATGTCGCCGAGATTGCGACATGCACCAAAATTGACCTCGGAGACTGGGACGATGTCTGTGCCGGTGTCCACTCGTTCGGTGGCGGAGAGCAGCTCGCCGTTGCCTGCGCTCAGGTGGCAGAGATGGTCAAAAAGGCCTGGCGCGATGGCGATGGCGTTGAGCTGAGCCGGGCCGAGCTTGGGGCTCGACTCAGAAGTGTGCTCGAGGAGCTTCATGGCATCGCCGAGTACAATGACCTGACCCTCGAGCAGTGCGCCGAGGGCAACATCGCGAAACTGGCGTCGCGCAAGGCACGCGGCGTACTTTCTGGATCTGGAGACAACAGATGAACAAGGACAACGACATGAAGCGTGAAATCTATCGACAGGGCGACGTTCTACTGGAGCGTATCAGCGACGTGGACGAGCCGAGCGCGACCGAGACCGAGTTGCCGCGCAGCAAGCGCGGGCTCGTGCTGCAGGAAGGCGAGGTCACCGGCCATGCTCACCGCATCCCGCAGCGCCACGCTTCGCTGTATCGCGACGAGAGCGACCGGCGTTTCCTGCGGGTCATGGGTCCGGCTCCGGTCAAGCTCGAGCACGAGGAGCACCATACCGTGACGCTGCCGCCGGGGCTGTACCATGTAACCATCCATTCTGAGTACCAGCCGGGCGAGTTGCCGAGGCAGGTAGCCGATTAGTTGACAGCGTCAACCGAGATTGGTAAGGTGTCCGGGTGCAGAAAATTACGAAGCTCACGCCGGAACAAGAGAGTCGATTGGTCGAGTGGCGCGAGGAGGCTCGCGCCATCGGAACTCGGACTGGTCACGACGAGGCATGCGCGGCGCTCGGTCGCCAGGCCGTGCTTGATGCATACGCCGAAATCGGCGTAGACGCTCCACGGTACGTACTGTGGGCGCAGTCGCCAATTCAGGCTCTGCTCGTGCACTGGGTCTTGAGGCACGCGCTCGGGGGCCAGCTCGGGGCCCAGCTCGGGGCCCAGCTCAGGGACCAGCTCAGGGACCAGCTCTGGGCCCAGCTCGGGGCCCAGCTCAGGGACCAGCTC
>Ga0157307_1000007_pt1 | contig 14862 bp, 10 predicted proteins | sample NitcycUS178409R2_FD_113738 | JGI IMG/M metagenome (GOLD analysis project Ga0157307, IMG submission 113738) | Soil microbial communities from Arlington Agricultural Research Station in Wisconsin, USA - Nitrogen cycling UWRJ-S178-409R-2 | ecosystem: Environmental > Terrestrial > Soil >... | reverse complement strand
TACTGTTTTAAACGCCATTCTGACTTCATCATCGCTTTTTAATCCAACTTTAACTCCTCCTATATCAGACTTGTGGACAATATCCTGCGACACAATCTTCATTACAACTGGAAGACCAATTTCCTTGGCAGCCTTTATACACTGATCTTCACTGGTTCCAAGAATGCTTTTTGGAGTAGGAAAGCCATAGGCAGTAAGAACCTCATAACCTTCTTCCTCTAATAGATTTGTTCTTCCCTGTTTTTTCACATTATCAAAAACTGCTTTTACCTTTTCCTTGTTGACCTTTAAGCTTTGTACGTCGTCTTTTGGTCTTGATAGCCAATTTCCAAAGCGATACATTGCGTCCAGAGTTTGGATTGCAGGTTCTGCATACATGAAGTGTGGTATTCCTCCATCTGATAGAATCTGTTTATTTTCAGTACCTTCTGCAAGTCCCATCAACGCAGCAAGCGTTGTCTTGCCTATACTCTTTGATATTTTAACAATTGTTCTTGCCAGTTCATTGTAATCTAAGGTAGCGGAAGGAGTACACATTGCAACTACCGAGCTGACATTTGGATTTGATAATACTTCAACAAGAACTTTTTCAAAGCGGTTAAAGTCAGCGTCACCTACTATATCTACAGGATTTCTTGCAGAGCCATGGGGTGGTATTATTTTGGCGATTACTTCTCTTGATGCCGATAGATCAGCCATTTTTAATCCAAATTTTGAGCAAGCATCGGTTGATATAATAGCAGGTCCGCCAGCATTTGACACTATTACAACTCCGCCATGGCCTAGCGGCATAGGTTGTTTTGAGAAGGCAGTGGAAAGTTCGAATAACTCTTGCGTTGTATCTACTCTAATTACCCCTGATTGAGCAAATAGAGCGTCGTATATCTCATCGGCTCCCATCAATGCTCCTGTATGGGACATTGCAGCCTTTGCACCTTCAGGAGTTCTGCCCGCTTTCTGTACTATAATCGGTTTCTTCTTTTCCTTTGTAATCCTTTTAGCAATTTCCATAAACTGTCTGCCATCATGAATATCTTCAAGATACATCACGATAACTTTTGTTTCTTGATCCTCTGCTAACAATTCAAGAATATCATTTTCATCCATATCCACCTTGTTACCCATGCTGATTACTTTTGAGAAACCTATTCCCTGAGCCATTGCATCTTCCACGGTGGCCGCGCAAATTGCACCGCTCTGAGATACCAGTGCGATGTTGCCATGTTTAGGTGTAACTTTTAAAAAGGTTGCATTCATCATGTTGTGTGCTGATAAGCTCATAATACCAAGACAGTTTGGACCTATAATCCTCGTGCCATATTTTTTACCAATTTCTCCTACTTCTTTTTCGAGTTTTGCACCTTCTTCACCAACTTCTTTAAATCCAGCCGAAACAATAATTGTGCCTTTGATTTTTTTCTTACCGACTTCTTCTATTACTGCAGGCATACTTCTGTTTGGAGTTGCAATTACAGCGAGATCAATATTTTCGGGAATATCAAGAACGCTTTTGTAAGCATCAAGACCGAAAACAGTAGGATTTGAAGGAGTAATTGGATAAATTTTTCCTTTGTATCCATTTATGATGTTAGAGAAGATTGCCTTACCGACACCCGGTTTTTCAGAGGCTCCTATAACTGCAATAGATTGTGGAGAAAGAAAGACATTTTTTGAATCAGCGGATGATGGCATATTGAAATATAAAATCATGAAAGGATAGTTATAAATGCATGCTGTTTTTGCTACTTCTATTCAATAAGTTCAGGTATAAGACAATTACAGACAATCTTGCAATATCGGAGAAAAATAGAGATGCGTATATGAATATAGAGTAGCAATAATCTTTAACTAACTTCAATTACGAAATCATCAAATTATTAAACAAGAATATTAGTACTATGATGTAGGTTATATTACAATTAGTTGAAAAGACATAAATGAAGTAGAGTAAATCATGGATCGTTTACATTCATGTAGAGACAATAGAAAAATATTCCTTAAACTTTCCATAATATAGCCTGAACCTTTCTATGACATTACCCTTATTTCATGTTCTTTTCATGTGATGGTTGAACTAGCAAATTTCTCTATAATATTGCCCATGCATTTAGTCGTTTTATTTAACAGATCAATTCTTGCAAATTCATTTGGCGAATGAATCTTCGCATATACGTAGGTACTACCTATAGAAATACATGGTGTATCCAGAATTTTGACAAACGAATACATTGGTCCTGTGCCAGCTGATGACACGCTGATGACTGCTGTACCAAAAATTTCCTTTGCAGATTCTTCAACAGCTTTTACAAAGGGATCACTGACTGATGTTCTGGCAGCTGTTTCTCCATGGATGAAATTTACTTCTATGTAGTCACCAAATCCATTTTCCTTTAAATGATTTTTAAGGCGTTCAAACTGTTTTTCAGGAACCATATTTGGGACAAGCCTGAAATCCATTTTGGCATGAGCAGTAGCTGGAAGAACAGTTTTTGCGCCTTTGCCATTATATCCAGATTCTAAACCCGCAATATTACATGTTGGCCCTCCTGCCATTGCTTTCTTGACCTCTTCGATATCCTTTATATTATTAACAAACTTATCTATACCGTACTCTTTTTTGAATTCTTGATCATCAAATGGTTCACTAGCAAGAACTGCAAGTTCCTCTGGAGTAAATTCCCTTACTTCTTTATACCAATCCTTTATCAGAATTTTTCCATTTTCATCTTTCATAGTATTTAGTGCTTTAACAAGTAGCCATGCTGGATTTTCAATTAAAACCGCTAGACTGGAATGGGCATCTCTGGAGAGTCCCTTTGCTATTAACTCAACATAAAGCAGCCCTTTCATTCCAAGGCTGATAATTGGTATATCTCTTTCATCAACATAACCAAATTCCCAAATTACTCCGTCACATACAAGTTTTTGCCTATACTTGGTAAGGTATTGTTCAACATGCACGCTCCCAATTTCCTCTTCTCCTTCGATAATAAATTTTACATTACATGGTACGTCCCCAACCTTTTTTAGAAAACATTCCACTGCTTTAATACGTGTTATTAGCTCGCCTTTATCATCTGCAGACCCGCGTCCAAAGATATAGTTACCTTCAACCTTACCGCTGAATGGATCTTCTTTCCACAACTCTACTGGCTCTTCAGGCTGTATGTCATAATGGTTGTAAAATAAAATGGTCTTTCCATGTGGATTTGCTTTAGATTTAACTTCGCCGTAAACTATTGGCGGAGGAACATCTTTTGTATCATCATTTCCTCTATGATTGTCAAGGTACAATACTTCAGAGCTAATTCCGGCTTTATGCATAATATCTGCAATAAGATTGGCACATTCAACGAGGCCTTGCTTTTTTGCAGAAACACTGGGTTGCCTAATCAAAGTTTGAAGGTCAGAAATAAGGTTACCCATCTCAGAATCCACAACAGAATTAATCTTATTCAATTATACCATATGTTTTAAATCGAAATTTAAGGTTACTGTATATGCTCTCTTACAGAAGGTGATAACACATAAAAAATCACCAAAAGCAGCAGCGGTAGTAAAAATGCCAAGTTCATGGATAGAGACCATTGTTTAATATATGCAATTCCACACATAGTTAGCTTCTATATCATACCCTTTTGCTTGTACCAGATAATTCCTTTTTCATCAATTCAATACACCTTTTTGATTACCTACTTGTATTATCTTACGCAATTGACAGACAGGCACAGGATCGGACGTTTTGATCGAGAAAAATCATTTTGTTAATTGTTTATACACTTATCCAACCTTCAGGACTTGACTTTTGAAATCGATATATAATCGCAGCAACCTACTTGCAGGGACAATGTCAACAATCTCCGTAAACCAAGGGCGTTTGAGTTTTAAATATCTATTCTTTGCTTGAATCAACATTAAGAATTACTATTTTGGTTACAATGGTGCCAGTAACATGTACGTATCTTGTATCGTCTATAAATATAAGGTAAATTTTCTGATTATCGACACAGTATTACTCTTCTCTCTTCTTAGGTTTTGATATAGTGTAAAGCCCGTGTGCAGAGATGAGAAATGCTGCTAGAGACATCTTTGTAGCAAATACAAGATTCCAAGGTGTATGAGGATTAGGATAGGGTATGTTTATGTCGTCCAGCCTCATTATTCCTTTCATTGCATCAGCTGTAATGAGAGAATTCCATATAATAGAGTTGTAGATAAATTCGTATAGTGCTATTACTGCTATGGTTAGGACAATTAATTGCAATATCGACTTCACAGATTTAGGAATATCTTTTACCTTTTCTCCACCCAGTTTAGTTACACAATACCATCCTACTACAGAGACGATCATCAGATATGACACAAGTTTTGCAAGTCCATGAACAGGAAAGTCTGTATTGACTAATACTTCACCAATAACTACTTTTCCCGTAGTAAGGTATTCTCCTATACTAACGTAGAGAGCGTAAAAAGTGATAGCTGCCATAGATGCAGCACAAAAGTAAAAAATACCAAGAAAGAGCTTCCTTGTTCTTATTTCGTCTCTCTCTAGACTAGAGGTATGCATATATATCATACAGAGGATTACTAAATATGTCTAGGATATAAAAATTTTACATGTTTACCACTTTTTATTTGAGACTCTTATCAGCCTGTCTACAGGCAGTGTATTAAGAATGTCTGATTTTTATGCCCAGCCCGTCTTGCTTGTGCTATGCTAAATATCAATAATACAAATGAACAGGGATGATGTGCATCTGAATCAATTACAAGTTTGACATACTTTTGTACTTGCCAATATTATATAATGGTTTTTTAAATCAACGTGGTCATATTGCGCATCAATTTCAAGAACGGTGCTCGTCGTCTTTACAATATCTATATCTTCTCACTATTTAGAGATATCAATCTCATTTATTTATCAGTCGATCGGTAGGATGGAAATAGCACACCGACACTTGGGGTTCTCTGCTCTTTACCAACCTTTCAGTCTGGACTTCACGTGGTTGAGCGAAATTGAAATGGATTGCAGCTCATATTATGTCAAGTCTGTCTAGCACATTATTCGCAATGTAAAGCAATCTATCCTTCATTATGTTTACTTCTGCAGCAGACAGAATTCGAAAACTATTCGATAGATGTGATGGGTAGTGCTTCTTCTTCAATTTGTCATTCATCTCAGTAATTTTGTTTGTCTGATTGGTATCTGTTTTCATTAAGTCCATTAGTTAATACCAGACTTATTGTGGGGTCTGTAATTGCAATATATTCGGGTCCAAATTTATCATCAGCGACTAAAGCTATATTTTGTACACATGTTGTTCAGTCAGTACTGTTAGTGTGAATCTACAAGTCTCCTTTTAAATCATTGTACTATGCCAATTTTAGTAGTCTATCTCTTCTTTGTGCAAGTCATGCGTTATGGCTGAATCCAATTCAAGTCTAATACTTGATAAACTTCTTCCTCAGTTGAACCAGAAACTCTTTCATTTTATCGAAAACTCCCCGCTCATTCAGACGAAGATTGTTTGCAAGTGCTATTTTTTTACATCTTCCATGCTACCTGTGAAATGTTGTAAAGCTGAACCAAAACATTCTTCACGAACCACTAGCAGGTCAGCATCCATTCCATTATTCAATATTACTAATGTTTTGCTTTGCCCCTGCTCAGAACCTTATAGACTTCTGCCATAGCACCGAAGTCGTCTATTACCTTTTCAGGATCTGTAGAGATTACTACATACTCCATATAGTCTATTGTTTCTCCAATTCTTCAAAAAGATCCAGTGGTATGGCTTGTTTTACATCTTCGATATGCAATAGTCGCAATTCTGCAATCTCGGTGTTCTTCTGCATTATGTATATCTGTATAAGTTCTACTTAAGTTCTTAACGTTTACCTGTCGCTGCTGCATGTTATAAAAAATTTACTTCTATTCACATAAATGAATATCACCTGTTTCTAATCGTACAAGGGACATATCTGCAACTGCATTACTCTGGATAGATCTACGATAAGCATTATTATAAAATAAAAATTGATATCTTAGAAGTAAACAATCAATGTTTTTTCTCTTGCAATTTATTATTTGAATCAATTGTCATATCACTGTTATGAAAAAATTTATTCCACGTAAGTCAGAAACGCTGGTGCTAATTCTCGTTTTTGAAATATTTCTTGCCTCTGCTTCCTTGTCTAATTCTTCTACATATGCACAGCAAACACCAAATGAAATGGGTTTAAAAATTACATCGCCTACTGCTGGCCAACAAGTTCCAATTGATAGATTGATAATCTTTGGAACATCTACAGATAATGCCGCTACTGATTGCCAAATTTACATTAATTCGAATGTTCTAAAATCATTCAAAAAAGTTTTAGCAACCGGAGCTGGTGGAATAAATGACTATTCAACATGGACCTTTATTTATAATGGGAACTATCGTATTATTACACAGGGAGTAAATAAACTAACTGCTAAATTAACTTGCAATGTTAATCATACTAATTTAATAAAATGGTATAGCATAAACGTTATTGGGGTGCTAGATAGAAAGGAAGAACAACAAAAGCAGCATCATTATCACCATCCATCAACAATAACAAGTAATAACGCTACTACCACTACTCCTTTTTTGTTTCCGATGCCACTTGGAGAATACGATGATGAGGGTGATGATGTAGCAATACCTCCAAAATCCCATAAAAATGAGCAATTAAAAGATAATTCATTACCAAAACCAAAGTCTGATTCATATCAAAGTTCATCGTTTAAAGCGACGCTTGTTCCAAATAATACAACTATGAAAACTGCTGGTATTAAAATAACAAGTGCAACAAGAGACAACATATTAACTCAGACTAATAACAAATTAATAACAATAAAGAATAATAAAACAATAACAACTCCCAGTAATAATATATATGCCCTAAATATTAGCAGTAAAACCTATCCAGTCAAGTATCAAATCACTGGTAGTGGCAATAAAATTAATAGCATTGTTGCAGAGAATGACGGTGCGACGCTTTTGGCTAACGTCTCTTCGCAATCAAATGGAAGATTGACAATTGAGCTTCCAAGAAACTCAATAGACTCCAAGAAACAAGGAACGAACGCTGATGATGCTTACACAGTCTTTGAAGATCATCAAAGTACAATTGCTGAGGAAACAACAAATAATAACCAAGCAAGAACATTGGCAATTGATTTTGATAAAGGTACTGAGAAAATCGAAATTGTCGGTACTCATGTATCACCAGAATTTGGTGCAGTTACTGCAGTAATGGTATTTGCAGTAGCAATCATAGGGATCATAGTAGTCAGTACAAAATACAATAAATCTAGTATTATTCCAAAGTGGTAATTTTTCTTATTTTCAAGCATGGGTATCACTATAATTGCATATCCGAATGTAAGAGAAGGAGTATGTGATTCTATCCTCAAAGTAACTACGAACAATAGGACTGCTACTAAGACGATCGTGCTAAAGATGGTATATTTACTAACTCAATAAGTGATCAAACAAAATGAGGTAAATGTAACAATTATAACTTTAGAGACTTATCGTGTGTATATGAAAAGAGATAAACAAACAACTGCAATACTGCCTGGAGAACAGGTAGCATACATCGAGGAATTTGAAGGTGGAAAAAATACGTATATTACTGATGGAACAATTAGGTCAACTGCAGTAGGTACTAAAATTTATGATTTCAAACGACGCATAGTGAAGATTGAGCAAAAAAATTCGCCTATGTTGCCAAAAATTGGTGACACAGTAGTTGGCTTCATAGAAATGTTATTTGGTAGCATGTTTTCTCTAAGAATACTTTATGTAAATGACCAGAAATCAGTTGCAGGATTTTCTGCAATTGCATCTACTAGAGTAGGAGGAAGTGGTTGGGGGCGCGACAGAGGAGATAGAAGAGGCCGAATCATATTTAGGGTTGGCGATATTATCAGAGGACGAGTAATCAGTCTATTAAATTCAACAATACACATTACGATCGATGAAAAGGAATTTGGAGTTCTCTACACTTTATGTTTTAATTGTGGTGGCGACACCGTTCGGTTAAATAGCAGTGTAAAATGTATTGAATGTGGGTCATATGAAGATCGCAAGCTAGCGCACGATTACAGCAGGGAAACCTTCAGATTGATCCACAAAACGGGCAATAAAAGCAGTAATAAAAAATAAAGTTAAAAAAGAGGACCAAGGTTACAGGATCGGCGTAGTTCAGAAGAAGCTGGGTCAAGTTGCTAATGTGATATTTATGTGAGAGGAAATGTTATATTCCGACCAAGCATGTTATTGTGCAGACAGTGGATGTGGATACTCCTATAGCTTCGATGCTTTATGTAACATTCAGAAGGTAGAAACTGATCATAAATAAAAATTAATTAATTAGTGGAGTATTCTGATATGATTCCTTCTTACTCATAGCCCAAAGTACAAAAGATCTCAGTTTACACTGGAGAGTAGATGCAATGAGCCACATCTCTTTTTTAGTTTAGTAATTACAAAAAAACAGAAAGGATATTCTCAGTTCAAAATATGTAAGGAATATACGAATAATGGTCTAAATTAACTACTTCTCTTCACTGATCTATAAAATATTAAACTTTAGCACCACAAGTGTTATTTTAGACAAACTCTTAATAGAACGAATGGGCAAGATCAACAATTTAAAATGTGCCGTTTGTGGAAATGACATTATTAGTTTCAGATACAAATCAATGCCCCAATGGAATATTTTCGGTGAACTATGTGGAGAATGCTATAGAATAAAATTGACCGACTATTACATTTCTATGGATCGACGAGATATTACAAAAAAATAAATAAATTTGATGAATCGAAAAATTCTAATTGCAAACGATTAGAGAAGTATAATCATTATTACCCCAAACTTTTAACCACGATAACAACAACAACAACAACACAAAAGTAGATGACTCCTAGACTGTTATTTATAAAACTGAATCACTAACTACAAAATAGGAAAAGTGAAACCTAGCGATATGATTTCTGTTTTCTACGTCTTGCACCAGATCCACCGAATTTCTTTGATTCGGTCTGTCTAGGATCGCCTGCTAGAAGGTGCCTATCAAATTCAGTAATTTTTTTATGAATTTCCTCACGTATGTTCTTTGCTAATGGATGATCCTTTGGATCTCTTCCTCCTTTTCCTTCACCTGATAGAGATCTAGAAATTGCAACTGCACTAGCAAAGGCTTGTCCCATAAATCCTCCACCTTGTACCCGTACACTGATATCCACCTTATTTCTTAACTCTCCTACAAGAGCGAGCGGTGTTAATATCAATTCCTTAACTACTTCTGGTTCTAAAAGTTCTACTGGAATATTGTTGATTCTTACCTTACCGTTTCCTTTAGAAATTGTAGCCACGGCCCGAGATGATTTTCTTTGACCCGGATAAAGATCTATTTTATTCATAATTCTATCCCTTCCATCCAATTTGTTTTGCTACATCGCCAACTGTAATATAGTATGAGGCAGGTTTTGTAATCTTCGAATCATTAAAAGATTCCGGCTCGATATTCTTTAGCTCTTCAGGAATACCTATGTATACCCTTAATCGTTTAAAAGCTTCGATCCCGCTCGCTTTGCTTTTTGGTACCATTCCTCGTACCATCTTTGTCAATATTGTATCTGGTCTTCTAGGATGAAATGGACCATGGATAGGATTTGTGACAGAGTTGATTTCAAGATGTTCTTTGTAAAGAGAGATTGTCTTATATCTATTTCCAGATAGCATAGCTTTCTCAGCATTTACAATAGCAACTCTATTTCCCTGAAGCAATAGTTTTGAAACATGTGAACACATTCTGCCAACAATGCAGTTTGCTGCATCAACTACTATTTGTTTCTGTGATTTCAATTCCTGTTTAGCCAATTATACGCACTCCCTTACCATCTGGATATTTCTCTATCAAATCAGCAAGTGTAATAAACTTCCCTCCCGATTCTATGATTTTCTTTGCAGCCATCGCAGAAATTGAAAAGGCACAAACTGTCAGTTTGTGGCCAATCGATCCTGCACCTAATATCTTACCAGGAACAATAACAACTTCGCTATTTTTAGTAACATTTGTCAATCTATTTACATTAACTTCCCTTCTATTTGATCTTGGACCTAAAAGCTCATCTTCTAGCGCCCTCCAAATTGGAGCCTTATTCTTTTTGAAAGCTTTACGAAGAGTCCAGATCGTGTTATCCACAAGGATATCAGTAAACATATTATTGATCTATCCAGTCAATTATCTTAAATCCCAAATAAATCTACCTAGGCATTGGTCGGTATTTCAAGCGATTGAATGACGTGATTAAAATTCTTTATTTTTAAATTTAATTTCTCAATAGCTGCCATTATTACTTCTTCTGCGGTTAATGCGCCGTTTGTTTCAATAATAAGAATGGATTCATTTTCATCCTTTCCGTCTTTAACAATGGCTGCTGAAGTTGGTTGCCACTTTGCATGATCCTTTCCAACTCCTAATCTTGCATATGCTTCAAATTTTAGCTTCTGACTTGGAGCGAGAATAATAATTGGAATATCTCTACTAACTGGCTTTACAAGCTCATCTTCAGACAAAAGCTCACCTGAAGTCACAACTTTAGTTTTTTCATTTGCTTCTGAATCTAATACCAATAATACTCTGCATTTTGAACATCCCAAAGTGCTTTTACAGTCGCAATCATGAGGCATTACAAATCTATCAAGATCTGTCCTTAATGGGACGAGGCCGAGCCTATGAGCAATTGCTTCATCATGCATAACTGAGGAGTTTTCTAGAATTATAACATCATCTATTGCTAAAGTTGGAACCTCGCTTATCGATAGCCTTCTAAGGGCATTTACATATTGTCGAGGAGAATTACTAAATTTAACAACAATCCTCTGATCTTCTTTTTCAAGAATATCTATGGATAAAGAAGCCACCTTTAATTCAAAGATTTTGCCCAATGCATCCTTAAAAATCTATCGAAAACTTGTAAAAAATCTAAATATTTATAGCAAAATTCAATTCATTTGTTTGTGAATGTTTCAAAATAGATTATCATAAAATTTAAGCTTTAAGATATTATCTCAAAAGTCAGTTCATTTTGTTATTTTATAATATCTCTTAGTTTACATATGATATTTTTTATATATCCCTAAGAAGAGTTTGTGGTAATGTTTGAATTACAGAGAAAAAATCTGATTGTGTTGGGTCTTGCTGTTATATTGTCTATATTACTTTCCTTCAGTTTCTTGAGTAATGCCTTTGCCGCTGGCCCAAATAATTATACAAAAGACAACCCTGCTGTAAAGTTTAGTTGTTTTGAAAAAGATAAAGATGGAAATCCCGCCGTCAATAAGACCACTGGCCTTCTCACACCATGTCCAATAGATACTGGTGATAATGCCTGGATGTTGACATCAGCAGCGCTTGTGTTGATGATGACTCCTGCCGGTTTGGCAATTTTCTATAGCGGTCTTTCAAGACAAAAGAATGCAGTAAACACACTTCACATGGTTTTCATAACAACAGGAATAATCGGAATACAATGGGTACTTTGGGGATATAGTCTGGCATTTGGACCCGATGCAACGGGAAATGGATTTATAGGCACGCTTGATTGGGCTGGTCTAAATAATATACTTCATGATGTACCATCAGATGTATATGGTGGATTAGGTGGTCCAACAATTCCTCACATGACATATATGGCATTCCAAATGATGTTCGCTATCATCACACCTGCTCTAATTGTGGCGGCATTAGCAGAGCGGATGAAATTTAGCGTATTTGTGATCTTTATCGTACTCTGGGCAACATTTGTCTACGACTTCTGCGCTCACTGGACTTGGTCACTTGGATCTGGCGGTACACACGTTGGCTGGACGGGTGCACTTCCATCACTTGACTTTGCAGGTGGAACTGTAATCCATATCACATCAGGTTGGTCAGGATTAGTAATAGCACTAATGCTTGGACGTAGACTTGGATATGGAAAGATACCGATGGAGCCACACAATATATCACTTATAGTTCTAGGAGCAGCATTACTATGGACAGGATGGTTCGGTTTCAATGCTGGCTCTGCAGGTGCGGCTCGATCAAACGCAACAAGTGCATTCGTTGCTACCCAGGTTGCTACAGCAATGGCAGCAGTAACTTGGGCACTGGTCTCTTGGGGTCACACAGGAAGGCCTTCGACAGTAGGTGCAGCATCAGGTGCAGTAGCTGGCCTGGTAGCAATCACGCCGGCATCAGGGTTTGTATCTCCAATGTCTTCGATTATTATCGGTATTGCTGCTTCGGTCTTTTGCTATGGTGCAGTAATGTTCAAGAGCAGACGCAAATGGGACGATGCACTTGATACTTGGGGAGTACATGGTATTGGAGGTCTAGTAGGTGCACTGTTGACTGGAACATTTGCCGAAAAGAGATTTACTCCTGTTGCAGATGGACTTGCATTTGGAAACCCACAACAATTTGTGAACAATGCAATAGGGGCGTTTGCTTCTCTGGCGTGGGCAATGGGTGTTACAGCAGTAATAATCAAGGTTATGGATTTAGTGTGGCCTCAAGGAATCAGGGTTTCTCCAAAGGAAGAAGAAATTGGACTCGACTTGGCGCAGCATGGAGAACGAGCATATGTCACTGAATAGATAAAATATTCCTCTCCTTTTTGTTATTTTTACAGGGGCTGTTAAGCATTTTATGCCAACAATTACTAACACAAATATTTAATGAATAGCAATAACGTAACGCTTGATTTTATATAAACGCCCTTTCATAGTTGTCAATTTAAGAGGTGAATTTGCATAGATATTGCTAGAGTTATATTAATGCGATTAAGAACAGATTCTGTGGTTATATTATCAAGGATTATTTATATTAGTATAATATAAGAAATTTGTCGGTATTATCCAATATGAAAATGTAACAAGATTAGCTTGAAGATAACTTTATCTTTGTCAATCATGCATTACACATGTGGCTGACCAAGTATTCATGTTTGCTGTAACGGCATGTGTCTTCGCAGCGTTTACCGCAGTTCTGTTTGTAGCAAGGGCAAAAAGGTATTCGCAAGGCTTTAAACCAGCAGCAGAGGGGAATAAGGCTTCAGAAACCATTTAATAATTGGTACCTCTGCATACAGATGCGACCTTGCTTGCTTATTTTTTGTAAATGTGTTAGGAACAGCTTTTATTTCGACAACACATAACGGCTTGATCCCTAGCAATACCTGAAGTCATTGCTTAAAAAAGCTGCGTTCCTACCTGTTAGGATATTCTGGCTTTATAATTATAATTTATTATTTTTGGTCATTTGACAAATAAAATTTTTGATTGGTTGTTTGATGACTGAATAAATGACAAACTGTTTTTATTAAAACAGTTATATGATACACACAAAAAGGTATTTGACGATCAAATGACGGTGATCTGACGGCTATATGACGAAAAAGCTTCGATAACAGCAGGAAATAGAATACTAATCTAATTATTTTCAAGAATGAGCATATAAAAAGCAATCATATTTGTAACAGCTTGTGCCCGTTGTGTGATTGGGTATAACTATTACCCTGCATACCGGCACCTTCAACATAATGTTGTTCACACCTGCTTGACACATTCTAGTGAATCATCATGTAGCTGAATTTTGCTTATCTGTGCCTTTACTTAATTTTGACATTAATTTAGGTATTTTGAGCTGAGCCTAGCAATTGATCTGCTTCATTGAGCCACTAAAAGAAAAATAATTATCACATATTAAGGCTGTTTTTATAATGAATTCGTAAAAGTCATTCATGCTGAAACTGCTACCCTTTTTATCAACCATCTCTAAGATGAAGTAAACTACATTGGCTTTAGTTACAATCACCACATTTAAGAAAACTTAATGCCAGGGACTCTGTTATCACAAATAGATGACGTCAGGATTTCCTTCATCAAACAAGGAGGATAAAGGATACGGTGGCTATTTGTCTGCCTACCAATGGTTTCATAGAAATAGATCCACACTTGTACCACTGAGTATTATCAGCATTATCCTTCTATTTGTCCTTCACCTTTTTACTATCACAATACAAATCTCACTGAATTCAGTTCCTGCGAGAATTATTCAGGTTATCGCTATTGTGCTAATTTCTCTAACGTCTCTTTCAATAATTTGGAAGGGCATCGTACCTATAGTGATAGATAGTCTTGGTATTACCTTGATATACGGTGGAATTGTTATCCCATCCTATGCGCTCACTTTACCTACTGAAAGATACTTCAATGGAATAAGAGTATTGATTGATCAGCAGGTCATATCGATGGCTACGGAAGGTTATTTCTTCCTTGGAATTGCAATGGTTGTACTGAGCATGATAATTGCATATAAACCCACTCTACTCTATGTCAAAAACAGGCCGGAACCTTCGTATTCATTATGGACAGACTATGAAAAATGGTACGATAATGTGCAGCTTGCTGGCGGCTATACTGAACCCAGTGTGCCTCTCAGGAGTTTAATGAGTGAGCAGGAGAAATACCTCCTATGGCGATATGAATACGTTTTGACTAACATCTACAACACATCTTATCTTGTTAAACCAGATGGCTTTGTTCCAAAAAACTCTACAATATTAAGGGATAAGGAAAGCGGCAGAATGATTGGTGTATCAAGACATAGTGGGTATTTTCTCTGAATTACAAAAAGCAGAGTAAGAAAAGTTGTAATCTCATCCATTGTTGCCTTTGGAAAATAACGAGTGATTTATGGGTGATGTACACAATCCTCTATTATTGAGTAAAATAGGGTATTTAAAATTCGAGTATATTCCTAAATTTCATAGCCAT
>Ga0157307_1000006_pt1 | contig 15559 bp, 16 predicted proteins | sample NitcycUS178409R2_FD_113738 | JGI IMG/M metagenome (GOLD analysis project Ga0157307, IMG submission 113738) | Soil microbial communities from Arlington Agricultural Research Station in Wisconsin, USA - Nitrogen cycling UWRJ-S178-409R-2 | ecosystem: Environmental > Terrestrial > Soil >... | reverse complement strand
CTTTTTGTTAAAAAGTGCAGTCGAGCCGAATCCATGCTTGCGTATAGTTACAGCAGCACAGTCTTTTTTATCAGAAACCATAACACTCATGGGAAGTTCTTCTATTCCAGGGATCCACACCATCAGGAACTGTCCTGGTTTTGCTATGGAACTACTATTATCCTTAAATACGAAGGTCTTGACGGTAGGAGTTTCTTCTATAACTTCCTCTATAAAAATAGTTCTTATGATGTTAATATTTGTGGGCAAGTCCTACTACCTCCATTGCATTTTTTAACCCTTTTCTTTCCAAATAGTTTTTAATTCCTCTAGTAATATTGCTAAATACACTAATTCCTTGATACCCAATCGCACTGCCTATCTGCACAGCAGATGCTCCCGCAAGCATAAACTCAACAGCATCTTCCCAAGTAAATATCCCTCCGCATCCAATTACTGGAATTTCAAGGTTTTTATAAATTTCATAAACACATCTTACACCCACTGGTTTTATCGATTTGCCTGACAGTCCTCCGATCCTACTGCTAAGAACAGGCATTAAAGTATCAAGGTTGATACTCATGGCACGAATTGTATTGATTGCAGTAATCGCATCAGCCCCTGCATCTTTTGCAACCCGTGCAGTTCTTACTACATCCACATTACCAACGCCAATTTTTACAATCACTGACTTACAGGTATTAGACTTGATGGTCTTTACAATGCGGCTTACCATTTCGGGATCATCTCCGACTTCAATACCCATTTTGGCTACGTGTGGACATGATAAATTAATCTCGTAACCAATAATATTCAGGTCGTTAAAATTTTTTATCATGGCAGGAAATTCTTCGTTCGATGAACCGACAAGGCTGACTATAATTGGAACAATTTTGTTGTTTGCGATCTCAGTTGAAAATGCTTCTGCACCAGGATTTGCAAGTCCAACAGCATTTAGATAACTCCCATCTTCAAAAGGAAAAATGGTAGGATTTCTATAACCTTCAATTGGATTAATACTAATCGATTTGCTTACAACCGCGCCAGCTCCAGAATGATATAGCCTGTTAAAAATATCCTGGGAAATCCCTAGAAAACCGGATGCAAGCATAGTAGGATTGCGAAGTTGTAGACCTGCAAGATTTACAGAAAGTAATTCATCATATGGCTGTTGGCTTCTTTTCAATCTTCAATTCATCCTGTAGAAGTAGAGAATATCTTGATGAAGCATTCTGGCTTCACCTTTGAACAAACTGCTTTTTATCTGTAGCTTATTTAGTTGATAGTTCTTTTTTAAAGAATCATTGAATTCATTTAACATATATAAAATAGGAAAATATTGTTAATAATATTAATTGTTAGTAGGCCCTTCGAATTCCGACGGTGGGTTGTATCTGCCAGATGCAATGTTGAGATCGTTCCACATTAGTCTCTTTGTAAGTCAAAATTTGTTACATCCAAACACATGACCATATTTTTATTTGTAATTAACTTTCTTGCTCAAACCATATTCAGCCATTTTCTAACGAATAACAATTTAAAATTATCCAGTAAATATGAAGTAACGTAACCAAAGAAACACTACAATCTAGCAGTGAGCAGTAAAAACATATTATAATTATAAAATTAACCATGGGACAAAATTACTATTATTTAAGATATGTAATATAATATTACTCTATAAAAATATGTTGGCTAATTATGCAAAATTGACTAAAACCTATTTATTACTGTCCTAAAACCATAATATTTTTCCGTAGCTAGCATGGCTTCTTTTATGTTATTAAGTGAATATCTATGACTAATTATTTTTGATAGATCGACTTCCTTATTTTCTGCAAGTTTAGCAGCCTCTTGAAGCATAATGGGTGTAGAGCTAAAGCTACCAGTAATGGAAATTTGATTATAATGAAGCCAATTGGGATCTAACGGAATACTTTTGCCATTTGGCATGCCTGCAAATATATTAATTTTTGAATTCTTACTTGCGATTTTTATTGCTAAGCTTAAAGCTGCAGGGTTACTTGTAGCAATTATAACTATATTAGCACCAATTCCATGTGTAAAGTCTAAAATCTTATATATTGTCTCGTTATTATCGCTTACAATTACCGTGCAATCTGCTCCTATTGATTTTGCTTTTTGTATTCTTGCAGGGATTTTGCCAATCAGAATAGTTTTCGCACCATACAATTTTTTTGATAACTGTACATGAAGCAATCCTATCGGCCCATCTCCTATTATAACAACTGAGTTTTCTTTTGTAACTGCACCGATATGAAAAAAACCATTTAGACAGCAAGCTAATGGTTCAAGCAAAGCTGCTTCCTCGTTACTTAGACTATCTGATATTGGGATTAGGCCGCCTATGCGGAGAATTTGTTCTGGTATTTTAATGTATTCTGCAAACCCTCCATCAATGGTTGATCCTATTTCCCTCAGATTTATACAGAGATTGTATTGTTTGTTATTGCAATATTCACACATTAAGCAAGGTATTATGGGTGAAACGGCTAATCTTGTACCATCTTTTATCACTTTTCCATTAGCCATAGTTGTCGTTTCCAAGCTTTCGCCACAAAGTTCATGTCCTAATATTATAGGAGGTGTAACTTTTTGATGTCCATTTCTAAATACTCTTGCATCATATCCACATATTGCACATGCTTTTACTCTTAATACGACATCTTTTTCATCAGGCTTTGAAAATGGTATCTCTTCTATGGCTATATTATTCGGACTATAAAACACAGCAGCATGCATCTTTTTTGGAGGCGAAAACAATTAGGTGAAATTAGTTTATTCGACAAATGTAAAAAGGATTATGCTGCTTTCATCAGTTTAAAAATAATAATAGGGCATATGGCATAAAGCAAAGCACTATGAAACTCGCCTTTAGTACTAATGCATTCAAAAAATTTTCCTTAGTAGAATCAATCAAAGCAATTGCAGATATAGGTTATGATGCAATAGAAATACTCTGCGATATTCCACATGCCTATCCGCCTAATTTTACAGGAAGAAAAATTCAACAAGTTAGAGAACTTATATCAAAATGTAATATTCAAATTTCGAACCTTAATGCATTTACACTCTATGCTATTACAGACGTTTATCATCCATCTTGGATAGAAAATGACGGATATCTAAGAGAATTACGTATTCAACATACGATTAACTGCATACAACTAGCAAGAAAGATTGGCGCCAAGAACCTTTCAACTCAACCTGGTGGACCTGTTGATAGAAATAACAGTAAATACATAGGAAAACTTGAAAAACTATTTATTGATGGGCTAGCTAGAGCAGCGATGATCGCAGAAGAAGAGGGAGTAAAGCTTCTTATAGAACCCGAGCCTAACCTCCTGTTAGAAAATTCCAGACAGTTTCTGAACTTTATCAAAAATGTACATTCTGATTCTATCAAACTCAACTTCGATATCGGACATTTTTATTGCGTAGGAGAAGATCCTGTAAAGCTGATTTATGAGTTATCAGACTATATTGAGCATTTTCATCTTGCTGATATTGCTGACAATAGGATACATAATCATCTAATACCCGGACAAGGAGCCATTGACTTTCGGTCAGTCTTCAAAGCAATAGATAAAATCGGATATAAAGGATTTGTAACGGTTGAACTGTACCCCTATCAACATAATCCAGCATATGCAGCAAAGACGGCCTATAAATATCTCAATGACATTATTGTATAGACTTGGATACACAGAGGTCTCACACTAGTTAATATATTACATTGGAAAAGCAATAATAACACCTGCAGTTTGTGTTAAAATGCGGATAGTTTTAATGCCAAAACGTAAAGTGAAGGAAGATAAGCCAAGGAAAAAACTTGGAAAGAAGCAAATTCTATTACCTCCAATTGCTGCAGGTGTTTCTACACTTATTGGTTTAGTTATAATGCATTTTGTTCCCCCTCCTTCCATACTTGGTACATGTCTAAAGCCTGACAGCGTGGATGCATTCAACATCTATCCTAGAATCGAGATTACTGTGGACAAACATCCGAAACTGCTACCTAGCGATATTGGAAAGCAGCCAAAAAACGGCGGAGAGTGTCTGCGTGTAATTCATACTGATAGAATTGGCAATGTGTTTCACATCCAGTATGTAAGACCAATTCGGCTTACTATGGAAGATTTTATGAAAATATATTCTTATGACAATAGGACAATAACCGTAATAGATAATTCATCAGGTAGTTCAGAAAGGCAAATCTTAACACTTGGAAACTACTATATTCAATATTCATACTTCTCTGAAAAAGGGGAATTTACAAAAGTAGAAAATTCATCGAAAATACCTCCTTTCACAAACAACATGGTTGCAAGATTAGATTTAACCTCCAAATAGACATAAATAGGTTTTTTGCTCTTGATTTGACATTTTGGCAAGGAAAACTGCTGCAATTATTCGAGGAGATGCGACTCGACCAGATCTTGTGAAAGCACATCAAATTTTGATAGTATGTAATGCTAAGATTGAATTGATTGCATACTGCGCAGGAGTTGAATGGTAACAAAAGGGGCAAATTCTGTGCTGTTTTATAGTGGCAACTACTATTCCAGTTCCAAATGCTTCATGCAGTGTTGCAGTAAGTATGAGAAAAGTTTGAATTATATGCCAATATACGGCCTACTAAACTTAAATCTGAAAAACAGTTAAACTTTCTGTGTACGTAGAGCAATTGAAGGCCTTTACTCCAAAATTGAATTTAAATCAGCGACGACTCATCTATTGCAATTCGTAATATAACTAAAAAAGAATGTGGAAGTTATTGAAAAGGGATACAAGCCTCAAAAGATATTGGCCTTAATTTTTTGCAATTACAAAAAGAAATATCTTAAGAAACTGATTGAATATTCTTAGCCATCCTGGGGAAGATACACAATGAGTCCAAGATATCGAAGTTGGGAATATTATATTGACACTATGGAATAACAGATTGTCAACAGTATCTTGTTTAGCACGAATTTATTCATGTATATAGTTTCAGAATGCACATTAGGACATGGTAGGTCTGTAGAGGATATATACTCGGCAATCATGGGGGATTCTATACTATGTTTGAACCAGCACATGGTAATGCTCAAACTACGCTGGTAAGATAAGGTAAATCTTGTTGCGACCATTTTATCGAACGTATGAGTGGCTGAATACCTTGTAGAGGAATACATTTCTAAGGCAATATTTAAAGCTACAGAAGATGTTATCAGCGAAAACAAGTATTGTACATACGATCTAGATGATAATACTACTCTCAAATGGCGGATCGAATAGCAACAAAAGCTGAAGAATTATTGAAAAAGTAAGCTCAATCATTTAAAACTTATCTCGACTACCGTGAGAGTTTCAAAGAATAACTTCTTTTCCCTTATTGTCCTTCTCTTTAATTTCATTTCTATTATCAATTCATCCATTTTCGAAACATCTGATAAGGTTGAAATTATTATTAACATTTTACCATTTTGACTCAAAACTGAAACAGCAGATTTTATGAAACGTAACGTTGTTTCTATACCAGTATGACCCCCATGTATTGCAGATTCGTGAAATCGCTTTTTGTATTCTTCATCTGGTAAGTAAGGGGGATTGGTAACAATCAAGTCAAATCTATAGCGAAAAACAGAGGCTGCATCACAACAAACAAGCATAACATTGTTAGGCAGATTATCTTTGCAATATCTTAGCGATTCGAAAGTAATGTCAGTTCCAGCAACAATTTTAAAATTTTCGTAAAGAGTTTTTAGAACAATTCCGGACCCCACTCCAATTTCTAAAGCTGATTTGCCTTTGTATTCTTTAACAGAGTCTCTTAAAAGAAAACTATCATCAGATGGCAGATACAATGTCTATTGAGTTGTATTTAAGATAGTTAGTAAGATATAGTTTCTGCAAGATTATTACCCATTGACAGTTGTTAGAATTTGGGGTAAATGATTGGAACTCTAGTCGCATAAATGATGGCGTTCGACTCATAGCAGCTGTACTGGCTTGAATGTTAAAAACTCGTGAGCTTCAGTTTGTAGAATTCTACCTGAATTAGATCCTCTAATTACTCAATGTACCTTCTCTGTCAATATCATTGTCTTCTATTTTCCGTAATCTATAGTTTGTAGATGATTTTTTGGTGAGAGTTACTGTTAATAGTTTACATATGCTATATTATTTACCATTATAACGATGGGCTGAGCTGATGTAAGTTAATTTTTAGATTGTGGCTATTCTTATCATCTGATTAGGCCCGCGACCTTCCTATTGTAACCTGTTTGACTCCACCTTTTCCTTAAATATCATTATTTGTTTCCTCCATATACCATGTAATATATCAAAACTTTCCTTATTAGTTCCGGATTTTTTCTGATGTTATTTCTTTCTTCTTATAATGACATGGTATAAAAGCAAAATTATAATATATCTTGAGCTCTTCAAGCTCTCAGCTAGAGATCCTATTCGGGTATACAGGGATGACATCATGTATAGTTACAATGGCAAACTTACTTTTCAAGGCATGCTTTTCCGTTCTTTTTCTGATTTATCTCCAAACACCATAGTGCACATCTTATAGTTAAATCAATAATTTTCATATCATGAGTTATTGACCATCTTATTTGTTAATATTAAGATTTATTATATACACAATTTAAAAGATGATAATCTTTCTATCAACTGTTAAAAATGTATGTAATCGACTATAACGAATTTTCAATTTCTATTAAATTCACTAATTTTACTAACTCTCCTGAACTTAACTCATCTATTCTTGTGTCACCAAAGTCAAATTTAATACCAAATTTCTTTGCCACTGATGATGCTTTCTTATTTCTTTGAGAAAATACATAGTTCAAATTTCTGATAGTTCTCCGAGTTAATCTCTGATATCGTGGAATTAACTTTATAACTACAGATTCGACAGAAGGCTCAGGATCAAATGCATCTTTATTTACGCTAAATAACTTCTGTAAAATGAAACAATGTTGAGTTAGAACCGAGATTGCACGATAATTTTTTTCTCCCGGTTTAGCTTGAAGTTTATCAGCGAATTCTCTTTGTATCATAAGTATAGCTCTATCGAATTTTTGCGAAGGTAACCAATGAAAAGCATCTTTACTTTTAGAATAAGGAAGATTTGATATAAAGAGATCAAATTTAAGGTTGAGTACTTTAAAAAGGTCCACATTTAATAATTGCAAGTTTGATAAATTAGAAACTTGTTTTCTCGCCCTTGCTTTTGCGAATAATGCCTTGTCGATTTCAAATGAAATTACTGATTTGGCATATTTGCAAAGTTCATACGTTAAAATCCCATTTCCTGTGCCCCCTTCACAAACGATTTCATTTTTATTAATTTGAGATGCTTCAATAACTTTTTCAAGAATTTTAATATCTATAAGCATATGCTGGCCAAGAGATCTTCTCTTTGACCATTTCATTTCCTGACAAAGAGGTTCATTCTAACTTCGCCAGATATTTCATCGATGATCCTTTTTGCAAACAGTTTCGCAGGATCTCGTAATCCCACTCTATTCTGAATGTCTATAAACGAATCAAACTTTTTCTTATCCCGCTCCTTGATTATAGTCATCATATATGTTTTTCCTATGCCGGGAATCAATTCGAGAGCATGGATTCTTGGTGTGATGGGCTGTGCCACATTGACATAAGAGATAAATCGTTTCTCATTTCTAATCACTATTTTCTCTACGATGTTTGTGAGTTCATTTTTTGCAGGCTGAGATATGTCATCGTATTCAAGTCTGCCAAGAACGCTGGTTACTTTATCGCGGCCATCTCTTCCAATATATACTCGCTCTCCTACTTCAAAATTCATATTTTGAATGCCAAGCAACTCTAATAAGGTTAGACGTTCTTCACCAATAGCCTGAATGATAATGCCTTCTCTTCCTCTTACTGTAGTTGATTTTCCTCTTTGTAGGAAATCCAGAACATAAGCGTATTCCTCATATTTTCTCGGAGATTGTTCTAGCCCGGAACTTGACTCGTTACTTCTACCATTGTGGTAATGTTGCGGCGATGATGGCAATGCTAATTCTTCCTGCATAATATATTGACTAGCTTTTTATTTAACTTTCAGCGTTCATTTGAAGTATATTTAACATTTTTTCGAGATTATCGGTAAGAATAAGTTTTTTCCATCCAAATGTAAATGCTCTCAATTCTTCCAAAGATGTGGGCATTATATTTACAACCTCAACAGCTTCTTCTTCTTTTAATTCGCACTGCTCAACTAACTGTTTTACCATTTTTTGAGCCATCTTCGAATTCGTCTTTGCAAATTTTCCGACGTAGTCATATGTCCATCTCTGGATCTGATCCATGTCATCTGGTTTAACTCGTTCTAATATTTCCTTTACCTCTGGTAGTGTAATGACTTCTTTCTTGATGATGTCTGTCACTTTGCATTAACCTTCTCTCTAATTAACGGCTTGATATGGTTAAGCCTAGTTTGCAAAATCTTTTGCTTTTCACCAACCATTATTACAACCTTTAAGGTCCTTCGTCCTACCTCTTTAATAACTCCTACTTTGCCTTGAAATCTTCTGTGGGGAGTTGTATTATGTTCTCTTGGATCTACATCCACGATAACCTTGTCACCAATTTTGTAATCTATAAGCAGGTATGATAAGCTCCTCGCGACATTATCTTTTGTCATAATAGAACGAGTCTTTCTTCTGGTACCATGTGATTGTGGCATGACGAACCATTGCTTATTGGCTTAATTTAATATTATCTAATCGATCAAGTACTTGGTTCATATGGGTCCCCAACCCCTTGCTCTGATAACATAAAGAGTACTTCCCTTTCAGGGTGGCACGGGCTGTCAACCATTCTTGCAATTCGGTTCTTGCCCGAACGTTTGAGATATACCCTATATGTGCTGGTATGGGCCACAACGTGACCGCCAGTTGGCTTAAATGCGTCACCAAATATTGCATCAGGAGATGATTGAATTTGATTAGTTGCCAAAACTGCAACAGCATAAGTTTCAGCAATTCTTACTAACATGTGCATAAATTTATTGAGTCGTTGTTGTCTTTCGGATAGTGTAGCTCTTCCAAGATATTCAGATCTGTAGAGAGCTACAGCAGAATCGACTATCAGTAATTTCACGTTATTGGCGTCAATAATAGGTCCAATTTCTTCAATAATTAATTCTTGATGAGCGCTATTGTATACTTTTGAGACTATAATGTTTTCAAGTGCTGCGTCCGGATCCAGATTTCTCGCCAAGGCAATTGAGACTATTCTTTCAGGTCTAAATGTATTTTCGGTATCGATATAAAGCGCCTTATTGGTTATTTCATATTTGGACTTCTTTTGTTGAACCATTATGCATAAAGTATGACAGAGCTGAGTCTTACCTGTTCCATACTCACCGTAGATTTCTGTGACTGCCCTTGTCTCTATGCCTCCATCAAAAAGATCATCCAAGTTTTTTGATCCTGTGGAAATCCGTTCTTCTTTCTTTCTTTTGTCATAAAGCTTAGTAGCCGTAATAAAGCTTTTATCAATAATTCCTAGCTCTTCGAGCCGAACTCTCGCCTTGTTGCAAAGATATACAGCCTTATCCATTTCCATGCCGGTAGTTTCTGAAATCGCCACGGGTCCCCTTACTACTAAATCTTTAATTGATTTGAATCCAGATTCCTCTAAACGGTCTTTTGTGGCTAATCCAATTTCCTCGATACTATCTATATCTAAAGCTCTACTACGGTCATTATCTTCTTCCAATGTTCATTAATCCAACTAATCTGGCTACTAATTAGTCTTGACTCAATTATTGATGTCCTATCCAAAATTGTTGAATCATGCATAATTAAAATTATATAGAATCTGTTTGTATTTAATTGAAGACTAAATACATTTTGCAATCTTAAAGATAAACCAATTATAATCTTTGTTCAATAGCATAATTCAACCATCATATTATTCAGACCTGTTCTCATCACAAGTATCATCGATAGTTAAGATCAAAAATCATAGATTATAAATTCATGAATTTTTTATAATTAGTTCAATAATTCTTAATATCCACTTTTCTATTATCCATAAGCAGTCTGATAAATTGTTCCGTAAAAATATTAGTTTAACAATTATTCTCTTTCAAGATGCAACAATTAAATAAAGAAAATAAGCCTTGTTCCTTGACTGAATACCTGGTGTTATGAATGATAGTTGACCTAAATCTTGAGGGTAAAGACGTAGTGGTTATTGGTGGTGGAACAGAAGGTGTTAGAAAGGTCCATGGCCTATTAGGTCAGAATTGTAAAATTACCCTTATAAGCAATCGTTTGAATCGTTATCTTATAGATTTAGGAAAGCAAGGACAAATTGAAATCATAAAAACAAAGATAAAAGATGCAAGCATACTTGATAATTACAAAAATTCTTTTTTGGTTTTAGCTGCTACTGACGATAAAATGCTAAATCGTAAGATTGTAGAAAAAGGACGTTCCATGGGTTCATTTGTATATGCGACAGATGATCCCCCTTTTAGTGACTTCTCTTATGCCTCAATTATTAATATCGAGGGGATCGTGCAGGTTGCAATTTCTACTTCAGGCAGGAGTCCAATTATGGCTCGCAAAATAAGGATTAAGGCAGAGAGAATATTGCGTAGAATTATCAAAAAATCAGACATTGAAAATACAAAGTTGCAGGAATTTGCACGTACTGCTGCAAAACCATCAATAAAAACAGTAGAGGAAAGAAAAGAATTTTTATATTCCTTAATACATAATGAGGACATACAGAATCTTATCAAGGAAGATAGGGTTGACGATGCTAAAACCGTAACACTCGAACTCTTGCATAAATGGAAGAAGAGAGACGATAAATGACAATGTCTATCGTTGCACAGTCTTTACAGGTAATTAATGCCAGGGTAACCTACAGAAATGCCCCAATTCATCTTCTTGAGAGATTCACTTTCAAAGATCTTGATAGATCATACAAGGCATTTTTAGAAAAAACAGGCTTGAAAGAGTGTATAATCATACAGACATGCAATAGGGTTGAAGTTTTTGCGGCCAGTGAGAATTTAGATGAACGAAAATTACTCGAAGAATGGGGCTCTACAGTCGGATTATCCAATAAAGAGTTTGCAAATATTATTGAGATTGATAAAGGTAAAGATGTCGTACTGCATCTGTTAAAACTAGCATCAGGATTAGATTCATTAGTCATTGGCGAAGATCAAGTACTGGGACAGATAAAACGGGCATTTGAATTCTCTCGTAAAAATGGTTATGTGGGTCCTAACCTTTCAGTAATATTTGATAAAGCACTTAAAGTTGGAAGCAGGATTAGAACAAGTACGGCTCTGAACAAAGGCAGCGTCTCAATTGGATCAATAGCAGTAAATTTGGCAGAAGAATACTTTGACAATTTGAAAAATATGCGTGTTATGCTCATTGGTTCTGGCGAAGGTGCGAGCCTTATTGCAAAATCATTGAAACAACGTAATGTCAATTTTATGATTACAAGCAGGACATTTGAAAGAGCTAGATCATTTGCAGATACAGTGGCAGGTAACCCGATTCCATTTGAAAATGCAGTTGAAAATTTCGGCCATGTTGATTTAATTTTTGTTTCCACTACTGCACCATATTGTCTGGTTACATATGATCGAATTGAAAAAGCTATGGCTAGTAGAGAGGAAGGGATGATGATCTTTGACCTTTCAAATCCTAGAACGGTAGAAGAAAAGGTTGCAATAATAAAGAAAGTCAAATTGATAAATATGGATCAGATTGCAGAGATTGTAGAAAAGAACATACGAGCTCGCAAGAGTGAGATCCAATCAGCAGAGAAAATAATTGATGATGAAATCAAATCAGTAGATACTATCCTTAAGAGAAAGAAGGCCGAGCCAATAGTGGTTTCCGTGTTCAAGAGTGTAGATATTATTAGAGATCGTGAATTGAAGAAGGCACTTTCTATGCTCGGAAAGAAAATAGGACCTGAAGAGTCTAAAACAATCGAACAACTTTCACATGCTATTGTGGAAGCAATTCTTTCTACTCCAATGAATAACCTTAGAAAGGAAATAGAAGTGTGTAATGGAAATGAAGAAGAGCTAATGAAGATGGTAGCCAAGTTGTTCAAATATGAAGACAAACACTAGTCGAAGACATAATACCCCGGCCTTTCCAACTGTGAGATTAAGGCGCTTAAGACGAAATAATGCAATACGTGACCTTTTGCAGGAAATTCATCTTTCGGTTAAAGATTTAATTTGCCCGCTATTTATTCAAGAAGGAATCAAAAAGCCTGAACCTATTGAATCAATGCCCGCAATTCAAAGAATACCACTTTCTAAAACTATTGAAGAGGTACAGGAGCTTTCTGACCTTGGTATTGGGGCAATTATTCTATTTGGCGTCCCATCTTTTAAGGATGTAAAAGCAACTTCTGCATTTAATGATAATGGAATCGTGCAACAATCAATTAAATTAATACGCAATCACTTCGGAGATAAAATTGCCATTATTACAGATGTTTGTCTATGTCAATATACTTCACATGGTCATTGTGGAATTGTAATGGATAAAAAAGTAGATAATGATATTAGCGTTAACACATTAGCAAAAGTTGCTGTTAGCCACGCAAGAGCGGGTGCAGATATTGTTGCTCCATCAGCTATGATGGATGGGCAAATAAAAGCTATCCGTGAAGGTTTAGATGAGGCTGGATTTAATGATATTGCAATAAATGGATATTCTGCAAAACATGCATCTTCATTATACGCACCCTTTAGAGATGCCGCGCATTCTATTCCTGAATTTGGTGACAGAAGGACGTATCAACTGCCATTTACCAATGCTAGAGAAGCAATGCGAGAAATAGAAATGGATATCAATGAAGGTGTGGACATCATCATGATCAAACCTGCCATTGCATACCTAGATCTGATTTATCAGGCAAAAAAGAATACTAACTTGCCAATTTCGGCATATAGTGTTTCAGGAGAGTACGCTCTTATAAAGGCAGCCGCTATGGAGGGGTGGATTGATGAATATGCTGTAATGACAGAATTCCTAACATCTATCAAAAGAGCAGGTGCAGATATGATAATTACGTATCAAGCAAAGAAAATGGCGGGATTACTCAATGAATAGTTTGTGCATGTTACATATGTAGATACGTTTTCTCCTCTTACCGACAACTTATTTCTAAAAATTCACAGATGGATCCTTGCTATTTTAAATTATAAAGTTCTGTTACTGACTGAATAAATTAAAGGAAAATTACTTTTAATTTATTTTTAATTCGCTAACTAAATTACTAACAACCAAAGCTATTCTTTCCATTGGATTGAACTTTGCAGTCAGATTGATTCACATTCCACCCGTTTGCCTCAATCTAACTGAAATCCCTTGCCTATACTTGGTGGTTAGTAAAATTAATGAATTTCGAGCATGTAGTTTAACATCTAAAACCACGAAATATTAGGCAGTATCGTCTCATTTACAGAAGCCACCTTTTTAAGCCTTATAATCCACCTATTGTTTATATTGCATAATGCAATTTAAATAAGTTCATCTGTTATAATAGATAGATAGTAATGAAAAAAGACTCTATAGTTTCAAGAATTGAGGCATCGCAAGACGGTAGTCCTTATGTGTATATTACATTTAGTGATCCCAATGACTACAAACAAGGAGGAGAAAAGCAGCAAAATCCTTTTGGTCCCAATGTCATGGCATTCACGTCTCCAGAGGATCTGATGAAGAATTTACCTAAGGCTATGGGAAATATTTCTAAAATGATTGGCGGTGGTGGCGGTACCATCACTGATTCGCCCACTTTTAAGATGAGTATGAAAGAGTATGAGGATATGAACATAAAAGTTGGTGATAAAGTTACCTTAGAAATTAAAAAATCAGATAATAGTAGTGGAATTTAGGTAATAAGATTAAAGGGACTTAAAGTTGATTTATTCTGCCCTTTATTCATCGTTGTCGTGTTAATATGACCGTTATTGTTTGCTCTCTTCATGTTATGGAGTAATTAACCTATATCTAAGTGTATGGCAATGAGCCAATCATTGGCTCAAGTTTGGTAAATGCTTCTTGAATCTACGTATTGATAAATAAATGAGAATAGTAGTGGCTATGCCTTTCGGTACCACTTAAAGCTGTAATCTGATAGAAATTTAAAGCCAGCTGTAGCAAAATCTGATTTTATTTTGTTATCAAAGAGGTAGGGACAATTGTGTTGGTTAATTTGCCTACTGATCCATTAATGAACGAGCCTAAAGCTTTATCGCTTGTTTCTGTTAGGAAGTTATCAATATCTATTATAATATTTGAATTCTTATATAATCCATTACTAGGAAATACGCTATATGTTGTGTATTTTGTAGTTGAAACTGGTTTGGCACATATCAACCATATATTTTCCTTGTTTGGCTGTAAAAATTCCAACTGTGGTATTTTATTAAAGTCCATCTTATCCTTTATAATTTGAATAATAATTGATCGCGTTTTCTTTTCAAGATTTCCAAACTGGGTATAATTACGTCAAGAACTAAATCGTTTTTAACTTGGATTTTTCTTTCTGATGGTAAAGTACAAATTGTAAGCATAAAATGAAGGAGCGCCTCACATAATAGTGCAGTTGTTGCGTCATAATCATCATTTGATTCAATAGATAGTTTTAGAATACAATTCCTCGTTATGATATCAATATATTTTTGCGGTAATTCATGCTTGAAGTGATCTCTGCCTGAATTTTTTCCCTTCCTCTGTCTTCTATTACAGTGTATAAGATTTGCTTAATTTCCTCTCCATCTAACATTTTCGTTAGTGTTAATGTAGGCACAATAATAATTTGCCTATATAGATTATCAATCTAATGGCTTTTGATGTTATATGGTGTTTGTCTATTATAATAATTATTAATCTTTAAGTAATTCGTTGAGTTTATTGATTATTTTAACCTAAAAAGCTAATCTTTTTCCAACGTTTATTATTATTATTATTATAGGATTTAAACACTCTTAGTTACTTTCAACTATAGTAATCATTTCTTTGATCTGGTTATGTATGTTCAAGTAATGCCTTCCTTTATCTGTTATGTTAAATGAAGGAGAAGAGAAACCATTTTTATTTCCTTGATTTTCTATTAATTCCATTTCAAGCAAAAGCGATAAGTATTCATTTAATTGAGTATAAGATAGGTAGGCTCCATACATAATTTTGCCTCTTTTAGATCCTCCTTGCTTAATGACTTCCAAGATAGATGCTATTATATCCGTCTTACTTCGATTTTTCATATGATATCTGTATTTACAATAAGATAGAACAGATAAGATAAAAACTGAATGTATGTTCAGTCGTATAGATTGTTTTATATATTATACTTCTCATTTCTTATCATATATCTTTAGAAATTATCTTATATGAACTAATAATTGGTTAAGGTTAATTTTATTAAAAACTAGAGTCAATATACAACTTGCAAGCTAGGATATATCCAGGAATTACTTCAGGTTATTAACTCATCATATAATTAGAATAAGCCATTACCATAG
>Ga0157307_1000005_pt1 | contig 16612 bp, 18 predicted proteins | sample NitcycUS178409R2_FD_113738 | JGI IMG/M metagenome (GOLD analysis project Ga0157307, IMG submission 113738) | Soil microbial communities from Arlington Agricultural Research Station in Wisconsin, USA - Nitrogen cycling UWRJ-S178-409R-2 | ecosystem: Environmental > Terrestrial > Soil >... | reverse complement strand
TTTAATATCATGTTATATAGTTATTTGTGAGACTAAATATGACCGTTAAAATTTATGTTTTGACAGTTTTTTTGCCTTGATATAATCTACGAAGTAAAAAAGATAAGCACGTTCGTTTACTTTTAATATCCATGGAATGAAAGATTCATTTCTACTGCTTTTTTCACCAATTTCAAATCCTGAATCTTCCACCAGCGTTCTGAATGACCGGGCATCAAAAGTTTCCTTTGGTTGAGGATCCCGATTGAAGTCATAGGGGTCTGTCAATATAACATCTGAGTGTGGTTTTAGTAACCAATGGATTGAAGATAATAATTCCTTTGGTTTGACTAGTTCTAGCAAATTAAGTGCAAGTATCAAATCAAATTTCATTGGATTAAATGGAGCGCTTAATGAATTAGCAATACAAAACTCAACGTTTCCTTGTTTTGATTTATACATTCTTTTTCTTGCTTCTACAATAAAAGAGAAAGATAAATCAATGCCAATTACAAACGCATATTTTTTTGCTAGCTGTATGGTGCTATAACCCATTGAACACGCCATATCAAGGGCTAGTCCGTCCATTTTGGGATTTATTCCATGGACAACCCTATTATAAAGCTCATTTGGTTTCAGGTGCCAACGAAGTGTGTCAAGAAGCCTATCCTCGCTAGAATGATCATATTGAACCCATCTATACGGAGCAAACCAGATACCACCCTCTTCATATCGGTCATTTATGACACTAGGAGATGACAAATGTGTGACGCTTTCTTTGAGAAAATTTTTCATCCTTGCTGTTTTGCTCTTCAATAGCCACCTGCCATAAATAGACCTTCTGCCTTCAGTATATTTTACAAAATCCTTTACTACAATTGCTACCCCTTCAATTATTGGATATACTGTTTCGCAATCATTACATTTCAGAAAACCCTCTAGACATTCATTTTCATCTTCCATGTGAAGAATTTCTAATGAAAGACGCAGTTGTTTTTCAGCATGGTGAAGACATACAAGATGGTGAGCAAATTGGGTTTTCATTTATGATCTATTGATTAATAATAGACTAGTTGAATTCTGACTGTAATATAATACATTATGTAATGTAATTAATGATAGAACTATTACCTATGATCTATGTAGTCATAAATCAAAGATAGTCCTTTATATTTCGGTAGCAACCAATGCGTCTTCTCTCAACTTGTCAAACAAGGCTATAGAACCTATATCGGTAATTAATCGATATTGGAATTATGCTTAACGTATATATCAGTCTATATAAACATCTATGTCTTCTAAATTTTATCATCATTTTTGGTTGTTCTTTGCTATCTGTTCTTTTTAATGCTCTCTTATCGACTTCACTCCCATAATGATGAGTTCATGTTCTTTTGGTTTTACTTTTTGACAGCTTGATCTAGCAGTTGTCGTTTATTCGAACCATCAAATGAAAATAAAATCCAATCTTCGATTAAATTGCAATTGTTAGGGCTGTAAGGTGCATCAACGGAACACATATGTTCAACTGGGCAAGTCAGACATGGCACTTGATCGATGCATTGTGTTCCAGCAGGTACTTTAATAGCAAAAAGCTTGTAAGTCCATCGTCCATTTTGGAGGATTTTCTGTCTTTTGATTAGGGAACGTTTCTCAAGGCGAATTGCTACACGAGAGCCGTCACGACTGTTGAGCTCAAGTTCCTTCCACAGTTTGGATTGAAGTATGCCATCTTTTCCTTTGTCGATTATGATTCTAAAAGTCTTACCTGTCATGTCCTCTATATCAGCATCATTTAATTTCAATCAGTTAACCTCATCGACAGATGTTATATAGCTTCACTCATAAATAATCGTTTTGTACGCCTTGATGATGCTTATAAAAACGAGAAAGGGGAAACGGGGGTATTTTTAACGTGAAATTAAGAAGCAATGTGTGTCATGATAAAAGCCATTTGAACTATTACATATAATCTATACACTCAACTTCTTCTTGTTTCGTAAACTTTAGCGATGTATCTTTAAGCATTTCCTCTAGCTAGAAGTAACTAAAGATTCTTTGAATTTGGAAGCATTCCTTCCTTATAGGCACCATTCAAAAAACAGGTTTTGTTGTTTCGGCTGTAAACAAATATTATTGGTTTTTCTTTTTGTCCTATGTTCTATTTTTGCCAAATATTCTATCAAAGTATTCAGATTGCTCGTGAGTAAGTTCGTTTGCTTCACCTTCTGCAACGTTCGCAAGATTTTTGGCGAGCTTCTTCTTGTATTCAAGTTGCATTTGACGTGCAATCTGTATCCTCTGGGCTTGAGGCGAGCCTGCACCATGCATCGATTCAGTTAGATATCCAACAGCATTGCGTCCAAGTGTCATGCTTTCAATTAATCTCAATATTCTCACTCTGTTTTCGGTAGAGACACCTTTTCTGCCTCTTAGATATTTTTCTAATAGTGGACCAGTCTCAGCACTTCTGAAATCCTTTTCGGATGGCATCGTTACCATCAGTCCACCTGCAATGTCTTGTGCCAATCTACTAATCTCATACGGGAATCTGGTTACATTGTGTTTACATACGTTTGCTAGCATGTCATCATTTTGATAATTACCTGAAGCCGTTTTATGTGCCTGGTATGAGGATGCAATTCCCGCTGCAAAAATTGTTTCATTCAGGTGTGTCATCTCTACTAACTTGTCCTTAATATGAGATGCGTTTGCTACACCATTGTAGTCTGCAATAGCAGCTGATGCTCCGATGAGAACATCTCCAAGACCAGTTTTACATACATAGCTTCTTCTGTGGTAACATGTGAACCGTTCAATTAACATCGCAGCAAAATCGTATTCACCGTGCATAAAAATTAGTTCATTAGGTATGAATACGTTGTCAAAGATGATCATGGCTTCTTGTCCTGAGAACTTCGCATTTCCAGCATCTAGATCACCCTCCTCCATACTTCTTGTGTCACAAGATTGTCTACCGTAAATATAAGTAATGCCCTTTGCATCTGCTGGTACTGCACCAACAATGGCATAATCCTTGTCTTCTGGCCTAAGTCTCATTGTTGGCATAACAATAATCCAGTGAGAATTAATGCAACCTGTCTGATGTGCCTTGGCACCTGTAATGTATATACCCTTTTCGTCTCTTTTGACTATATGAACAAACATATCAGGGTCTTCTTGTTGTGACGGTGACAGGCTGCGGTCACCTTTTACGTCTGTCATTGCACCGCCAATGACTAGGTTCTCATTCTGAATCATTTTGATAAACTCAATTAGACGCTTATGATATATAGTGCCATATCTTGTGTCCATTTCAAAAGTTGTAGAATATAATGAATTCAAAGCGTCCATGCCGACGCATCGCTGAAAGCAAGTTGCAGTAAGCTGACCAAGTTTCCTTTGCATCTTATTTTGGTTGACCAAATCCATGGTATTCCCAGTAATATGTAAAAATCTATTTACTTTTGAGCCAGTTAGGGGAGATTGTGCAGAAGCAATTTCCGGTTCTTCATTCGCTATATCGTATGTTTCTGCGACCGCATTAATAGAAGGCCGAATCATCGGATGGTCTACTGGTTCTTTTACTAACTCACCAAACAAATAGACCTTGAGGTTTCTGCCTCTGAGACTTTGAATATATTCGGCGCCATTCCTAATAGGCATAATAGAATACATATATTACTGATGTTATTTATGCATTGTTAAGGTTTAATAAAAACATGCCTTCTAAGTTGAACGATGTACAAGATGTATAAAAATATATAATTACATAATTATATACTATTTAATATAATATAGGCTTGTTCTATCCAAATTATTAATAATATCGTAACCATTGCCGAATTTGTTTAGTGTGATGCACAGAAAACCTATTTTATAAATCGGTTAAAAGTACTTCAATTGCAATATTTTTTATACTCAGATTATCGCTGTATAATGCCTATGGCTACAAATCGAATTGATCTGCATAGACTAATACATACTTGTCCAGATTTTCCTAGGCAGGGAATTCTGTTTAGAGACATTAATCCCGTTTTCCGTAACAATGAAGCCCTGAATTACATTTCGGATGAGTTTTACTGTAGGTTCAGAAAATTTAAAATTGATTACATTGGTGGGATAGAATCAAGAGGCTTTGTAATAGGAACTGCTTTAGCGTTAAAGTTCGGCAAAGGTATGATCATGATCCGAAAGGCCGGTAAGCTACCGGGTCAAACAATCAAGAAATCATACAATATTGAATACGGCAGTGCTGTGATGGAAATTCAAAAAGATGCAGTAAATAATGATCAGAGAATTTTGATTGCAGATGACCTAATTGCAACAGGTGGAACGGCTATTGCTGCCGCTCGTCTGGTGGAAGAATCGGGTGGCAAAGTTGCTGGTTTTGCAATTGTAATAGAATTAGCAGCACTCAATGGAGCGAACAAGTTGAGAAAGATGGGTTACGAAGTATATTCATTGGCGGTGTATGGTTAGACAATGGTTATAAAATACTTCAGTGATATTGGAATTATAGGAGGCACAGGAATATATGATTCTGGTCTTTTTAATGAGAAGAAGGATATTAAAGTATATACTCCGTTTGGCGAACCTTCTGATCTTATCACCATTGGGGAATATGCCGGTAGAAAAGTAGCCTTCATCCCAAGGCATGGAAAAGGACATAGAATTCCACCTCATAAAATCAACAGCCGTGCAAATATCTGGGCATTAAAGCAGCTGGGTGTTAAAAGAATTATCGCTCCAACAACAGTAGGAAGCTTGAAACACGAGTACAAGCCCGGGGAGCTCGCTATTCCTGATCAGTTTGTTGACTTTACGAAAGGAAGGAATTATACGTTTTATGATGGAGGAGAGGTTTGTCATATCTCGGTAGCCGACCCGTTCTGTCCAGAACTGCGCCAAGTGGTGTCAAACCAGCTAAATAAAATGGGCTATGATTGTCATAAAAAAGCGACCTATGTTTGTATAGAAGGACCACGATTCTCAACAAGGGCAGAGTCTCAATTTTTTAGAGATATTATGAAGGCAGATATTATTGGAATGACCCTTGTGCCTGAATGCCCTCTTGCTAGGGAAGCAGAAATCTGCTATGTTTCTATAGCAACAATTACTGATTATGATGTATGGGCTGCTTTGCCAGTAAGTTCTAAGGAGGTTATAGAATTACTGAGCAAAAATGTGGAGAAGACAAAACAACTGATCGCAGAATTGATACCAGAAATTTCCGTTAAAAGAATTTTGTGTAGATGCGGAAATGCACTTGAAGGAGCGATACTATGAAAATCTATATATCTAACTATATCTAACTCGGAAGTTTTAGCCCTTCTGGCAGAATTACATCGCCTTCAATTAATTTGCGTTGGATAGTCAATTGCAAAAGTTCAGAATCTATTCCCATTTTCTTGATACTGTCCACGGTTTTTTTTGCTAAGGTAAGGCTGATGTTATGTCCCCCAATTCTACCAAACGCAATTGCTGTAAATCTAAATTCTTTACGTTTAAGGACAAAATAACCCACTAACTTGCTGGCTATTTCGCCTCCTCTGACACTTTTTATAAAGATAACAGGGATATTCTCATCATGTCCATTTCCAACCATCATTTTGCATTTGTTTCCATATTTACTTCTATATTATGATTTATGTTTTTCTCGACAAGAAAACTCCACCATTCAGAGCCCGTAATCTTATAGTCTTTAACATCAACCTCTATGGGAGTTTCATCATCGGTATCTAAAAACTTGAATTTACCTTCCTTAATCAATTTTATTAACTTCCATCTATCGGTGCCAGTTTTTTTTCTACTTATTGCAACTGCCCATTTTTTATTCTTGTCAATTGTGGACATGCCAATATAATCCGCGATCTCCAAAATTCCTAATCGTTTTTCTTCACAAAATAGTTGCTTGGTAATTACACTACGCCAGATATCTACAGCACCAATCGTTCTAGCATTCTCGTTGATATTAATGACGCCAAAGTATACTATCTTGTCAGTGCCTGTTGTACCTGATGCAGCCATTTACTTGAGTTTGAAAAAGCATCCTATTTAGTTCTTCTTGCATCATTGTAAGGTCGCTCTAATATAAAACCAATTTTATCCACTTTTAAGTTTTTTTTAAAAGGAATATTGTCTTCTTCACAACGCCTTCTATATCGATTAGTGACAGCAAATCTAGGATGAAGAGATTCATATTCTGTTTTTGTAATGTCAATAACCATTCCTCTACTGATAAGTGACTTTGCCACCTCATCAGCTTCTTTTACAGACCAATTGAGCATCTGGGATATTTTCTTCGTGTCCATTCTACCATTGTGTATGATCAATAAAAATAATTTTGCTTCTTCTACTGATATTTTTAACTCTGCCTCTAAAACCTCTTCCACACTGTTGACGCTCATATCATATAATTATATGATCTACCCTTTTTACAATCTCTAATACAATTTCATTTACCTTTAATTTATTTAAAATTAGCCACAACACCACAGGTGCCCCGTAGTGTAATCGAACCAATAGCTATTGATATTGAAACGAGTTTAGATCTATTATGCCCGCAGCAAATCCTGTTGATGCATAATCATTCGACCGATCTCCTATTATCTATCAAAAACCCGGCAGCAAAAAGCTAGCGACTCCAGAAAGCTTTACAATTCCCGCTCAATGTAATATCGTCCACCCTTTTGTCACCATAGCCATACCAAATAGTACCAGAAACAACGGGACGAACTTTAATATGGATACAAACTTCATCTGCATTTTATAATAGCAAAGAAAATGGGGTAAAAATATCAAAAGTGATGGTAGATATATACCACAGACCATATCAAAATGGCTTCTACCTTGATATTATTTCTCAATAAAACAGAAGAATCCATCCGATCAACATTAACTGCATCATATAACCTAAACTGATGTTGAATAAATTAATTAATAGGTAAATTATACTGTAAGTTGTAATGATAGATGTCCTCACTATCTAATGCCGATGATATCTCCCAAAGAGGTAATTTCTCTAAATCTTCATCCCACAGTAGAATTCTCGTTTTATGTATAGATAGAGATGATGATATTGGCTCAAAAGGAGGTATAGAAACCCCTATTGTAGGTAGAGATCATTGTATAAATGCGGGAACCAGACTAGCAATAGAAGATCCAGAAGATTCAGATGCTAATGCCATTTTTGGAGCAATCAAAACATATGAAGAGCTTATCGCCAAAGGATATAACTCAGAGGTCGCTCTTGTTGCCGGAAAATTTAATCGTGGAATAGAGGCAGATGAAAAGATTAGTTTTGAGATTCAGAACATTCTTACCAGGTATAAGGCAGATGCAGCAGTACTCGTTTCGGATGGCGAGGACGATGAGACCGTTATACCTATCGTTCAAGCAATGATTCCACTCATATCTATTCAACGTATAATCATCAAACACAGCCGAAGTGTTGAGTATTCCTATGCGGTTCTAGGTAGATACATTAAAATGCTCGTTTATGATCCGCGGTATTCAAAATTCTTTCTAGGAGTTCCAGGCGCATTATTAGTTGCGAGTGGTCTTGCTACCGTCTTCGGATTAACTAGGGAGGCTATAGCTTTGGCATTGAGTATACTAGGGGGTGCTTTCATTATTCGTGCCTTTGATATAGACAAAGCATTAGTTTCTCTTGGAAGACCAACGCCTACGGCATTCATTAAAATATTCTCAGCTTTTGCTGGAGTGCTGATTATACTTGTATCAATAGCGAACGGAGTCTCAAGTATTCCTCCAGAAGCGATTACACCTAATATGGGGGCGATGAACATACTTAAGGATAGAGTAATTGTCGGGAGCTTTGTTCATGGCACCATTACGCTCCTGTGGATTGGTATTGGCACAATATTTGTAGGTACTCTGTTAAGCAACTGGTTTAAGGGAAGTGTTACAGCAATGTCAGATATCTTACGTCTAGTAGTGCTTGCACTGCTATATTTTCCTATCCTGCAATTTACATCAGTTTTAACCGAACGCACGAGTCCATTTACATTGATTTCATCCCTTCTCATAGGTTTAGCTACGACATTGGTAGCCGCCACCTTCTTATTCCAATATTTTAGAAATAAGAAAGGTGGAGAAGCCTTAAAGCATTGATAAAGAATTTTTAAAACTAACTTCTAGATCTAATGAATTTCTTTTATAATAACAATAAAATCATTGTTTAACCTGGAAAAGGATGTAGACAAATGGGGATATAGGGCTATGGGAAGTAAGGCTTTTGTAGAATCTATTCTTAAACATAGTGGTCTTTACAGTATCTATGAACATCGGTTAGAGTCACAAATTCTGAAAGATTCACTTCCTAACCATATTGCCATAATACTAGACGGAAATAGAAGATGGGCAAAATATCACTTTGTTGGAATAAACAGTGGTCATTTTATGGGGGCTGATAAAGCAGAAGAGCTTTTGAATTGGATACATGATCTTCGTATCAAGATTACGACATTATACGTTTTGTCAAACGAGAATTTGGAGAGAAAAGACGAAGAATTAGACAACATTTACAAAATCTTACACATAAAGCTTGAGAAACTGTATAAAGATTCAAGGATACATAAACGTAAAATGAAAATTAAGGCAATAGGAAATGTCAATCTTCTGCCAAGATCGCTCCAAGATATTTTGATCAAACTTGAGGAAGTCACGGCGGATTATAATTCTATGTTTCTCAACATAGCTATTGCATATGGGGGACAAAAAGAACTTGTTGACGCTATAAAGAAAATTGTATTGATGGTTAGATCTGGGAAAATCAAAGAGGAGGATATTGATGAAAAAGTAATTGAATCATGTCTATACACATCCCATTTACCCCAGCCAGAACCTGATTTAATATTGAGAACATCAGGAGAAAAACGTCTAAGCGGCTTTCTCGTGTGGCAGAGTGCATATAGCGAATTAGTATTTATGGATGTATTTTGGCCCGGGTTCCGTAAAATCGATCTGATGAGAGCCATCAGAACTTACCAACGCAGAATACGAAGATTTGGCAAATAATATATTTACACATTCGTGGATTAACTGATATAGATTGTGTTAAAATAGGAAAAAACAGTTGAATACTTAATGCCAGAGCACGGAAATTATAATTCAGATTCACAAAAATGGTTTTGCAACTACTGGATGACACTTCAGGAGTGGAAAGATCTTCATGATTATATGCCACAAAACATAACACTACATCAGAGAGAAGAAGGTACCTATCATAATACGGATCAAATCCTAGACAAATAATTATGGAATAGTGACAAAAAGTTAGTAAATCGGTATGTACTCTAAAAATTATGGCAGATGAACGGTCTTCCGGTGCAATCATATTTTCAATTAATAAAGAATCTGGTGAAAAAGAATTTTTACTATTACACTATGCATCAGGACACTGGGATTTTCCAAAGGGAAATATAGAAGCAGAGGAAGATGAATTACAGACTGCACGCCGAGAAATATTCGAAGAAACTGGAGTTCAGGATGTAGAGTTTCTAAAAGGCTTTAGAAAGAAAATAGAATACCGTTACAAACGTGGACAAAAATCAATTCAAAAAGAGGTTATTTTCTATATTAGTAAAACTAATACAAAAAAAGTTGCACTTTCCAATGAACATATTGGATACGCATGGGCTAGATATGATAAGGCAATGAGCCAATTGACTTACATGAATGCAAAAAATCTGTTAACAGATGTCAAAATCTTTTTGGAAGGAAATACTATTATTACATACTAAATACGACAAGTTTGACTCCGTATCTCTTTGACTACATTCAAAGGATCTTTTGATCCAATAATTGAACTACCGATAATAAAATAATCAGTACCAGTTTTAGCAGCCTGTTTTATATCTCCCCCCTGGGTCCCAAATCCTGGCGAATAAATAGGAGTCTTTTTTTGGCTAGATATTTCTTTCAAAATATCTATTTGTGTTGCACCAACTACAATACCGTCTACTTGAGATGTATATGCATAGTCGAGAAACACTTTATACATGGTCGTAACTTTATTATTATTAATTTTGGCCTTTTTTATGACATTAATGCCAAAACCTTCCTTTGCTCCAGGATGGCTCATGTATATTAATGCAATAATACCAGCGTTCTGTTCATGAGCCTGATCTACTGCAAATTGCAATGCATTTTTTCCGATTAGTGGATTAACTATTACTGCATCAAAACCCATTTTCAAAAGATAGCCAATAGCAATTTCGTTAGTACTGATAATATCATTTAACTTGATATCTGCAATAGATTGCAACTCGAAGGAATGGATTAAGTTGTTTATTCCTGTTATTTGGGAGATAGATAATGGTAGGATTAGATGAAAATTGATCTTTATTGCACAGATATACTTTTCGAGAAGAGTAATTATCGCTCTGACGAATCCTATCAGATCGCTTCGAGGGGATGGATCGAGGGATAAAACTATTTGGCTGTTTTTGTATTTTGAACTATTATCTATTCTTTCACGGAACGAATGTAGTTTAACCATATATTCCGACCAGTGGATGATTATCAGCAAGCTTTATCAACTTTAGATAGATATGACCGTGTTCGTCTATTCTATTAGAAAAAGATGGTTGTTCAACCTTCTGACTAGAGAATCGTAAAAAGGGATCTTTTGGCTCTTCATCAAGAAGGATATAATAAAAGTAGGATATAGTATCAGATTCACTTAGACTCATTGCCGCTCCGATTACAAATTTTCTATAATACGTTTTGGTGTTGTTAATTTCTTTAAAGAGGAACAGTGGTAGTGGTGGTTCATCGTAGATAGTCTTATAGGCGGCGACCTTGGCAAGACTTGCTAAATCCCTCAATTTTATCGATATATATCCAGATTTCTTGTCAATCCTTGCTGTTTTAGTAAGAGTGGGAGGAAACGTATCAATATTAATAATCGGTGAGTAAACAAAAGTCGGATTGGCGACTGAATCAACCACTATGACTTCTTCCGTGCCTCCAGTAACTCTATATGCAAGATATTGACCATCTTTGATTTGCAAACTTTTAACAAAGTAAATAACAGGTCTACCGCTTATAAAATCAGTTTGAACAGCGAAGATATGTTCTTTATTCAAAATTAACGAAAAAGCTGGCAGAGGGGCACGTTCTAATGCGCATACTAGCCTGCCAAAATCTTTTATGTTGCATAGTTCAATGTAGAAAGGGGATTTGAGTTGCAATTTGTCATTATTCTTAATAAGTACACTATTAAACTAATCTACGTAAATACTGCTATAATTTAATACATTCGTATTTCTATGAAAATAATAAACCTAGAACCAACATTTAATAAATCATGAAAGATTCTATCTTAATAACATTAGCAGTGTTAAAGCAGACGAGTCCTCATCCTTATTGTAGGCATATACTAATGGTGAGTATTTGCATCCAAAATTAAGGTCTGATATAAAGTCCCTCCGACCTAAACAATAAAAATTAAAAATTGACTAAAAACCACGAGCTGAAGAAATATGGAAGAATATATTAACTTTAAATCCAAAAATTAAATTACTTGTCAAAATAAGCAAACGTTGTTGGCTGAATTCAGAACAGCTATCGATATGCTTAAAACTTCGATTGTAAAGTGCTCACAATTACCATAGGTATAAATCAAGATGATTACTGTATCCATGAATCATTTACCTCTACGGTCAATCACATCATTTAAATCTATACCAGTTCCGATCAGTGTTACTCTCAATCCTGTTTCTGCTTCTATATTCTCGATAAACATTCTAGGCTGTTCTTGCAATTTTCCGAAGTCCCTTATACCCGCACTTTCAGGGAAGACTACATCGAGTTTGGTGATTGCTAACTGAGTTGCGCTGTTCAATGTAATCGCTTTTTTAGCAAGATCCATGTTAAAAGGAGAAGCCCTTCTTTGTCGCCCAGTCACACTTCCGAATTCTTCCCAACCACGTCTATTAGCCTCCTCGCTACTAATCTCGTTTTGCAATGGTCCTCCACCGACACGTGTGACATATGCTTTGAAAACAACAAGAACCTCGTCAACTTTTTTTGGACCAATTCCTATGTCAGAACATATGCCTGAAGCGGTAACATCCTTCGAAGTTACATAAGGATATCCCCCATGATACAAGGATAGAAAAGTTCCCTGGGTGCCTTCAATGATTACGTTATTATTATTATCTAAACCATAATTAACAGAATTGCTCACATTATCTATATATGATAATAATTCTGGAAAATCTGTAGCAAGTTTCAAAGTTCGCAACGCTCTATCTGCATTGGCAGGACCAGTACCAGTTCCTGTTGTACCTATATCAATTTTAAGATGATGGTCTGCCTTATCCTCTTCTATATGGACTCTTTCAATAATGCCACACTGCGAATCAACAAAAGTTCTGTCAGCTGCATTGAACACTGCAATTTCATTTAACAAAATTTCCGGATTAATTAACACTCCAGCCCCTATCAACAGTCTAGTAGATGGATTTAGTGCTGCACTAGGCAGCATTCGAACTTTGTATTTTATACCTTTGAAAAAAAAGGTATGACCGGCATTAGGACCTACCCCTCCTCTGACCGCAATCGAAAGATCGTCCTTTTTAGCAAGATATGCGATAATCTTTCCTTTTCCTTCATCTCCAAAGAATCCTCCGACTACTACTAGACATGGCATATCAGGCTTGTTCAAATATGTCATTATTTAATCTAGTTTAAAAATAGTTTGAATTATATCTTTTAATTAACTTACTATGAATTAGGATCTTTCAATGTCTATTAACTCAAAGGTGGCCGGAAACATCATTAAAATTCTTGCAGACCTTCCAGATTTTCTAAGGAAATCAATGCTTCGAAGCAAACTGCAGGAATTCTATTTAATGGAAGAGCCTGATAAACATGAGACTATATCCCTTGCATTAAATGCAGCCTTTACAATACAAGGCAACACATTATCTGTATTAATGAAAACATGGATGGAGGTTTTATCCGAGTTTGATGGAGTGAGAATAACTACTATGATAAGAATTTACTGTGAAGAGATATTAATGAATCCTAGAGCTATTGAAAATTTAAATATAGAATCTCTAATCGATGGATTCTGCTCAATTGAAGACAAGCAGAGCGAAAAACTGGCTGATTGCTTAAAAGAGGTAATTCTCTCCTTTCCAAAGAGATACGAACTGCTAAAGATTATTCCTAAGCCTGCGTTAAAAATATTAAAAATAGAATAACTTGCACCGTCACTCTGGTCGTTTGTCGGGATTCTTTTGCAATTCTCCTTCTGGCTTTTCTAAACCGAAGAATATTTTTTCGTATTTCCGAAGTGTCCTTCTGTGCTCTGGAAGAGACATATCTAGTCTCATTTCGTTCATGACCATTACAGCGTAATCTCCCCATTCTTTCCAGCATTCCGGACAAGAGGGGTATTTTTCTGCAGCAGGATCATCAATTGTCTTTTCATCAAATGCCTTTTGGCACTTTAAACAGGTCTTTGTCATTTGAAATATATGTTTTATTACTCCTTTACTATTTTACTCTTTGTTATCGATTCAAATTATTGTTAGGTTCCGTCAGTAAATAGTCTGAGATATCATATTTGATAATATATTGTATAATGGCAACGCATGCATCAGCCGCTTTCTAAAAGATATTACTACTTTTATTCTTGTCTCGCAGTTCAAGATAGATATAGAGTATGATCGTTAAAAAATTCAGGAACAAGAACAACAATCTTGAACTACAGGACAAACTCCTAACTCAAGATCCACTTCATAAGTCAGTAGGGCTAGTTTCGTCATCGTTTGTCCATTTAGATTATCAATATTGCAACATAAAAACGACGTTCTCTTATTCAGTCTATATTATGAATTATTTTAGGAACCTTGAGGAATGAAATCAGAGAGTATATTCAAAGCAGAATAGAGCAGGAAAAACATAAAGACAAATCCAAGATTGATAGCTATGCTTTCGGAGGAAGTATAATCAACTTTCCTACTTTTTCTTAGTATGATTACTATTCTTTTCCTTGTTACTTGCGTCTACCCATAGATAGTGAAAATAATCTTTTGCAAATCTTGCAAGACCTATATGCTCTGCCCAGATGGCAATTGGCTCAAAGCTCCCTTTCTCACCTCTTCCTTCACCTAACAGTATCATCACCTGTCTGCTATCACCAATTACACCCCCTCCAAACATGTTATTTTTAAGCTTAACATCCGCAACTCTTGATATGGCACGTACCGTGTCTGGATTGGTTTCTTCGGAAGCAAGAACAGTTATCTTTACTCCTCTTTCGTGTAGCATTCTCAACATTGGCTGTACTGGTTTTGCAACATCTTCTGCAACTTGAGGCAAGGCTATCAGCAGTTCCTGCTGGCAGGTTTGGATAATCTCGCTTACTTTGGCAGCAATATTGTAAATTCCTCTGACGACCCAAATTTCTGGCCGTTCTTTAATTCCACTCTTTTCATATATTGGCATTAATTCGCTCATAATCAAGCTTTCATTATCCTTAATACCGCTTTCAATGCGCATTCGCATAGCTTCAAGTGCAGTTAATGGGGATTTCGGAAAGAATTTTTGTGGTCTAGAACTGTCTGACTCCAGCCAGCCTTTGTCTTCCAAACTGCTTAGAACTTCATATATTTTGGAGTACGGGACACCTGATTTTTTGCTGATATCTGAAGCTATCATTGATCCTATTCCTACAAGCGATAGGTAAACTTTAATCTCATAACCTGTCAAGCCAAGGCTTTCCATTGCTTTCCTTGACTTGTCGCTGATGCTCATTATTTATAACAAAGGTGAATTATGTGCTGTAATATAAGCTTGTTTTATGATTAATCACCTAAATGAACCAGGTATTTTGCTGATAGCTAACTAATCACCTTATGATTGGTAAGGGTATCTTTATATACAAACAAGGACGACGTGTTAGAGGACGCTTTAGGTAATAGATATGGATTTAATACAAATTTCTAATCTGTCGAATAAGAACACATCTGTTAGAAGAACGATCAGGTATACGCAAAGTATATGTCCGGATTGTAATATGATATTGGACGCAGAAGTTTTTGAAAGAGAAGGCAAAGTATACATGACCAAGACTTGCCCAACCCATGGTGAATGTGAGGAATTGTACTTTGGATCATATGAGATGTACAAGAAATTTAGCACATATTGGATGGATGGAAAGGGTGCTCAAGCTCCAAACGTTATGATAGACAAATGTGCATGTCCCACTAACTGTGGTCTTTGTACGAACCACCTTTCACACTCCGGTTTAGCTAACATGATTGTTACCAATAGATGTGACCTGACATGTTGGTACTGTTTTTTCTACGTTAAGAAAGGGCTTGAAGGCGCTTATCTCTATGAACCAAATCATGAACAAGTAAGAGCAATGATGAAGACTCTGAAGGCTGAACGGCCTATAGCTGGCAATTCTATTCAAATTACCGGAGGAGAACCAATGCTCAGAGATGACATAACTGAGGTTATCAAGTTAATGAAAGAAGAAGGGGTAGATCACATTCAGCTCAATACTAATGGTATTAAATTGGCACTATCGCCAGAAACCATGCGACAGGTAAGAATGGCAGGTGTAAATAACCTCTACCTATCATTTGACGGTGTTACTCCAAGAACTAATCCAAAGAATCACTGGGAAATACCATATGCTCTAGAGTCTGCTAGAAAATGTGGTATGACAGTAGTATTTGTACCAACTGTAATCAAATCAATCAACGATCATGAATTGGGTGGAATCATTAGATATGCTCAAAAGAACTTGGATGTTGTTCATGCAGTCAATTTCCAGCCGGTCTCATTAACTGGCCGTATGACAAAGAAGGAACGCGAAAAATATAGAATTACAATTCCAGATTGCATTGAACGAATTGAAGAGCAAACAAACGGAGAAGTCACTACAGATGCATGGTTCCCGGTTCCATCATGCATGCCTCTGACGAATATCATTGAAGCTTTCAGCAATAAGCCAAAATATGAGCTATCAATTCACTTTGCGTGCGGTGCTGGTACATATATTTTTGAAGATACTCAGACAAAGAAGCTAATCCCGTTGACCGCATTTGTTGATCTCAAAGGTTTGCTGGAATACTTTGAAGAAAAATCTGATGAAATTAAATCTGGTGCCAACAGGTATTGGACAATGTTAGGAGTTGTACGCAAGCTGGGCCAGTTTGTTGACAGGGGCAAGCAACCATACGGTCTTAATCTTGCCAAGATGTTCTCAAGCATATTGCTAAAGCGTAACTTTGATTCAGTTGGATCATGGCATGTAAGATCACTCTTCTTAGGGATGATGCACTTTCAGGACAAATATAATGAAGACCTTGAAAGGTTGCAGAGATGTGATATTCACTACTTGACACCAGACCTCAGAATTATTCCTTTCTGCGCCTTCAATGTAATACCAGAGTGGTACAGAGACAGGATCCAAAAGAAATTCAGTATCCCGGTAGAGGAATGGGAAAAAGCACATGGTCAAACTCTAGAAGCCGGTCTTTATAGAGGTTTGATGCGAAGAGGTAAACAGGAGGCTGAAATGGGTTGTGCATTGTCTGAGATGCACAAGGCCGCCGCTGAAGCAAAAAATGATAATCAC
>Ga0157307_1000003_pt1 | contig 18576 bp, 16 predicted proteins | sample NitcycUS178409R2_FD_113738 | JGI IMG/M metagenome (GOLD analysis project Ga0157307, IMG submission 113738) | Soil microbial communities from Arlington Agricultural Research Station in Wisconsin, USA - Nitrogen cycling UWRJ-S178-409R-2 | ecosystem: Environmental > Terrestrial > Soil >... | reverse complement strand
TAGAGTGGTGGGGGAAGAAGATCGATGATGATGATGCAATCAAAATGTTGAAACGTGCCTACGATCTAGGTATCAATTTTTACGAAACTGCAGACATGTATGGGAAAGGTAAAAGCGAAAAGGTGATCGCACAGGCATTCAAAGATATGCGCGATGAAGTAGTATATTCCACAAAATGGGGTTATGATATGTATAATGCTGAACAGATCGGACATAATGAGATACCCCAAAAACATAATTCTGAATTTTTGGAATATGCGTTACAGCAGAGTATGAAGCGTTTACAAACTGATTATATTGATGTTTACAGTCTTCATAATCCAAAAATGGATGCTATAAAAAATGATAGTTTGTTTATCTCACTTGAGACTTTAGCAAAAAATGGAACGATCAAGAGTCATGGTGTTGCATTGGGTCCTGCTATCGGCTGGAAGGAGGAAGGAATTCTAGCCATAGAAAAACGCAACATAACTTGTCTTCAAACGGTTTACAATATCTTAGAACAAGATCCTGGTAGAGCCTTTTTAGAAGCGGCAAACAAGAATGATGTGGGGATTATGGTTAGAGTTCCCGATGCTTCGGGAGTATTAACCGGCAAGGTTGATGAAAAAACAATATTTGATAAGAATGATCACAGAGGAAATAGAAAAAAAGAATGGATTCATGAAGCAATGCAAAAAATAGAAAAAATGAAACAAATTACAAATGCAAAAGGTTGGAATATATCCCAGCTGGCAATCAAATTCATATTATCTCAAAAAGAAGTATCAGTAGTTTTACCAACTGTTATTGATGTTGAAGAAATTGAAATGTTTGCAGAAATGTCAGACGGTACCTATCTAAGCGAAAAAGAAATGTTACAGATAACTGATCTCTATAACAACAACTTTTACGTTCAACCTATTACTCCTTACAAATGAGAAAATTTAGTGAAAAGATCATAATTGAATGCTAAAGGAACAATTATGTAACTGTAGGAAGAGTATAGATATTGTTTTAAAATGTTACGATAAACTTCATATCAACACCAATAAAAATGCTCCAGAGGAGCATATTGAATCATCTCTATGCTAATTGAAAAATTTGTTAATATGTCCATCGTGGATGAAGGAGCAAATATTAAAATATATTATGTCTAACATCTTACTGAGCTAGCTTTGCTACCTTCACAGAGATACGTCATGAGCAAGTAATTTTTATGATAGTTATAATTCTTAAAAGATAGTCATAATAGCGAGTTTAGGAAGCAATAAGAAAAGGCGTATCGTATACGTACGAATCATACCACAAACAGAATAAACAACGGTAAGTCAACAGACCAAAAACTATAATTAAAAATACATGCAGTTAATGAAATTTCATCCTACTATGACTTTTCCTGTCATATAAGGATGAAGTTTACAGTAAAACGGATGTTCTCCTTGTCCGATTTTGATTGCTGGAATACTATATTTTTGACCGGGATTCAAAATATCTGAATCGAATAGTTTACCGGTGTTAGGATCTTGCATACCACTACCACTGGTCGCAGTATGAGGCACGATATCACTATTAGACCATGTAACCAGTGCATTAGTACTTACCTTTGCTGTATTAGGATCATAGTTAGGATTACCTTGTGTTGATGCTCCCTTTAAAATGGTAATTGCAACTTTATTATGGAACTTAGACTCATCTATTGCGACTACAGGTTTATTTTCTTTCGTTCCGGTTGCGGGTGCAAGATCAGTTCGATACAATGATTCAACTACTCCTGGATGTGGCATAACCAAAGCAAATAAGTAATACGCCACAATACCAGTAACTGCACCTAGCGCAAGAATTACTGCAAATGCAACTTTTCCAACTGAACCCATATTTTTATATCTTACTTCGACGGTCAACCCCTATTAATCCTTTTAGTGGAAGAGCAATATTTCATATGTCAACTCAAAAGATTGTCCTCGTTTCTAAGATAGTAAAGGAACTTTGTGGTGCAAGGGATGTTAACACTGTATAAAAAATGCATCTAATTACTGATTAATAACACCATAGTCTTTGGTAAATGCTGCAGATCTCAACGACTCATGTAATATCAGCTTTTGTTTATTGTTCTTGATTTTGTGGAGTAGCAATAACAGTAGCACTGCTATGAACGTTTTTCATATGATTTTTTAATTCACCCATACTTCCACCAACATCTATGTTGCAAGATGGGCATCTCCATTTTACTCCAACAATTCCCATTTGCATATCTTTTGACGATATCATATATACGGGTTATTTTTTGCGGTTCTGTATACTTAACGTCGGATAAAGTTATTTTCTAAATTGTATCATATCGTCGGATAAAACAATAAAGCTGACAAATACCTATAACTTTTGAGATCACTCATTGAGGTCTGCCGAGATCTCAAAACATCGATTTTTTGCAAGATCTTAATAGATTTTGATCATGGAGTATAAAAAATCACCCAAGCTATTGTCATTCAAAAAATAAAATTTTTAATAGCATCTTAAGTAGCTTGGATATACTAAAAATATAGGTTCTGTAAAGTATAGTATTGGCTGATGCCAAACTCTCTTGTATATAGTATAGATAGAAATGAAGGGATAGGAATAATTAATTAAGGTTGAGCCGATAAGTTAACATCCCCTTGTTTAGATCGAAAAATAAGAATAGATATCCCAAAAATAAATTTAGAATCTTTATTTATGCAATATTTTAAATTAGGAAGTGCAAGGCAAGTTTATTCATGCAAATGAGTCCAAAAGCATTCTATGATGAAGTCTTAAGATTGATGAAAGAACATCACGAATGGTTCAATAAATCAATTCCGCTTATTGCTAGTGAAAACATACCAAGCCCAGCAGTGAGAGAAGCAATAATGTCAGACTTTGGCAATAGATATGCCGAAGGATGGCCTGGCGAGAGAGTTTACGCTGGCTGTATTTACATAGATCAGGTAGAGATAATTTGCAACGATTTAGCAAAGAGGGTTTTTAGAGCAGAATTTGCTGATTGTAGAGCGACATCTGGTGTAGTTGCAAATCTTGCAATTTATGCTGCGTTTTCAAATCCAGGAGAATATATGATGGCTGCTTCTATTCCTAGCGGAGGACATATTTCACATGGGAAGAAGGAACACTTTGGCACCGCAGGTCTTGTGCATGGACTAAATATTGAACATTATCCATTTTCAAAGGAAGAGATGACAATTGATGTTGATGCTACAAAAAAGAAGATTGAAAAAATGACTTATGATGGCAAAGCACCAAAGATAGGAATGTTTGGGGGAAGTCTGTTTCTTTTTCCACATCCTGTAAAAGAACTGTCAAATTTTATGCATGACCACGGCATGTATATTAATTATGACGGAGCTCACGTTGCGGGGCTGATTGCTGGTGGAGAATTTCAAGACCCATTAAATGAAGGAGCAGATTCCATGACCATGAGCTCACACAAAACTCTCTGGGGACCACAAGGGGGGATTATTGTATCACTAGAAAAATATGCAGACCCAATCAAGAAGGCAATCTTTCCTGGTAACACCAGCAGCCATCATCTGCACCATGTTGCGGGAAAAGCTATCGCATTAGCAGAATCATTGGAGTTTGGAAAAGACTATGCAAAGCAAGTAATCAAAAATGCTAAGGCACTTGCAGAAGCTCTTGTTGGTTATGGTTTTATAGTGTTAGGTGAAAAACGAGGATACACTGCATCACATCAAATTGCAGTCGATGTTTCAAAGTTTGGTGATGGTGGTAGTATTGAAAAGAATCTAGAAAAAGCTAACATAATTTTGAACAGACAATTACTGCCAGGAGACATTAAGGCAGGACGACACTACATGCATCCAAGTGGGATAAGAATTGGTGTTCCTGAAACAACCAGACTTGGAATGAAAGAAAGTGAGATGAAAGAGATTGCCAGTTTTATAAAACATGTAGTTGTTGATATGCATGACCCCAAGATAGTGGCAAAAAATGTTTCTGACTTTAGGAAGCAATTCCAAAAAGTGCAGTATGCGTTCGATAACACGTTAGGCGCGTATGAGTACATAAATCTCGTTGTCGGCACACCGTAATAAGGTAAGGTAAGTCATATGCGTATTTATAGCACTATCGGAACATAATCAGTTTTAGATATTCCCTTAAACTTGAAAATGATATATTCCTCAATGCATCATTTAGTTATTATTATTATTATCATTCTTTCACTTTTTACTATTAGTATTCTTTGTACAGTGTAAAGAAAATCAAAGTTGTCTACGATTAAGTATAGTTCAGAGGTGATGTGCAAATACACATATCTTTATTACAAATTTTCAATAGGCCAATTTTTTATACATCAGTCTTGATGGTTAATCTACTTTTTAGCAATCTATCGCCAGTTAACCCATAAATTCCATCAGAGTTGATTGTTCTTTCTTTTGTTCCTTAAAGATTAATTTCAATTCCATTGTCAAAGATTCAACTCTGCTGCGTAGATAATCATTGATTTTGAATTGATTGCATAGATTTGTTGCAATACTAACATATTTTTCAACAGAACCTTTAGTAACTGTTTGCAAAAGTTCATTTCCACATTCAATACACTTGCCCATAATTGGCATTCGGCGATACTTTTCTCCACACCTAGTGCATCGGAATGCCTGAGAAGAATATGAACGCATGTTACCCATTATGTCTGGTAAAATGTGTGTCATAAGTACCATTGATACCACTTCATCAGTATTGACGGCATTGATTAGTTTTGCTGTAGTTATCTGCATTTGCAATTTTTCATCCATAGTATTAAGTCTAGAATATGCACTTCGTTGACTATTGGTTGTTAGCAAACCTGTAAAATGTGTAAAGGCATAGTTGAAAAATTGGTTTTCATTTCCAATCCTATTTTTAACAATTTCTATCTTGGTGGCAAAGTCTCCAGCTTTAGACTGTTTCCATGTTGCTTCGTAAAATTCAAGTGGATAAACTGAAGTGACATCAATATTATGGGCCTGTCTTTGCACTTCATCTGGCAATACCACTGGCTGAATCAATAGTGGTGCATCCATAAGTCCGCCGATTTTATCTGGTAAAAAGTCATATGAAAAGTTTAGCAATGCATCCATTAATAGCATTACCGAGTCTGCATCGCCATCACAATCTCTACGTTTTGCAGAGTGCCAGATAGGAGACGCCAGACAGACCTGAGAGTCTGTAAAGCCTATAATTCTTCCTATAATACCCACCGAAGTATGTGGTGCGAGCCCGACTATCAGATGTCCTATAAGATCTTCTACAGAGGATGTATTATAGAAAGGTTCAAGTCCATATAATTTTACAAGTTCTTCATCGATAAATTTGGCTACATTGAGTAAATGTTTAGCAGAATCTAGAGGTATCATTACATCTTGCATTAACAATTCGACTAGCTGATCAGGAGATGTCAGTTCCCTGCCAAGATAATCCCTACTATAGCCTAATTCTTTTAACTTTTTGATACTTGCCATTGTCCACTTTGGTTTGAAGTGGCTCAGCGGCTCGTTGGTTGAGTCAAATCTAATAGTCCCATCCTTGAAAGTATACAGTCCATATTTTTGTCTTAATATTCCTTTTTCTAGTGGCTCAGCTGCCCTGTCCTTGCTCATAAGAGCCTTAACACCCTTGAGTGGTTCAGTCGCTTTGATTCCAAGTTTTCGCTGGGCTTCTTCAAGTACTACTTTTAGAGGATAGCTGACAGGAGAGTATGTCTTGCCCTCCTTACCACACCTATAGCACTTGCTGTTGACGGTATCATCTGCAATCTCCTCTCTGCAAATCATACATAAATTGCGTAAAGAGGTAGTGGCACCACAATTACGGCAATGGGATCCAATTGAATGGAGTTTACAATTATTACAAAATCTATTTGCTAGTTCAGTATAGAAAGATTCGTCCTTCGCTGCCTTCAATATATCACGTGTTACACCGCCTCTAAAGCCGATAGGAAATAATACATGAACAGGTGGTTTCATTTTACGTTCGGCAGCCTTTTCAGGACGCCCAACTCTGACTGCGATTGATGAAGCAAATTTTGGCTTGACTTCAACACCTGATATTTTTGATATGTATTCGATTGTATCTTTTGCTTTAATAACATTTTTGACAGATGCTCTTGATAATCCCGCGGTGGTAGTCGTTATTGTTGCTGATTCAGAAAGCAATAACTTGGTCAGAGAATACACCTGATCCATGTTGTTAATTTCAATAACATGTGTATTTTTTATTGAATGGATAACACCTAGTCGTTCCAGGATATCTTTTAACTTTGGATCATCGTTAGGCAAACTGAAAAAAGAATGAATGGGGTTATTATCATTATCGATATCAACATTCTGTTGCTGTTGTTGTGCAGCAAATTTTTCCTTCAATAATAAAACTTCATGTATGCTGACAGAATCCCAATAGAACGAATATTTTGGATGAAGAGGAATGTTAAACTTTTTGCTAATTTCAAATGCTTCTTTAACTGTGGGAAACATTGTGAAGGGTTCTTTTGATAATTGAATTAGTCTTTCGCTGATTATTTTCTCACTTATAGAAAATAAACAATTGGGAGACGATGTCAACAATTTTGACTGCAATTGTAAAGCCCAAATTTCTTCCACATAACTAGCAGGTGGCAGTTGAGCATTATTTTCAAGAAAATCACCATAACTTATTAAAATATCGCCAAGGTAAATTATTTTTTCAAGTCTTGGTCGGATCTTTGTAGCCTGCTCTATTGTTAAAACATACATTATACTGCCATCATCAAGCCTGATAAGCGGAGGCTCAATAGTATCTACAAGTGCAATAGTTGATGCTTTTCCAGGTACATCCATTTTAATTTGTGTGCCCACAACAAAGGCATCATTTAACAATACAGACACAGCAGGATGAATTCCAATAGTTGCAAAACCAGTATTATAACATCGGCCATACCTTAACCGGAAGCCTCCGATTTTCTTCGACATCGAAAGCACAGGTCTGCCAGTAATCACTTCAGACATTCTGTGATGTGCAGCATCATCCTCATTTCCTGTCTGGATTGCTCCCTTGAGATCATTGAGCCAATTCCATCCCTCCAGTTTTAATGCTTCAACAAGTTTGAGCAACTTTCTACTTCTACCTATCAGACCGTCATTCATTACTCTTAGAGCACCACCACGAACCCTATTGGTAGAAATTCTCTTCATTCCTCTATGTCCCACAACTTCTACCGGATCAGTATCCATACCATCAAGCTCTACTGGCAAATTCATTATACATTTAACTACATCCTCATCTAACACTTTAAACTGAAAATTGCCAACTTCACGTTCGTAAATTCTGAGCTCTTCAACAAATCTTCCTGTCTCATTGTCGTAGGAATTTGCAATGTATTTACCTACTCCAACAACTTTTCTTACATGGTCTGCTATTAGCATCGTAAGTGCAGCCTCAGTTCCTCCAGCAGACCGGATAGGACCAGCAAATGATATTGAAAGATATTGGCTACCTTCTGAGTTATTTTTTAATTGGACATCAGCAATTCCTTGTAGAGGAGCAACCGTTACACCTTCTGTAACTACAGCCAGACTAACACGAACAGCATTATCCAATTTGGTTCGTACGTCGCCGGTGCCATATTCACCCATGGCAATTTCTTCAGCAATTTTAAGTGCTGCCTTTTCCTTGGTGGTCTGCGAAAGTAGAGCACGTAATCTATCTGCGATATCAATATTGTGCATTTTTGCAACTCTGTCTGCTAGGTCGTAGGCAATTTTTGGTTCTACTCTGTCACAGGTATCTAATCCTATTTTGCGTGCTTTTTTACCCAGCTCAAAATTCTTTTGTACATTTTTCAAAATATTGTGCTGATAATTTAGATAATACTCTGGCATACGCACATTTTTTAGACAGATTTCAGCGTCATCTATCATTGTCATGATGCTGTTATCATCATCTCCTTATCGTCTTGATAATCGAAGAGAGCTTATCCTCCCAGCTCCCCTCCTTCTCAATCATTGTGCCAATTACAATAATATCGGCGCCTGCTTTGGCTATTTCCTTTGCTGTTTCTGGAGTACGAATTCCACCCCCTGTAATGAGTACCCCTTTGTAATCTTTTCTTACCGCTGCCACCATGTGTGGTGAGATATTTTGTACAGCACCTGAGCCAGCCTCAAGGTATAAAAATCTCATGCCCAGATATTGTGCTGCTAGAGAATACATGACGGCAATTCCCGATTTATTAAAAGGAACTCCTCGCGCTCTACCTACAAACCATACAGTAGTATCTTCACCGATAATCAAGTAGCCAGTTGGCAGTGGTTCGATCCCATACTTTTTGACAGCAAGAGCTCCCAAAGCCTGAGCTTGAGTAATAAAGTAAGGATTCTCTGAGTTAAGTAATGAGCTAAACAGAATAGCGTCGGCTTTAGGCGCTACCCCTGTAACGTTTCCAGGAAACAATATCACAGGGATTTTGATGTGTGATTTGATTTTTGAAACTATCCCTGCCAGTTCAAGTTGATCGATTGCCGAAGATCCACCTACCAAAATGGCAGAAGCTCCCATTCTTTCAACCTTCTTGGCAATAGAAGTTGCATTTAAGGAGCTTTCAGAATCTATAAGAGGAAAGCATAATGTGCCATACTTTTTAATCTCATTCTGAATGTAAGCTTCAACCTTATTTTCCATGCCACTTCTGAAATGTATCAGTTATATATCTTGCTATCAATATATATTTACATAAGGTTATAGTCCTATAAGTTACGAAGAAATCTTTTTCAACTATTTTCAGTAATATAATTGATATGAACTAGTCCATTCATTCTGCTTTGAATCTGCAAAGAACGAATAATACCTTTCTCCATTGTTCTATAAGATCGCATTCCATCTTCATATTCTAGCAAACCATTTTTCTCTAAGACTGCTAAATATTCCTTTAATTGGACATAAGACAGAAAGGCTTTATACATTATTTTTGTCTTGGTAGCTCCGCCATTGGCAGATTCTAGAATCATTTCAGTTATTGTCACTTCTATATCTCATGAGTCAAAAACGGAAATGAAAAAATAATTACTCATTCTACCCTCTATTTATAGTAAACAATTGTATTAATTTCTATAAAATACTCACTTAGCAATAGATATTTATAATAATTAGCCCAATTTATTTGATAATAATTAATTATCCTAAGGTATGCTTGATTGTTCGGTTTCTTATAAAGCTGGGTGAAATATGACGAATAGTTAGTTATTTTGAGGTCTATAAGGCTAGAAATTATATGATATGGATATTATAATATTGGAAAAGGGTTTATAGAATACCTTAGTTTCTTATACTGTTCTGAATAGCCCAGCAACGGAATTAAATTGCTATTATAGTATAACAATACTCTGACGTTATTTTGCCTCTTAAAACGCGATATAGAAGTAAAAAAGAGACAAATATAACAATAATGCTTAATTTATATCTTAATTTTAAGATCGATTACTTATTTGTATATATTTATGTTATCCTATAGTTTTTTTACAAATAAACAACTGCAAAGGTTCATTTTACGGGGGAATTCATTTGGAACCCGCACCTTGACAATAAATTTATTATAAAGTCCGCTATACGGATTTGTATAGCTAAATGGTAGAACAGGAAGCCAATTTTAATAACGTTTATGAAGATATTATTACAAAATCTTTCTTTACTGAAAGACAAATATATATTATTTCTAAAAGGTTGATTAATAAAAATAAGTTAGAAGATATTAGTTCGGGTGCCTATTATAGACAGTTAAAGCAGTGTCAGGACAAAGTTATCAGTCTTTTATACAGCATACTTCTGCTTAGAGCTATAAGAGTTGTTGATGAACAAACACTTTCCATAATTGACGGATTAGCTGATCAAATAGCCGTGATGTTAAGTACAAAAAATAGTGATGTTAGATTTAGAGAAAATAAGCAAAGCGTGATGTCAGTACTAGAACAGATAATAAAAAGAATGTCAAAAGTGTGAAGTAATGTTGTTATATAGAAATAAATTAAAGGAGGATTTACTTACACTGTGATATGATTGGTGATATCTGGGTTTATCTTTTGTATCTTGTGATATTTACTGTGATTTCGTTTAATGTTGGCGCTGTTATAATGATAATCTATAAAAGATTAAAAAATATAACTCGAGAATCCAGTTATTATGTGAACCAAAATATGTTCAACGTAGTGGTAGCAGAGTATATGTATAAATTAAAGGATCTTGAGAAGACAATCGCCGAATTACGTGTCAAGACAGATACGATGGAAATGCGAATATCACAGCAATTTGTGTCACAAACTCCTATCATTACCAATACCGCTGCGACCACTTATCAAAGCAAAGTATCACAGCATCAATCACAGCTGGAACATTCTCCTTTATCCCCTACTGCTGTTAATATGCAGTCGTCAACACCTGCTTTTGATACTGACGCTGACACATATAACAACACTATGGATCACATTCTTAAATTGTTAATAGAAAGGCCTAGAACTTCAAGGGAAATACAACACGATATTAGGAGAACACGAGAACACACATCGCGTCTTATGAAAAAGCTTCATGAAGCCAACCTTGTAATTAGAGAAAGTAATAGCAAACCCTTCAAATACTCTATTAGTGATGGAGGTCGTATACAGTTGAAGGAGCATCAAAAGACAAGTGCTGTTGCTGAGGATGATGGTATTCAGGCTCATGTCGGTGTGCCTGAGTTTCAATTACAGACGACGGTCTAGCTATTTTATATATCCATTCTTTTCCTTTTTTGTTCCTGTCTACCTTGCCTCTTTCACAATATCTTGACAAATAAGTTGATATTATACTTAATAATATGGGTTCGTTAAATTCATCCTCATATATCTCTTGAATATCTGACGAAGTAAAAGTGGTATATGGAAATTTATTCTCAACAATACCCCATATCTTAGAGCCAACTGAAGCCAAATTCTTGTTTAGTTGGTTTTTCATATTATTATTACCAATATTATTATCTTGTCCTTTTATGTCAAGGACTTCAATTAATTCAAAAACCTTCATTATCTTCTCTTTTGACATATTGCCCTCTAAAGAAAGGTTATACTTGCCTCCATCGGCATCCTCAAGTTCTATCTTTATTTTCTTTTTACCTAAGGTCAATATAGAGCATCTTTTTACTTGTTAATCAAATTAACACCTTAACACTTAACACAGCTACTCATAATCTTTATAACAAAGAGATTAGTTTTTGTTAACTTTGTATGAGAGAGGATTAATAATAACATTAACAACTTTGGTTGTTAATTGTCATTATTATATTATTAATGTTATTTTGGTTCCAGTAGAAATTAAGGGGTCTGATTTAATGACATTAACAGTGTTAATGTCTACCTTAACACTCCAGTGGAAATAAAGGGGTCATATTCTAACTGCTTTTTTTATTAATTATAATTCTGTTAATATATTGTTAATATCCATAGTTTTCTTTGTATCCGCACCCCACAGTTTCCTGTGTGTATCATCAACTCATAACATAACAAATCATAATAAAATATTTTATACAATAGTTAATATTACCTGATTTAGTGGTTTATAAAGAAAATGTTAACAAATTGTTAACATACTGTACAAAGTCTTCTTATGGTATGGAAAGGAAAAACAGGGGTGTGGGTAGATCAACACACATAGAAATGGGAATGAATGAATTTGAGCGATGATTTACTTGACAATATTTTTGAAAAAGCTGCTACGGGAAAGACACTGATCAAGAACCGCCGTACATTGGCGATAGACTATGTACCCGAAAAACTTTCATTTAGGGATGAGGAAACCAAAACAATTGCACAATCATTATCTGTGGTTTTAAAAAGAGCAAGACCGTCCAACCTTCTGTTATTCGGTAAACCTGGCACCGGAAAGACTGCCGTAGCTAAAAACGTAATTGAACGCCTGCATAAAAAAGCCAAGGAACTTGGAATAGAAATTATAGTACCATTTGTAAATACAAAAACTGCAAACACTGCATACAAAGTCCTTTATGAAATCGCCGAGGATATGGGTATTAACAAAGGTGAAAAGAAATTACACGTACATTTTACTGGACTGTCAATGGGCGAAGCAACAGATAGAATTCTTGATTTTATTCAGAAGAAAAAATTTTACGTTATTCTGGTATTTGATGAAATTGATTCCCTAGTTGACAAAAACGGTGATGATATCTTGTATAATTTTACAAGGGCAAATGAGCGAATTTCTGAAGCAGGGTTTATCAGCTTAATTGGGATATCTAACAGCCTTACATTCAAAGATAAACTTGACCCTCGCGTTCGAAGCAGCCTGAGTGAAGAAGAAATGGTATTTAATCCGTATACAATTGAGCAATTAAGGAAAATTCTCGCAGATAGGGCTAAGCTCGCATTTAACGATGATGCCATATCTAGTGCAGCAATAAATTTATGTGCAGCAGTGGCTGGTAAGGAAAATGGTGATGCAAGAAAAGCAATTGATTTGTTAAGAGTTGCTGCTGAAATTGCTGAAAGAGAAAGAGTGTCTAAAGTTGAAGAAAAACATATCAGGTTAGCTCAAGAAAAAATTGAAAAAGATACTAATTATGAAGTTATAAAAAATTCTACTACTCATACTAAAATAGTGATATTGGCAATAATGAAATCAAAGAATGGAAATACTGGTGAGGTATATGAAATTTATTCATCATTATGCAAGCATAGTGAGCAAGAACCACTTACACAACGCCGTATAACACAAATAATAAGTGAGCTCGACCAGCTTGGTCTGGTAACAAGTAATGTGGTAAGCCAGGGACGATATGGTAGGTCACAGCGAATCAAAATTGCAGTCCCGCCCTTGACTATCAAAGAAGCACTAAAAGATGATCTACTCCTTTCTACGTTATTGTTAAATGATTGAAATCCATTTGAAAGGGCTGAAGAGTAGCTAGATTAATTAGAATTGCAATTCCAGGGGTTGGTATAATACCCATGGTCTGTTGATATTTGGTTTGCGCCTGCCATGCACCTGAATTAACGATTAAAGTACCTCGGTAATTTTGAACATCTATAATATGGATGTGTCCTGAATGTAATATATCGGGGACCTCTGTAATTACCATCATATCTTCTTGTTCTGGTGCTATAGGGGTACGCTGCCCATATATTGGAGATAGATGTCTAGCTTTGAGTAACACCTTCATTGCCTCTGCTGGCTTTGAGTACGTTAGACCAGGAGTTGTAGCAATAATGTCATCTAAGCTCTGTCCGTGATACATCAATACTTTTACACCATTTAATTCTAACAAGCTAGGATTTCCAAGCATTGTAAAATTCTCAAAAGTATATAATTTATCAGAATCCTTTCTTGGCAATGATGGTTGTGGGAGAGCTCTTCTACCTTGATCATGGTTACCGGGAATTATAAAAACCTTGATATGATTTGGAATTTTAGCAAGTAAATCTATAGCATGTGCCATTTGCTTAGTTGTATCCATTTCAAGTAATTCTTTATCCTGATTAGGAAATATACCTATACCATCAATTAAGTCCCCTCCAATACACACAAACCTGATCTTGCGTACAATTTCATCGTCTGTTGATGAAAGCCAGTTCAAAAATCTAATAAATTCTGCTTCCATGAAATATTTACTACCAATATGAAGATCAGAGATTAAAACTACATAAGATTCCGATTTTGATCTATTAGGGAGATGATCAGGAATGTCTGGAGAAGTCAGATTCTTTATAACAAAGCCTTGGATTTCTTTCTTAACGTATTCGACCTCTAACATAACCATTTGATCAAGAGTAAGTATTGAAGCCTGCTTCTTTAATTCTTCAGTAACCGTAAGGGCGCTCATTAATCCGCTGTAGTCATCAATTACTATCTCCAACCCTTTCTTCCTTGAATGCCTGGACATTAGCAAACCAGCTATGATAGAAGAAGAATTTGTAATCAAATCTTCATGAGTGTCATACTTCTCTACCTTCGCATTATTTGCTTTCTTTTTTACAGATGCAATTTTCGTAATTCGCTTGCTATCCGGGCGTAATGCCAAGATGCGAAGTGACTTTTCAAACCGACTGCGGAAGAGAGCAGTATAACCTTCAACTCCCTCTCCGGAGTTAATACTGGAAGTCGGATCTAAAATCACTTTATGGGAATTCTGCTCGGGAAAAGAATTAACAGCAAGACTAATACTATTAACATCATTCACAGTAACTTTGCTTTCTGGATTGAGAAGGTTCTTGATATCCTCAACTACAATAAGAGAACTTTCTTTTTGTTTGATCTTCATTTTAACAATATCTTGGATGATCTTTAAAACATTAGTATCAAGACCTTTGAGCATCGCAAAAGCATCAGGATGTACTTGATATCCATTACTAGTAGCATAGGATAGCGCATTAAAAATTTCTCTCTGCAAAGTCAAGTTAGTTGCTATTTTTCCCTACGGGTATCATGTTTAATTACATTTCCATATTTGACAAAACTAATTATAGAATAATATATCATTATCTTACACATTGCATTTTAATATTAAGAGACGCCTTATCTATTTGGCATTTGGTGCATCTGCTTTTCTGATTGCTTATTCTTCTGGTGCAGCAATTACTATGAGTAAGAAGGAAGCAGAGGATCTAAAAGGACAATTTGCTAAACAAATTGTAGGTATTGATGAAAAAGGAATTTTTATCAATAATGTGAAGATTGCACTTGGAATGTTTATTCCGGCAGTTGGGACAGGACTAGGAATATTTTCTGGCTTTTCAACAGGAATGGTATTTAGTGCAATGGTAAAAGCCTCTCCTCTTAATAATATTCCTCCACTGATAATTCTACTTACACCATTTGGAATTATGGAAGTTTTTGCTTACGGCTTAGCAATGTCTAGAAGTGGTATGATCATTTATCAACTTGTAAAGAAAAAACCATGGAGAGAATATGTTATTCCTACACTTATAGAGATCGGAATCGTCATAGTGGTCTTATTTACAGCAGCCATAATTGAGTGGCAGCTGATAGAACAGTTTGGTAGACTCAATATCAGTCGTCCCAATATATAATTTTAATTAAACTTGGTTTTTTATATATGATTTTTATATATATAGAGTTTATTTGAAGCAATCATAACTATAAAAATAGAATGCTTTAATAATTTGAAATAATATATATCTCTTTATGTATGAACTACTAAAGGATGAGTCGTTGGCTCTTTTATTGCGAGGCTATGACCTGATACCTAATAGCCTGCTTGTAACTAAGATCGCCGTCTATACTCCTGAGATTATAGAGAGCATTTTGACAGAACATCCAGAAATTGTCGATCGTTGGCTACAAAAATTACATAAGGAGTATATTGAAAATAAAAAGACCTGTGATTTTGATAATGACCCAACTGCATGTTTTAACCTTGGAGTATATGAAGAGTTTGAGAGAAACCTAAAAAGTTGGGAAGAGGGTGGATTAATAAAAATAATACTGCCTGGAAGTAAAGCAATCCGGATAAGCAAGCAACCGATATTCACACTGGTAACATAACCTCCGACTTATTATATGTGGATCTTTATCACTAAAAGGATCTTTAATGTTGTATGTGTTCTCTTGTAGTTCCTTTTAGATATTTAGTATTTTTAATAATTGAGGGGACAAAAAGCCAAAGAACTTGTCACTATGATGTCTAAATTAAAAAGCCACAACAAAAAAGTAATGAAGTGTATATTCGTAGCAACAATATTATCTTCAAATAATATGACAATTCCTTAATGTAGTGAGGAGACCTACATACTAGGTCTAAGATGATGGCTTCATTGATTATTCTTATGTAATCTACAAGTTTTGTTCTTATGCTGCTACAATATTGTCATTTACTAGCGATTTTAACTCTTCCATTGGCAATGTATGTTATGACAGCTAATTTTGTTACTGGCATGTAGAAAATAGTATATATGGATCTAATAATACATCGCAAATTAGATATTGGCTGAGTACACATTTTAATGAATAATCGTCTCCAATTTTATTATCATACTGTATCTGAAAATATTACTTATTAATCAAATTGTAAATATGTCTGGCGCTTTACCTGATCAATTACCATGACAGAAAGCTCACTGAATTCCCGTCCTTCCAAGTTACTGACGTTGCCTTTGAAAACAGTTTCTTTATTCTCTTTAGTTAGGTGTTCAAAAACCCAACTCTTGAGATTTGAAGTATCAATTCCATTTTTTTTTAAGAAAATGGCAATGTCAGACTGCATAAAGTTCCTTAGAGGGTCTCTGGGCCAAGGTCGTGGCAGCAAAATTACGCTTTTCTTATCCATTACAGCTTTGACCAATTCCATTTTTTTTTGCTCAATATCTCCAGTTACATGGAAAGTAACAATATATGCCTTGTCCAGTGGTACCCTAGACTTTGCTGCTGCAATCTGAATTGAACTAATACCTGGAATAATTTCGACATTGTCGTCACCAAATAATTCTAACAACCTATCGACTACTTCAGATTCTGAAAAATTTACGTCACCTGTAAAGGGTATAGTGCAACAATCGTTATCCTTCATTTCTGTGTATATGTATTGATACACGCCCTCTTGATTCTTCATGGTGACCTCCGAAATCTTTTGCATGCTCCTATCAATTATGCCCTCAATGATCAAAAGAGCATGTCTATATCCTGCAACATAACGGGATTTACGGATGGCATCTTTAGCTGCATCAGTCAAATATTTTGGCGAGCCTGGGCCTACCCCAATAACAAATAGCTTCTTTGGCAATTACAGTACAGAGACATATGTGAAGAAGGGTCATAAATTCTTGTGCAGTGTATATGGATGTCTGGAACCAAAGGAAACTCTTGTTTCCTTCGACTTTTATTGATATCTATCTGCATATAATATTTGTCATAAACAGCAGTTCTCTAAATCATGTTATGTTTTAATTAGAATATGCGCTTCTGCATTATCTATGGCTCTTCTCTTTTGTTTTTTTATTTTTCATACTTTATATTGAAGTTTTAAAAAGGTGATGAGAGGATTCCAGTCCACACGCTGAAATTCAATTGGATCTTTTGCAGGATACTTTACCCAGCTTTTAACTATTGAAAACTTGTAGATTTTTGATTTATCTACCATCCTAACCTTAACTTTAAGCAGTGTCCCCCAGCGTTTCACTTCAGAGGTTATATCTAAAATCAGGCTAAATGCGATCTCAAGGTTTTCATCAGACTTATCAAGATCATTTTCTAAATCTTTTGTCTTATATCCTTCCAAAGGACGGAATACATTTTCATCTTCCTTGAATCGTTCAAGTTGTCTTCTAGAGTGCACATCATGCATTCGATAAGTCATATTTGTTTTTGTAATAAAGGCAATACGTCTATCAGTAATAACAAGCATACCTTCCTTGCCTCTTTTCATAAAACCCTCCTCTTCGCCCCATACCCAAACTAGATGGGCCTTGATTTGCTCATCCCAGCCTATCAATATGTTTATACAAATCTTTTGCATGATTAAAACTGTTCTCGTAGCCTTGATGGGATATCCGTAGATGCAACGTTAAATTTTAGACTCAATTCTGTGCTTATATACACACATCTCTTATTTTTCCTCTATCCTTGTAACGTTGTTGTTCACGTTTATATACACTCTATCTTGTTTTTCTGGAACATGCTTGAGATTTGGTCTTTGGGTCATTCAATACATAGCACCCATAAGGTATATCAGAAAGACGTTCCTTCACTTCCCCTCTTGCCGTAGTAATAATAATACTACTAATAAAGAATGATTAGATGTATTTTGCTATTATTAAGCAAATCCTTGATTTAGGAGGTGGAGAGTTGATTCAATTCTTTGTTATTGATTGTTGTATCTATGCATCATTAATATATTCTATTTGCAATTTTATTGAGTTATAGTAACAGTCAATGACCAAGATTGGTAACACCTACCGATGGATTTATGGACGTGTAGTAAACAGACCCACCAATTTTAGCTGGGTAATTAAAGATAAACTTGCTGGAAGTGGTATGCCTATGACTTATTCTCAATTTGCATGGGTGGTTACACATGGTATAAAAACGATAGTTACTGTAAGAGAAGTGGCATTACCATCAAAATGGTTTACTGCTTATAGTAGCGATAGTGTTGATTATTTTCATCTAAGAGTAGAAGATTACAGTGCTCCTTCTCTCGAAGAAATTGACAATACAGTTGCTTTTATCCAACGACAGATAGCTAAGGAAGAACCAGTTATGGTTCACTGCGCTGCTGGTAGAGGAAGAACTGGAACTATATTAGCTGCCTACTTTCTCAAAGAAGAGAACTTGACGGCTGATCAGGCCATCGCGAAAATAAGGAGGATCCGCCCTGGATCTATTCAATCAGATCGACAAGAAATTGCGATTTCCATGTATGAGAAATACTTAAAAGACAACAAAAAGGATTAAAACTAAAAATTTATGTGAGATTATTCTAAAAGAAAGAGCAAGCCATGGCTTTTGGTGTTATATATTTTTATTTTTTCTGCATCAAGAAAACAAAATCTATGATTTGTAAATTTAAAAAAAGGAATTTTTAGGACTTTTTTT
>Ga0157307_1000002_pt1 | contig 21339 bp, 26 predicted proteins | sample NitcycUS178409R2_FD_113738 | JGI IMG/M metagenome (GOLD analysis project Ga0157307, IMG submission 113738) | Soil microbial communities from Arlington Agricultural Research Station in Wisconsin, USA - Nitrogen cycling UWRJ-S178-409R-2 | ecosystem: Environmental > Terrestrial > Soil >... | reverse complement strand
CTACTGTACTTTCAGCGTTCCTACCATATAGGGATGTACATCGCAGTGGAAGGGATATTCGCCTGGATTCAGACTAGCAGTCGAGATTTTAGCCGTTGCACTAGGGTTAATCATACTTGTATCAAACATCTTTCCTTTATTTGGGTCTTCTAGAGTTTTCCCGCTTGTAACTGTGTGAAGAGTAGTATCTTTGTTTTGTACTTGTATAGTATCACCTTTCTTCACGGTCATAGGGTCAGGCTTATAAGCTGGATTTCCCTGAACGGAAGCACCTTGTGGAATGGTCAAAACCGGTCCAGTAGCAGCTGCACCAGCAGTAGCTGTTGAAGCAGTAGGACCTGCAGGTACTCCTCCTTCTACTCCAGCTGTTTGAGTTTGATTAGTAAGTTTGTAATCATATCCTTGGGCATTTGCTGGTTCAACAAACAGCTTTGCTCTCATATTGTAGTGAAGCAGACCACAATATTCTCTGCATTGAATCAAATATTCACCAGGTTTGTCAAACATATTCCATACCGTGTTAATTCTACCTGGCACTGCATCCATTAGTATAGTAAAGTCAGGAACATTATATGAGTGAATAACATCTTTTGAGGTAACTTCAAATCTGTAAGGCGTGCCAGCTTTAACATGAAGCTGTCCGACTTCTTGCGTCCCATTAGCATGTTCAAAAGTCCAAAACCATTGCTGACCTATAGCCTTAATAACTTGAGCCTGAGCAGGAACAGCCTCTAATTTGTGTTCAACATTCCAAGCATCAGCACCCACCCAAGTAAGAAGTGCAACAACAACTGCAACATATACCCACTCATATGTTGCATGCCCCATTATCTATGGGCACCTCCCATCGGCTCTCTAGGCTGATTCTTTTTATTACCTTCCCGGAATCGCCAACCTACGTAGATAATACTACCCTGAACTACTGCTCCAACAACAAAGGCGGCTACCATACCTCTATAAAACAAAGCCCATATTTCCACCCTTCTATTAATCATTTGTTGGGCCTCCTGTCCGAAAGCTTGCCAGACAATAATACTCGAAATTGAGATCACAAGAAGAGGAGCTATGACAACTAAAATTAAACCCCAACTCTGAGTTGATAATGCCATTATGATTATCTCGCTTTCATCCTACACTAAGTTTTCTTATCTAATTTAAGGCTTTTGAAAAAAGTAGTGAATGTCATTTAGTATCAATTGTGAAATATTATATTCACATTAAAATAATTAGATTCCAACTTATAAAATTTCTATTTTAGTAGAATAAGAGTTGTAGATTGAGACTAGCATACAATTGCTCGCTCGCTACATATTTGTATTAATATGAACAATCCTCGAGCTATCAGAACTACACCTTTAAACATTTTCAAGGGCTGCAAGCCTCGACTCAGCCCTATAATTCCCTGTATTTTACGTCTAGACTTCAAAGTCTCTCATCCAAGCCATTAGAACTTGTAACAAAAAGATCGCATGTGTATATATGGAAAAAACGGGTTCAAAGGTTTTCAAAGTAGACAGCGCATTTAGTTAAGGAGATAGGCAATTGTAGACGAAGCTCCATCTGCTAAATATGACGGTCAAGATGATTAGCTGCTATGGTCAGCCTATTAAATGTCGAATATACATTCCTGTTTACTATTCCACATATAAAAAGAAAGAACCCAAAAGCGTACTGCACGAGTAATTGGTTTATTTTATCTGAACTAATTGACTTTGCAAATTTCTTTTTTCTGACCTCATAAGGTATACGATTCCTATTACCAAAATAAGTTCCAAAGCTTTGTCCAATATTCCGCCAAAGTCTATATCTTCTGGTACGTTATTTGGTGAAAGAGGAGGTGGGAAGGTAACCGAATACGCATAAAGTCCAAGTAACACTGAACTGCCTACCAAACCAAAGAGGTTGACTATTACACTTTTGCGATAATATAATTTTGCAAATTCTCTGCTTTGACCTGTAGATGATTGGTCTGTAATAGTGAGCAATATATACAACATACTATAAGCAATCTGAGTGGCCCCTGCAGTTAATAAAAATATACTGTACTCTATTCTAAGACTACCGTGTTCTGAATAAACCGCTAGGTGTACAATACCTGATGAAATTGCTAAAAGAAGAACCGAATATTTTATGACTTCGTTTTTCGTCAAATTTTGATAAAGATTACTACCACTACTTCTTAGTTTCGCCCTGTTTCTATATGTGAATACCAAAACTACTCCAAACACAACAATGGCAGATATTATTCCTACAAATACTGCTGAATTAAAGATATTTCCGAAATTATCAGAGACAGACATATTGAAAACTGCCCTATCGCAATTGCAATTCAGGTTACTGCTAAGGATGCTTCTAGGAGGATCTACACCATATAGGTTTACACGATTACTATTAGCACCGTCAGCAATACTAATGACTATTTCATAGAGTCCTACTCTGGGAAAGACATAGTACAGATCGAAATCTCCTGTATCTTGCTTTGTCCAAGGATATGCATTAACTCTCTCCCCTGTGCTTTCTGAATAAATCTCCACCATAGTCACAATATTATATACATCGTTACCATTGGTATCTTGTATACTAAAACTAATTTTACTAGGTTGCCCAGAACGAGTGTATTCAGGATCTATTTGCTCATTAATATAGTACTTGCCCATTCCAACTCCTCCTGTGTTATAATGGGCTAAATGTCCAAAGTGGGCATAGGATTTAGGTGTAGAAGATAATGAGGCACCAAGTAAAAGCAATGAACTAACTAGCAATAAAAGAATATCTTTATAAACACCTTTCTTAGATGGTGTTTCTACAAGCATTATAATTTCCTATAACAACGCGATTATATAATCATAATCAAAAATAGTTAGTAGCAATCTTACATTGTCTATAGTCATATATACATATATATAATGTTAGTGAAAAAATAAAGGAAAAAAAGAAATATTTAACGGTATCAACAAATCACTCGTTAACATAACGGTACATACCCATTACATTGACCCCAGAAAGAGAGTAAATTTTGCTCTCATGTTTTAAAATCGTCAGCGCTGCGTTCCGTATATGCCACTGATATAACGCTTGAGATTTTAAGTCAAGTAAAATAGAAATTGCAGCTTTGATTGGATCTAGATGGGTGATCATTAGTACGTTTTTATCTTGGTAGTTTTCCACGATTTCATCAAGCAAATGTTTTATTCTTAGTTTTACAGAAGCAAAAGTCTCAACTCCGTAGCATGTTAGCGTCGAGTCGGTTTCGGTGTAGAATTTTAAGAATAAATTTCCATATTTTTGAATTATATCTTCAAAATTCATGCCAACTAGTTTGCCAAGCTCAATCTCATACAATCGCTCATCAATTTCATAGTTTATTCCTAAAGTTTTGCAAACAATCTTTGCAGTTTCCACAGCTCGGATCACTGGACTTACATATACTTTTCCGATTGGCACATTTTTCAAATGCTTTGCTGTGTCGGCTACTTGCTGTTTGCCATATTCTGTAAGGTGTGACTCAACGTATCGACCTACAAGGATCCTATTGACGTTGTTATCAGCCTGTCCGTGACGCATAAAGATTGCCAGCGGCAAATTCATTACAAGTCTGCATAATTATAATATTAATTTTCACTGCTATAATGAATCGTAATGACAAAATTTTCATACATCTATATAGTCGCTCTCTTAAATTACATTGTAGACCCTACCACGTTCTGATAACCTTAATATCCAATCTTCTGTGAACTGAATTATATCTTATGAGGATAGGAATAATTGGTGGTACTGGAGGTATGGGCGAAGGTTTTGCGCTCAGATGGTGTTTCAGACATGATATTATTGTAGGTTCAAGAGAGCGACAAAAGGCAGAAGAAGCAGCTGAAAGTTATACAAGGTTAGCTCGGATAGCATATGAAAATAGTATGACAGGCAGTATTATAGGTGACGATAATTTTGCAGCGGCTAAATATTCTGATTTGCTTATTCTCTCTATTCCATATGAACATATCAAAGATACATGTAGCAGACTTGGAAAAGAAATTAGGAGTGATTGTATTGTAGTATCTCCAATTGTGCCGATGAGTAGAATCGATGCAGGTTTTGTTTACATTCCACTTGAACAAGGTAAAAGACCAGCTGCAGATATGGTAGCAGATAATTTGGCTCCCAGATCCAGAGTTGTCTCAGCATTTCATACAATCTCTGAGATAAAACTGAAAAATGTAAAACAAAGTCTAGATGCAGATACATTTGTTTGCGGCGATGATCAGAATGTAATAGCGACATTAAACAATTTGATTTCTGAAATTAACGGTCTTCGCTCTATTTATCTGGGCCCGTTATCCATGACATATCAGGCAGAAATCCTAACCCCAATGTTACTAAATGCAGCAAAAAGAAATAAAATGAAAAATGTAGGAATTAGATTAGTGTAGAAGTAATGGGGTATTATAGAAGAAGAGGAGAAAGAGAAAGCCACCGTGGAAGAAATTGGATGTCTGCAATGGGAACCCTCTTCATTGTAATGGCCGTTATAATTGCATTAAGAAATCTCTATTTAGTTAGCACTCAGCTCTCCTTTGGATTTTACCTAGATAATTACACTAATGGACAGATTAATAATGAGAAATTTGTAATTGCGATGATAATTGGAGGCGGTATTCTACTTTATTGGGGCTACTTCAGGAAGAAAGAGGAGTATGGTTCAGCTGATGAACACGAATGGAACAGGTCTAATTATAGATAATATATACATACTCACATCTTATCTTTAATAAGAAATCAAGCCGTTATAATTTAAAAGTACTGCAGACTACCTAAAATAAAAGATGAGATTATTGAAGGAGAACTAGAAGAAATTACAGTAAAATGAAATGTTGAGGAAGAAGAATTAGCAAAGTTAAAGGCAGAGAAGGCACATAAAAAGAGACAGATAGTATAGGAGGAGCAAAAATACAACAATGAACCATACTAAATCTACGAAAAAAAAAGGAATCAAAACCGCAAAAAAGACAATATCAAAGGATAAGATACAAAAGGCATTAAAGAAAAACAAACTTCATAATACTATTAGAGAAAAAAGATCTACATTTAAAATAAAAAGGATACATAGTGAAACGAGAAATAAAAACAATACGTCAGCTAAAAAAAATGGGGGATTTACAAAAAGAAAAGATATAATGTCCAATAACAAAAAGAAAGTAACTGCTAAAGCAGCAAAAAGAGCAAGTTCTACAATAGCTAAGCCAGTTAGAAAAAGCAAGATTGTTAGAATTATGGGACAGGGTCAGTTTACTGTGGACAACGAGACTTTAAAAAAACTTAACAAAATTGACGACTCGATCGTCCAATTAGTAAATCAAGATAGATCAGATGACGCTGAATTTAAAAAGCGCTTAATAGAACTGACAAATATTGTGGAGAAAAATGGAAAACCACTCGATTCAAAAGAAATCATCCAATCTGACATTATCTTACCTAGTGCTGATCTTTCAATTGACGAAGCAAAGAATCTCTTCAGGGGCGACGGGGTAGTCCCAGCAATTTAAGGTTCTAGTGGCAAATCCCAGAGAGGATACCAAAGAGTCATATCTCTTTCGAAGGGTATCTCATCTGCTATTTCAGCCATTATTCTCATCTCTTCCTCAGTATTTCTTATTTCTTGACCAATAGGAACAAAAGGATAAAACTTATTATACTTATAGTTATAAATTAAATACTGGCGATGTTTCTTGTTGTTGTTATTTTTGCCCTCATCACTAAATTCAAATACTGCAGCAAGTAGATGGCTGGAAAATCCTTTATCCTGTATAGTATCTCCGACCGCGATTAGCTGTGCCAGAATATCTTCCATACTCTTCCCCTGAAGTATCACCCAAAGGTAACCATAAGAATCAGTAACTATATTATAAGACAATTCAAATTCGGCTTTGCTAGCGTCAAGAAATCGTTGTATATCATTTTTCATTTCGCTAAAATGCATTCCACTAACACTCTTAAGACTCACAGCACATCTACCAGTATTTTTCAAACCAAGTTTAGTCTCTAGGGTAATATATGCTGAGGATAGAGAAAAGATCGCATCAGAATCTGTTTTTGGTTTATTGTTGTTAATACTCTTCCTGAATTTTCGAAAGAAACTCAACTCATGGAAGCCTCCATCTCCATGAGTTTCTGTATTCTCTTTTCAAGAGGAGGATGGGTAGAGAAAAGGTTTCCAATTGTGCTACCAGTGACGGCTGGAACGATAAAAAATGCATTTAATCCTTCTACTCGTCGCAAGTCTTTTGTAGGCACCTGTTTCATAGTACCACTAATTTTCATTAGAGCATTAGCCAGTTTCACAGGTTTTCCCGTCAGTTGTGCAGATCCCCTATCTGCAGCAAATTCTCTGTATCGAGATATTGCCCGGATAATCAGAAAACTGATAATCCATGTCAGCATTGCTCCAATTATTACAAGTATCATACCGCCACCATTGTTGCGATCTCTACTACCACCGCCATATCCATAGCCCATTCCACCGTAGAATCCGAACTGCATAAGATACCAAGCAACAGTAGAGAACACACTTGCAAGAGTTAAAACCAGTACATCTCTATTTCTAATGTGTGTCAGCTCGTGTGCCAGTACGCCTTCTAACTCTTCTATATCCAAGAGGTCTAAAATGCCTGTCGTTACAGCAACTACCGAACTCTTTGGTCCTTTACCTGTTGCAAAAGCATTAGGCATATTTGTAGTAATTACAGCTATCTTTGGTTTTGGAAGATTATTTCTTGCAACAATTCTCTCTATAATATCATGTAATTTTGGAAATTGTTCCCTTGTGACTATCTTTGCTCCAGAACTCCACAGGACGATCCTATCAGAAAAATACCATTGTAAAATAATCATTATTGATGCAATTACAGTTATAGAGATAAAATCAAGACCTACGTATACAAGTATACTGAGGAATATCAGATATAGAAATGATAATATAGCGAAGCTAAGGATTATCCTAGCGGTTAGGCCACTATCCCGCCTCTGCCATGATGGTGTCCTTGAAATAGACAAGTTCACTGATATAACATGTTGAAACCACTTTTAATTATTTGCTTGATTTATATATAAAACGCTCCAGTTTATCCATTGCCTGCACAAGGAACTCTTCTGGAGGAAGATAAACTATTCTGAAGTGACCTGCACCAAACGCCGTACCAAATCCTGATCCGTGTACTGTTAGCACTCCCGTATTGTTAAGGAGATCAAGAACAAATTGCTTATCATCTTTCCAACGAGAATCCAGGTTAATTTTTGGAAATACATAGAAAGCACCTTGGGGCATCTTACATGAAATACCTTCTATTGCATTTAGACTTCTTACTACATAATCTCTTCGTCTACGCAATTTTTTCACCATCTCTATGATATGATCTTGCGGTCCTTGCAATGCCTGTACCGCGGCTATCTGAACAGGTAAATTGGTAGAAATACGTACCCGAGCAAGTTTTGGTATATTTTCACGTATCTCATTAAGTTTTCTGGAATTACCATTTGTACAGATATAGCCACATCGCCAGCCGGTCATCAAGTATGCTTTAGAAAAGCCATTAAGCAAAATCACTGGAGCATCCTTTGCCACTTTGCCAATCGCAGTAAATTTATCTCCAAAAACAATTTTGTCATAGATTTCGTCACAGATCATATACAAATCGTGCTCGGCTGCAATATCAATTAGCTGTTGCAGACTTTTACGATCAAAAACTTCACCCGTAGGATTATTTGGGCTAATTATACACATAGCACGGGATTTAAAATTAATTTTGGATATTATATCTTCCAGATCAGGTCGACCATCTTCATGTAGTTTAAATTCTACAGGTTTTCCTCCATAAAATTTTACATATGATGCATAAGGTGGATAATATGGTCCTGGCATGAGAACCTCTGAATTAGGATCAATTATCGAAGCCATAGTCATATCAAGACCTTCGGAAACACCATTAGTGACCAACACATCCTCCTCTGTTACCGAGAGTCCTTTTTGAGACTCTTTTTCTACAATAGCTTTTCTTAGTTCTGGCAGTCCTTCTGATTCTGCGTAGTAGTTTTTATTGTCTTTGACTGCGTCGATTAATGCAAGTTTGATATGTTCAGGAGTTTTGAAATCATATTTTACAGGATCTCCAATATTGAGGTAGATTATCTGTTTTCCAGTGCTTTCGTACTTTCTTGCATGTGAAATGATATCGCGTATAGCATACTCTACTCCACATGTCCTATCAGAGACTTTCAATTAAATACATTAAATGAAAAATTTACTGGGATAAATTGTTATGTATTAATTATGAATGTAACGTTGTTTCCATTTAAAAGTATTACACTTATATTTTTCGAAGGCCACGATACACAAACATTATTACAAATATTTGTGAATTTGATAATAAATTAGAGTTTGAAGACAGTATCCGATTCTATATATATATATATATATTTCTTTATCTGAGGAAGCAATTTCCTAGCAATTCCTTGAGCATTTTCGAAACAAACAGGGTCACCTAAAACAAAGATTCTTTCGTATATTTCCTGCTTGTTTATTAATACATATAAAAAAGATTTATCCACAGAATCTATTCACTAATAGTTCGATTGATATAGGGCGGGTCTCAACGAACCTTACTTGGGCCCGTAGCGTAGTCAGGATATCGCGGCGGTCTTCGGAACCGCAGGTCGTGGGATCGAAGCCCATCGGGCCCGTTATAAGTAGATACTCGACAATAGATGGGAATGAAATATATCTACATTTAAGTAATGATATATAATAATTGAACATGTTATTTACATTCTTTTATTCATACTATTTGTTTTACTCTTATATTCAATACCCCATCATCATGATATAGTTCTCCGATAACTCTAAGCTCTGAGCCGCTCTTTAAAAGCTCCCTTGGCCCTTCGTAGTCGTAGTGGTTCAGCCTTGCATGCCACTTATCATCTACTATCACAAGTGCTTTGCCCTGTAAGATCTTCTCAATATGTATAACATACATTTTACCAGGAACCTGCTTCAAGCTATCTGGTATTACAATAGTAGTATCATCTAACCACTCTACCCTCTTCAGTTTTTCAAGTTTCTTTAGTGCTTCAATCAATACTGGATATTCAAAAGCAAGATTGTCATGGAGTATGTCAACATCAATCCCACGTCTTCCAGCCTTTGCCAGCTCCGAATGAATACTCCTTGCGGCCCTGTATACTTGTCTCATGAATTTACCAGTTACCAACTCAGCTTCAAGCAACAATGAGCTCTGTTTCTTGCTTTCACGTAGATAGTTTATTCGGTTTGCAATCTCAGTATTTAATAACCTGCCTTTATCACGCTCTGATTCAACTGTTTTGTCTAGACGTTCATCCAGTCTTCGTCTTCTATTCTCAATAATAGATAATTCTTCGGAGGTCATAGGATTTGACTCCAGGAATGTTCTGTTAATGGGTTTCAGGACTGTATTGATCATACTCAAAGACTTCTTCATCTTTTCCACTCGTTGATTGCTAGCGTAGAGGTGACGCATGTCTACAGTATCGTTAGCTGCAAGTATAGTAACCATGCCAGCTGATTTTCTTCCTGTCCTACCTTTTCTCTGAATATATCTTATTTCGCTAGGTATAGGTTCATAGAATACAACTAGGTCTACTTCAGGTATGTCAAGTCCCTCTTCAGCTATGGATGTGGCCACAAGTACATCAAACTCGCCATTCTTGAAGGATTCAAGAACAGATGCCTGCTCACTCTGTTTCATTCCTTCATCACCCTGCCTCTTTGCCTGTCCCACAAACCTTGAAGACAGGATACCATTTCTTGATAAGATATTTACTATATGTCTAGCAGTATCCCTATATTGAGTAAATACCAGAATCTTTGAATTGGAAGTATTTCTTCGATCTCTTATAGAATAACGATGTTCTTTTATTAGTTCTACTAACCGTTGGATCTTTGGATGTTCCTTTGTTATACCTGCTATCAGTAGTTTAATCTCGATGATTCTAGGATCCTTGAGAAGCAATGAATGTGTCTTTCCTCCATCTTCCTCCATTCTATCTAGGAATGCTTTCAATGAATAAGATCCTTGACTTCCCATTAACTCAAGGCAATACATCAGCGTCAGAGCAGAGGACTGGTTCATAAGGGCAATATGCAATGGCGCTCTTTGCTCTTCCATCGTAAGTTCCAGTCTATACCGAAGAGCCTCTCCTGCCTCTATTAAATCTCTCTTAAAGACCCATTCAATACTCTTCTTTCTGAGTATCCTTTTTTGGATAAGCCACATTAATCTCTCATCGAGCATAGATCTTAGCGTTGATATAATATACCGATATTCTTCTGGAAGGTTAAACCACTCCCATTTAACATCTATTGGATTAACATACGGTTTTACATCAGGATCATCTTCACTGCGGTACTCTACATGCTCAACGAAGAGGTTATCACATACCTCTTGCATCCTCTTTCTTTCAGCTCCAGGGCTAGCGGTCATAGCTAATATGACAGGACAAGGTGATTGATTGATGTATTCCTTCGCTATTGAAGTATAAGCATAATCTTTGACCGCTCTGTGAGCCTCGTCAAAGACTAACAAGCTAAAATCCTGTAAATGAAGTCTGCCTTCCTCTAGATCATTTTTCACAACTTGAGGTGTGGCGAAAATTAGTCTATCACCTTTATTGTCCCATACTGCTCTCCTGGCTTCTGGAGGAGTCTTACCAGTAACACCTGCTACTTGTTCTTCTAAAATTTTCAAAATCGAAGAGAAGGATTTCATATGTTGTGATATAAGAGGCCTTGTAGGTGCCATCATTAAGACCCGTCTATCCCTGTATTTGTAAAGAATGTCCGCACATACGAGCAGAGATATTACCGTCTTGCCTAGTGCAGTTGGAAGAATTACCATTGTGTTTCTGCTATTGGCTAATTCTGCTATGTTCTTCTGATACAGTCTTAACTCTATAGAATTATTCCATATAAGTGGATGTTCTATATGTGCAGAGGATCGTTCAGCAGTTGGCGGCGAATTATTCACAGCAGTATCAAATGAACTCGTATAACAAATATAAATAAATCACCTATAATCATCAGCTAAGATCATATATTTCTATTAAAGATTAATATTAAAAATAAGTTGAAGCACATATACACCCCTCTGTCAGATTAATCTATATAGGCAATTTTAGTAGAAATACTCCATGTATATTAGTAGTTTTTCTTTCCCAATCTTTGCCTTCCTTCAGAAACTGTAACAATCTTTCATTTACTGTCATTAGATCATGGCTAAAGTCAATATTCAGATACATATAAAAATGTGTATAAAAAATGCCATTATTGCAATTGCTGCAAGCGTGGGAAATACAGAAAGAATTACTTACCGAAAAGTATGATTCTATTATATTTAGTTATGAGGAAAGAAAATGAATCCCTATTGACATACACATCAAGATTAATAATTAACTAATGAAAATCTTCTTTAGTGACTCAACAGCAGAAGATCGTTCCAAATGTGATGATGTGGTTTTCTTTTACTTCACTAGCTTTGCTTTATGGTGTCATGTTGCTCGGAATATACATTACTGCTTCTCATCAAGGGCTATCATGTCCTAATTGGCCACTCTGCCCCAATGGGTTTGATATTCCACCACCCAAATATTTTTTTGAGCATATCCATAGAGTAATAGCAGTTATTACTGCAGGTATGATCCTTGTTACTGCGGTATATACCACAAAAAAGGCCAAAAGTGTAAGAAAGACTGCTATTGCAGGCAGTATTATTGTTTTAGTTCAGATATTGTTGGGTATGTGGGTAGTCAATAACAAGTTGGAGGCTTTACTTGTTGCAACACATTTGTCAACAGGTGTCTTGCTGTTTGCTATGACTTTGATGACTTTTTTATCTTCTTACCGACTAACAAGGAATAATTTTTAGAAATATATTTATCATCATCAAGTATAAGCAATTTTATTATATCCATCAATGCATAGAGGTATTTCATGTCACCTTTTACTTTTACAAATATTTCGTGTGTTCTCCAAACATCGCCTACATTGGGTTTGATTTTCTTTGGATAATTTTGCATTACAGAAACGTATTTTCTAATCCATTTGTAGACAGCGACATGGCTCATTTTCACTCCCTGCAATTCCAAAAATTGTTTTACATTACGAAATGATTCACCAATGAAATAGAGTTGTATTGCTGTTATTATCAACTTTGAGGGGTACGCATGTTTTCAATTTATAGTAAAATAATGCTTGCATTGCCTGCAATTGTATTTTGAATATAGCTACTTTTGTTATGTCTGACACCATCTTTTACTATGTTAAATGATTTACAAAAGATACAAGCTTGAATATTCACATATCTATTTTTGCAACTTCAACTTGTTTTTTAATCTCAAGTGATAGCTCTACTGCATAGATGTGCTCGCACTTTACACCAATATACAAACGGTCAGGACATGAGCAATTCCAGCCTAAACTCATTTGCGTTAACAGCATAGAAACCATTTGCAGACTGTGAATTTACGGTATAACAAGTACCATTAATCCTATTTATTGCATCATTCATTTATGATATTATTCTTCCTTGCTCTTGTCAGTCAATAGTTGTTTGCTCATGTCTATACCATGTATATATACATATACTTTAAAGTTAGACATTGTATATACTTATAAGTAATATGTTGGCAATTATATTATGGTTGTATTTAAGACTAAACTGGTGAAATGGGGTAATTCTGTAGGCGTGGTTTTACCTAAACCCCTTAGAGATACTTTTAAACTCGAAGCGGGTAATGAGGTAGAATTAGTCGATAGGGAAAACTATGTAATTATACGGAAGACTACTAAACGGTCAACGAATTAGACAAGCATTTCTCTTTTTGTAATTGCTCTGCTGTCAGAGAAATAAGGCGTACTTCAAATCTAGCATTCATGTTTGTTATTAGTTACCTGCTTTAAAGATTACATAATCTTTTTATTAGGAGCAGAGAGATCAGAACCTGTTTGGCAAGCTTCTGTCCAGAATGCGGTGGCGAATTAAAATTTGATCCCATTAGCAAGAATTTTATCTGCAAGAATTGCGGACTGTTTGCTTCCAGAGAGAAAATCGATGAATTACGTTATAAAGCGGAAGATGAATCTATGGATAAAAGAAGACTAATGCGCGATGGTTACCTTGAATGGTGGCAGACTTCAAAAAAGGATAAACAAAAAAGCAATGGGTAGAGATAAATAAATTCGATCACGCAATTTCCTAGAATAAGTATCTTTTTTCTTTTTTTATGCTATTGCTGCATCCGCTTTATATAAAATATCCCTTTTCAAGGAAACCATATGCTCTTCCTTTCTAGTTTTCAAAACAGTCATTAATTCAATTTCTAGGATATGGGGTAATATGCGGATCTTATTTACTACTATATCTCTCATCTGATCCAGGTCTTTAGCACGGATCTTTAAGAGAAGATCAAATTTACCATGCATTTCATGAATCTCTAAAACTTCATCAACATTTGATAAGCTCTCAGTAGCCTCATCTGCAAAGCCAGGCTCAATATTTATTCCCATAAATGCGAGATGGTCATAACCAAGACGATTATTATTTACAGAAATTGTAAACTTGCTAATTATACCTGCAGCAATTAATCGACGAACTCTGATATGTACTGTTGCGTCAGATATTCCGATCTGCTTGGCTATTTCAACAAATGGTGTTGATGAATCTCTACCCAAAATATCTATTATCCTGAGATTAACATCATCTAACAAATCATCATTACTAATCTGCACACTCGAACATGTGGTTTTGAGGTATAAATGCTTTTACTATAGTGTTTCAAAGAATAGTTGGCAGTAGAGGTAATAAACCTAATAATACTGTCAATTTCATCACTATTATTGTCACAAATACCTTGCAATAAATGCCACCATGAATTAAGCATATATCGAAGAGCATATTCAGGAGAATATCTATGTAAGAAATGCTTTCTGCATTCTATTGAGGAAAAAACTGCCAGAACTATGTCCAAGTTTTCAATGCTCAACTATAATGATAGAGTAGCAGTTGGTGTTTCTGGTGGCAAAGACAGTTTATCACTACTATACATCTTAAAGAAAATCTTTAATCAACGTGAATGTTCGGACCTTATCGCTATCACGATAGACGAGGGCATCAAAGGTTACCGTAATGAAGCGCTGCAAATTGTAAAAGATTTTTGTTCAAAACTAAAAGTAGAAAATAAAATTCTAAGTTATAGGGATCTATTTGGGATAGATATGGACGAAGCAATGAGGCTAAGACCTACTGAAAAAATGAGCTCATGCTCAATGTGTGGCACTTTTCGTCGAAGAGTATTGGACATGGCTGCAGAATCCACAGGTGCGAATGTTATCGCAACAGCACATAACCTTGATGATCAATTACAAAGTTTTATGATCAACATTCTTGTTGGAGATGTTGAAGGGATTGGTCGGATTTATCCAGAACCTGTTCAGTATGGTGCTAATAGTTTGAAAAAGATAAAACCATTTGTTGAAATTTACGAGCAGGAAGTTGTATTCTATGCTCTACATCGAGAAATTCCATTTCAATCAGAAGAATGTCCATATATGCACGAAAGCATCAGAACGGAACTTCGTGAATTTTTGAACAAGTTTGAAAAAGACCATCCAGGAATTAAATATAATGCTTATAACTCCATGATAAAAATTTCGAGGAGTTTGAAGTCAATGCCATCACTGATAACTCACTGCAATAAGTGCTCGATTTGCGGTCGAAATTCTGCTGGTGCTGTTTGTTCATTTTGTAAAACCTTACAAATTTTAGCTGATAATGAGACAACCTGAGTTGTCTTGCGCGGGAAATTATAGACAAGCATCTACAATATATCTCTGATTTGTAAGAAAATTGATTTTATATAAATAGAGACAGGAGCAGCAGACTTCTGATCAATTAATTTAGTTTCTTCATAGGACACCGAATTTCCTCGTGGCATTATAAATTAGACAGATGAGGTATTTCAACCTTAATTTGAGTTGCAGTTAAGGATGTGATAAACACATATAATGATTCTGTGCAGTGAAATTGCGGAGGCAGGGAGGATCGGGGTGCTAGCCGTACCCCTTACCAGAAATCGGCTTGACGCTGGGATCAGTAACTGCTGGGTAAATCCATAGATGGAAGGTACCTGCTTGTGCTGCTGAAATGAAATCATGCCGTGTCGGATGGTTATGAACAGCGAACCGTGTGAAGGCACGGTTTCGACTGTGAATCGTCGAAATGGGTGAGGTCCGGGAGGGAGCAATCCTAAGGCGGCGTAGTCATGCTAGCACGTCTACATGGTGGATCTTGCATGCCTTGAGATGGGGCCTTGTGTCTATGGTGGTACCAGCAGGCTGCCCCCGTATCACCTTTTAAATAAATAGATAGAAGTAGACTCATTAAGTAATGCCAGCTAATAGAAGATTTTTTTGTATAATTGGCGCCAAATATCCTGATCTTGCAAGAGAAGAAATTACGGCACTTTTGAAAATATATGGATCTTCTAAAGTTGATTGTTCTAATGATACGCTTTTAGTAGTAGCCGAAGGAGAATGTGAGATTGACAAGGTAGCAAAAAGAGTAGTATATACAAAATGTATTGCCAGAGAAATTACAACTGATACAGATTACTCTATACTAACAGGCAAAACATTTTCTTGTGTTGGTGGGAGTGATAGGGATTTTGTACACAGAGTGGCAGAAAATATAAAGAAAAGAACAGGGGCAGAAGTATCATTAAAAAGCCCGGATTATCAAATTGTTGTCATTTCACGGTACAATGCAATTAAATATCCATTTTATACTCATCTAATAGGCATTAGAATTCCACAGCCAAAAATTGATTGGGAAAGAAGAAAGGCTAGTAATAGAAGATTTTTCCATCCATCCGCATTGGAGCCAAGACTTTGCAGAGCAATGGTGAATATTGCACAAGTAAAAGAAGGTCATACTATACTCGATCCATTTTGTGGTACTGGTAGTATCTTGATTGAAGCACAGGAATTTCAAATCAAAACTGCAGGTTTTGATGTTATAAAAACAATGTGCAAAGGAGCAAAACAAAATCTAATTGAAAACATCGTCCAGTGTGATTCTGTTCAAATGCCTCTAAAACCATTAGGAGTCGATGCAATTGTGACAGATATTCCTTATGGACGCTCAACCTCAATGATAAAGGGCAGATCAAGAAAGCAATTGCTGACAGATTTCGTCGCCAATGCTAGTGTTGCTGTCAAGCGGATGGTGATTATGTGTGAGAAAAATGATGAAGAAATGTTAATATCGACAAAAACAAACATAAAAAGTGTGTGTCGTTTATATGAGCATAAGAGTCTAACACGGAGCATTGTGACAATAACAATATGGTGAATATGAGATTAATGTTTCTAGGAACATCGGCAGCGACTCCTACCCCAGAGCGTGGGCTCTCTTCTATTGCATTGGTAAGGGGATATGAATTATTATTATTTGATGTTGGTGAGGGTATGCAGCGAAATTTCATAAAGTCTGGTTTTGGTATGAATAGAAAAATGAAAATTTTCATAACACATATGCATGCGGATCACTGTATTGGCGTACTTGGACTTTTGCAAACAATGTCTCTGCAGAGAAGACAAACAACTCTTGACATTTACGGACAACCTAAATTAGCTGAGTTTATTAAGGAAAACATACGCATAATAAATTTTGGATTGACATTTGATGTTAATATTCACATAATCAATGCCGAAGGCGTTGTAGTCAAAGAGAATGATTATCAAGTTATTTGCTGTAATGCAAACCATTCAATTCCCGCATATTCATATTGTCTTGTCGAATTTGACAGGCCGGGAATATTTAATATTGAAGAAGCGAAACGACTAGGAATTCCAGAAGGAAGATTATACTATAAGTTGCAGCATGGCGAGGATATTGTTTATAATGGTAAGACCATCAAATCAAGTCAGATAACAGGACCTAGGAGAGCTGGAAGAAAAGTTGGAATATCTGGCGACACAAGGCCGACCGATAAATTGCAGTCTTTTTTCAAAGACTGTGACCTGCTAGTTTTCGAATCAACTTTCAGTCATGATAAGCATCAAAAGGCTATTGAAAGCTTTCACTCTACTGCTACAGAAGCAGCAACACTAGCAAAAGCATCCAATACTAAAAAGTTGTTACTTACTCATTTCAGTGCAAGATATGATGAAACTTGCCAGTTGATAAATGAGGCACTTGCAATCTATGGTAATGCGGAAGCAGCTGAAGACCTCAAAGTAGTTGATATTCCATATAGATAATACGGTCTATTGGAAAGTATTATTAGCTAACCCTTTATATTTAAAGACGTCTTAAATGGCCAAGCGTTCAAACAAATCAGAAGTAGCAGCAATATTAGCAGCATCAAAGAATGATGAAGATATAGTATATTAGAAAGGAAAATTACTTTGGCAACAGAAGGCTTTACTACAAACAAGTTTTGTGAAATAACCCTAAGAGATAGAAATAGGTTATCTAAGGAAAATGCGTTGACGATATCTGAATATATCATTGCAATGAAAAGGGAGGTTAACCCCAGACTTAATACCATAAGGACTATAATTCAGTTTCTTGCAGAATTATCCAAAACTGTTGGCATAGAAAAGAAGTTCAACGATATGATGGCAACAAAAGGAAAAGAAGATATTTTGTTATATTCAGATAAATGCAGAAAACCAGCTAGCAGACCTCGATAGCCAAGGCCCATAGCCAGCCAGAGATGGCATCTATGTTGCAAGTAAGTATTGGTACAGTAAATAGAGATTTATCTTACCTAAGACAATAGGTAAAGTCCAACATCAGAAGATACATTGACGAAACGTTTAGATCTATTCTCTAGCCTATGTTTAAAAGAATCCTTCCATCTCTTTCCTTTGCGAATAGTGCTTGTAATGCCTCTCTAACGTCTTCAAGCTTAAATTTTTTCCATACTTTAACTTTTAATTCCTTGGACATATCTATAAGTTCTTTTAGTTCTTTTCTTGTACCTCCAGTAGACCCTATTAATTTTATTTGTTTAGAATAGAGAGCCTGAACATTTAGTTTAACATCTGCACCAGTCAAACCACCAAATGCTACTCACCTTCCATTAATACCAAAAGATGCAAAGCTGCTATCCTAATGTGTCGAATACATACATACATGACAAAGTAAAAAATATAGCGATCCCGTTTTATACTAGTTTTTCTGACTTTATTGTCCATTTACCGGACTTGGATCCTAATTCTATTTGTCCAATAAGATTGCCAGTACGATAAACCTTTGCAAATTCTCTACTAGTTCCAAAAAATGATGAAAGAAGATTACCCTTTTCATGATATCCTGCCTCCAATACTTTCATGTTTAACTTGCTGCTCGCTTTTAGCATGATATTGCGAGCAGTCGACCAATCACCCTTCCAAGATATCACCTCAAAACTACCAAATTTTATTGTTGATAAAAAATATTCTTCCCGTTTCACCTCAAACCTTTCATTATTTTTCCTTGCATAGGAATTCATCCATTCTATCGCTCTATCTGCTTTTCCTTTTTCAACTGCAAAATTATCAGCTCTTGCCAATTGCTAATTTTATGTTGAAAAGTCTGTTGAATATTAGTATATGTATTGTTTTTTAAAATTAGAGCTGATTATATTCATCTTTCAGAAGCAATTTTTACATATACTTTTGTAATGTTGTACCATATGACAAGCAAACCGACAATAGATTTACGCTACAGTGACCAAATTTTTCAATCAGATGTTAGCTTAGATGCCTATTGTACAATATCGTCATTATAAAAGTGTGGATAGAGTATGCGTTGGCTATCCAATTATATTGACTTAATTTTTTAAGAATGTAACATCTTTTTATTATCTTTAATTAATCCAGAGTCCTATATTTTTATGAACGTCACGTGGTTTTATTATTCCCCCATTCTTATAATATAAGAACTGATTCTCTCTAATATAGTATTCTTCACTTTCGATTATTTTTATAAGTCGAACTATGATCTTTTCTTCAATCAGCAGTTTTAATATTCCTTCTGCTGTGTCTTCTTCTTTCACATACTATACCCATTAGCAAAATTATTTAAATATTACTATCAATTAGTAACATTACTATCTCAACAATGTATTGGTTATATGGTGATTTTATCATCTTATAATAAAATACCCAAATAGTCTCTTCCACAGTAGAGGGTGGAACTTAAATAAGACAATGTATCAGAATCGTGATAAGATAATAAAGAAGAAGAGGCGATTACTCAGCTTCATTTTGACAAGGAAAAACAACTGCAAGGGATAGAAAAAGAAATATCTATTCTTTTCCTTATTTTTCATTTATTGTCATTAAGAGCAACTAACTCGTCTACCTGATTATATATTCGTAATAAACGAATACCTTTCTCCGTTGTTCTATAAGATCGCATTCCATCTTCATATTCTAGCAAACCATTTTTCTCTAAGACTGCCAAATATTCCTTTAATTGTACATAAGATAGAAAGGCTTTATACATTATTTTTGTCTTGGTAGCTCCTCCATCGGCAGCTTCTAGAATCATTTCAGCTATGTCACTTCTGCTTCTATATCTCATGAGTCAAAAAAGGAAATGAAAACTAAGTATTTATGTCAACCCTATATTTGTACTAAATACATTACTAGTTCCTATGAAATACATTACTTAGCAATAGTTAATTTATATAATAATTGTCATTTCTTCAATAACAATTCCCTTATACTTTGATATAAAATGTCTTTAATTCAATTTAATATATTAAATGCCACGAGAAATTTTTTAGTTTATTAATTTAATACGCTGCAAATTTCAACTGTGGAGACAACTTTTTAATGCGTAAGCATGTCACATATTTTCTATTAATATTATTTATCAGCTGAGTATCTCTACTAGTAGTTAAGTTCATCCGAGAATTATGGGTAGTTATTATTTAGGCAGTCGAGTCCATAAGGATAAATTTTTCACAGAATTGCTTTGAATATCTTCTCTTGTGGGAGGAGGTAAAGTATCCTACTAGCGGCAGCAACCTTATTGCTAATAGCAATCTTTGTCATGAATAAGAGAGTCACAGTTTAAGTTATAAAATATTGCTGCCTGGACCTAGAACTATAGTAGTGTTGTATCAGATATAGTTCTTTATCGAGAAGAAGTTAAGCAAAGTACAGCTCAAATGGGTATAATAGTACCACACTGGAGGATTTTTTGTGATGGTATTGGGTGGAAGTATCGAGTTATCATTAATATCATCACACCACTTTCCGTGACTCCGAAGTAATAATATTATCTGCTGTCACATTTGCATCAGGAATAACCTTTATGGTTAAACTAGCATGAAGGTATTTCTCCTCTTGAACTAACATGAACCTCACCTTAATTTCAAATTTAATTTTAGCGGTAATTCTATTGTGATCTGCATTTGTAATTCCAACAACTTAGGATTGGATAGTTTTATGTTATTCTCAGTGTTACCTTTATCAGCAGCTTTTTACTATATGGAGTAGGTTTAAGAAGAATCGGATCATCGCTTGTTAATTAGCTACTTGCTCGACCTTTTTTTTAAAGGCATTATTCATTTTGTCGAAACTTTGATACAGATCTTCATCCAGACGATTACCCGCAAGAGAGGCTCCCAAACCAGTAAAGATCTCTTTATGTACAAAGCGTATATAATTTACTTCTAATGGCTGTATAGTAAAAATTCGCTCACCATTAAACATTCCAGGTATAAAAGATTTTCCCAACCAACGCAGTTCGTGATTTGGTTCAACCTTTGTTACCGTAGGACGATAGATCCTACTTTTTCCTCTGGAAGTCTGAAGATGTATTTGAAGTTTTATTCCAACCTTGGCCTCTCCGTTTATTTGACGAATAAAGGGATTCCACTGTGGAAAGTTATCAAAATCTGTAAGTACCTGCCATGCTCTTTGGGGAGATGCTTTAATTTCAATTTCGGTGCGAATTTCTTTCAAGATATATCTTTATTTCTTGAAGGTCGTCGTTTAAACCTTTTTTCGTATTCGTCTTATATATCTTCAACAAGGGGATATACGTGACAGAAATAAATAATAAATATATGTAAACAGTAATTTTGTTTACTTAATCGCTATAACTGCAAATAACATAATAATAATAATGTTGTGTGTTTAGTTGAATGGAGCATAATAATAATAACATGATTCTTATAACGACCCACTTAAGAAACATTATGATACACAAATAAGATTCTGGTTGTTTAGTATTTTTGCGGCAAAATTTTAAATTATCT